>ERZ724508.192-NODE-192-length-43577-cov-5.689192_pt1 | contig 43577 bp, 36 predicted proteins | sample MGYA00376041_ERZ724508 | MGnify/ENA primary metagenome ERZ724508 (study PRJEB28724, sample SAMN07190887) | wastewater metagenome | isolation source: effluent of sewage treatment plant in Hong Hong | place: USA: Christiansburg, Virginia | collected 2016-03-01 ...
AGATGAATATTTTCGACTTGCAAAATGAGTCTCTAGGGGGCAAAGAAGATGCTTTTTTACCAACAAGGGCGATGATGTTTCCATACCCTGCAGAGCCAGCTTTTGGGTCAACAGTTGCTGAAAATTTTGTTCAATCTGTTAAAGAAAATGATGACGTTGAATTGGATTATTCTATTGAGTCTATTCATTTCATTGATATATTTCTGGAAGATTTTAAAAATGAAGGATTGTCGGTGGATGATTTTGCAGAAACTATTTTTAAAGCAGGGTACTATGTGGGTGAAATTATGGTAAGACATAGTTTTGGCATGTGGGTAAAACAAGAAGAAGCAGAACTTCCTGCTGGAATTAAAATGATGCCTATCGTTATTAAACTTCCCAATAAACATATTTGTGACCCAATTGTAAAGCGTTTAAAAGATTCAGCAATGGAGATATAGATAACGTGTCTTATTTTTATAGTGCTGTAACCAAACAAAGAACCGATTAAATTAATATATTTACATCCAGTTAAATTTATTTTTGTTGGAGTTACTTAAGAATTAAGGAATATAAAATTGAATTTTTAAACACTTTTACATATCATCAACCAATAATTGAACAACCACAATGGACAAAGAAAAATTACAACAAAAATTAGAAAAATTTAAAGCAGCAGCAATGGGTTTTATTGGTGCAGGTATTCTTACACAAGGCGCTTTGTATTTTCAACCCAAAGCATCCTATCATGTTCCGAGAATATTGTATCCAGTTTTTGAAATTGCAGGAAACGTAGGCTTAGCAATAGGCATGCTTATGCTTGGTCTTTTTCTGTTATACCTTGGTTTAAATAAATGGAAAAATCATGGCGGTGCTTCAAACCACTATTTAATTATTGGTGCAGTTGGAATCGTACTTTTTTCAGGAATCTTATGGTTTTCGAATAAGCCAAAAGATAAAAGGTCTGCAGCAGAAATACAAGAATCATTTGAAACAGATAGACAACAACAAATAGATAAAATAAAAGGTATGGAAAAACCAGACTTTAATAATGTTGAAGTTGAAAATTATATTTTAGATTTTAATGCATTACAAAAAAAGCATTTAGAATATGTGAAATCGAATGATACCATTGCCTTAGAAAAAAATAGAGCCGAATATGATGCATGGAGAGTACGTAGTACAGACATTTTTTCGAAATTGGAAACAGGTGAAGAAAAGTATCATCTGTCTCTGTATATGGCTAAATTAGCATTCGAATGGCAAGATGTTGAATTGGACAATACTATTGAATAAATTTAAAATTCAACTTCATAATAGAAATTTAAATAATTAAAAATACATACAAAATGAAAACAGCTTCTTTAAGAAATGAAATGCTTTACAATGAAGAGAAGGTTGCGATCAAAGTATTGATGGAAACTGAAACATCGAAGGAAATCAGAATTATGTTTCGTAAAGGACAATCCATGAAAGAACACAAAGCTGGCTTTCCGATTACCGTTGAAGTACACCAAGGAACGATTGCCTTTGGTGTAAATGGCGAGGTGTTGAAGTTGGTAGCGGGCGATTTGATTTACTTAGATGCTAACGTTCCGCATGATTTATTTGCAGAAGAAGATAGTATGGTAAGGCTAACTTTATCAAAGTTTGATTCAATAGCACGCGTAGAAAAAGTAGTTGATTAGGTAATGACTCCAGAGGAATTAAATAATTATTGTAAAACATCGCTAGATACAAAATGATATTAGCGGTTCGTATCTAGCTAACTCAAAAACTTATTTGAAAGCTCATGTTATCTAATAGACTAAGGTGGAAAGATGAACCAAATAGACCGTGTTCTGTTTGTTACCGACTACGGTCTACGTTAAAAGAGTTAAGCTTAAAAGCAGTAGCATATTATTTAATGAAAATAATTTAATTGCGCTTTACAATGGTAGAGCGCATTTTTTGTGTATTTTTATACAATTCCAATTTATTTCTTAAAGAGGCAAGGCAATTAATAATCACATATATGACAATTAACTTTTATTCCTTTATACATATTGTTTTTGTAAGTTTTATAGCTCTTTTTCCTGTTATAAATCCATTTGGTAGTGCATTCATTGTAAGTCGTTATTTTTCTGACTTAACACCTAAGGAGAAGGTGCATGCAGTAAAACGCATTGTTTTATATGCTTTCACATTATGTTTATTTACATTGCTTGTTGGTCATTGGATATTAGAATTATTCGGAATATCTATTCCCATTGTTCAATTGGCTGGTGGTATCATGATTTGTAAAACAGGATGGGATTTTCTGTCATCATCCAAACAAGCTGATGATGAAAATGTAAAACTTGCAAACCAAGTGGGTCATTTAAACCAACAAACTAAAGTTGAAAATCAACTTTTCTACCCAATTACATTTCCTATTACTACAGGTGCAGGTACCATATCTGTTCTTTTTACATTGAGTGCACATGGTACAAATAAAAATCTCTATCAATATTTTGTCAACACAGGAGCAATATTGATAGCTGTTCTTGCAATGTGTGTGTTGATTTTTTTATGTTATGTAAATGCAAATAGATTGATTCGATATTTAGGTTCACAACGAGAACAGATCATTAACAACATTATGGCTTTTCTAATTTTTTGCGTTGGCTTACAAATAGCTGTTGAAGGGATCACTCAATTAATTCTTCCATTCACACAAGCTGGACGTTAATTAGATAGGTATTCTACAATAGGTAAAATGGATTACAATACTATTGTAAATCCATAATAATTTATTTTTATAAATAATTGTGCAAAAAAAATAAGCCATCGAATCCTTAATTTATTTGATCCTTTTTTAGCACTTTCTAAAATAATCCGTTTCGGAGTAAAAAATTATTAAATTTTTTACTGTTGCTTATACCTGCTATCAACCAACACAACCCTTTCCAAGGGAATTTAAACTGTGTACATGGAAACTACAACTCGCAAACCCATTGAGCTGCGGTGTAGTAGTTTTTTCATGAATACATTGAACTTCTTTTACTAACAAATTATTTATTCTAGTTTTTTGTATTCATGCGATCATGTAGAGTAGTTGCTAATTCATTTTTATAGCGCCTGAAATATGTATAGATTAAAAAAAAATCCTTTGCTGCAGCAACAGATCAAACCTAATACAATAATTTAGATTTAATACAGAGTTTAATCGTATTATTATATAAAGTGCGTTTTGAAATAAAAAAATAAATACAATTTATTCAAATGAAATACTATAACCCTTGTGTGTTGAAATTGAATGAATCGTAGAACGATGATATATAAGTACCACTATGTTTACACATTTTAACGAACTTGAAAAAAGGGTTCACTATCCCAAAGATCGAAAATTTCATGTTGAATTAAAGCCTATAGGTTTTCTTCTTTTGGGTGCTTTATTTATTGGTACTATTGGAATAGCATGCCTGCAGTATGTGTTGTTTGGATTGCCTACTGATCCTTCGCTAGCGCTATTGAATACAGCTAGTGTAAGCGTTAAAGGCTTTCCTTTATGGATAATTAGTTGTCATTGGATTAATTTTTTCTTTTTAACGATTTTAATTTGCAGCGGGCTATCCATATTATTTGATCATCCCAGATTGTATTTTAATAAAGGCTGTAAGCCAGGTTCAGAATGGTTGAAGTTTACGCCGATAGTTGTGCCAAAAGATTCTTTATGGACAGCAAAAGACGATGCTCGATATATTAGTCCACTGATTGGTTTACCTGGCTTTAGGCATACCGTTGGCATAGCTAGAGGTTGGCATTTTATTCACGTTCCTTTTTTTATTTTGAACGGAATTGTGTTTGTAGTATTGTTATTCATGGGAGACCAATGGCAACGAATTGTGCCGACATCATGGCAAATAATCCCCGATGCTTGGAGTGTGTTTGTGCATTATGCCACCTTGCATATGCCTATAGAGCCGAATGGGTTTTATCAATACAATGCCTTACAGCAGATTTCGTATTTTGTAGTTATTTTTATTTTAGCACCACTAGCAATACTAACTGGTTTATGCATGTCGCCAGCTATTGACAGTAGATTTCACAGACTTACTATGTTATTTGGGAACAGGCAAGGAGCAAGGTCTGTACACTTTTTAGTAATGTTGGCTTATGTTGGGTTTGAAATAATACATGTTTCTATGGTTGCTGCTTCTGGCTTGGTTCGCAACATGAATCATATTACAGTGGGTACAGATCATCCAACGGATAAAACAGGGGTTTTTATTGGCTTCGGAATTGTTCTTTTTACCATTGGTTTCTTAATCTATGCGCACTGGGTGTCATGGAACAAACCTCGTTGGGTACAAAAAACGAGTGCTCGAATTAATGACAACTTATGGAGAATGACAATCAATAAATTAAAACCGAGACCGTATTTTAAAAAAGAAGACATCTCGCCATTTTTCTGGCCCAACGGAAAGCTTCCAACAAGCTCTAAAGTTTGGAAAGAATTGGCAGAGAATGATTTTAAGGATTACAAACTTAAAGTGGGTGGCTTAGTCCAAAATCCGGTAGAACTATCGCTTGATGATCTTAAAAGACTGAATAAAGAACAACATATAACTATGCATCACTGTATACAAGGTTGGAGTGGGGTTGCAGAATGGGGCGGTTTGCCGATTAAAGATTTGATAAACCTTGTGAAGCCCGATCCATCGGTAACAACGGTTGCATTTTATTCTTTTGGCGAAGGGCTTTTGGGCGGTGTTTATTACGATACGCATACATTAGATAACTGCTTAAAACCTGGTTCAATACTGGCTTGGGAAATGAATTATGAACCTCTCACTGTTGTATACGGCGCACCGTTGAGGTTACGTGTAGAAAATCAATTGGGTTATAAAATGGTTAAATGGATAGAGCGAATTGAATTTTTGCAATCCCACGAATCTGTAGGGAAAGGTTTTGGAGGTAAAAATGAGGACGATGAATATTTTGATTTGATCGCGAATACCTAATGCAAATAAGTTATAATGGAATACGCTGAATAAACGCTGTTGTATGTTTTTTTTCGTGTTTGTCTCTTTTCGACCAATCACTTGCTAAAAAAAATGTACCAAAGTTCAAATGCGCCAAAGTAGAATTGAGTCTTTTTTTTATAAGAGACTCAATCCTTTCATATTAAGAATGTGTATCTTTACTTTATGGAAATATTAATAGTCGAAGACGATCAACGTGTTGCAGAACTTATTCAAAGAGGTTTAAGTGAGCAAGGGTTTAATGCGACCATTGCCTATGATGGGCTTTCCGGTAAAAAAATGGCTTTGCAAAATAATTTCGATTTAATCATTACGGATATTATTTTGCCTAAAATGGACGGTTTGGATTTATGTAAAGAAATTCGACAGTACAAACCCGACACGCCCATCATTATGTTGACAGCCTTAGGCACTACCGATGATAAGGTAGAAGGCTTTGATGCAGGTGCAGACGATTATTTGGTTAAGCCCTTCGAGATGCGCGAATTGATTGTTCGTATTCGCGTATTGATTAATCGCAATAACCGAGTTCGAACGACAAGTAATAGTATTTTGAAGTATGCAGATCTAGAAATGAATTTGCTTACAAAAATTGTAAAACGGAATGATATTGAAATAAATTTAACGCCTAAGGAATTTAATTTATTGGAATTTATGCTTCAAAATCCGGAGCGTGTTTTATCTCGTGTTGAAATTGCTGAAAAAGTGTGGAATACCCATTTTGATACAGGTACTAATTTTATTGATGTGTACATCAATTATGTTCGTAAGAAAGTTGATAAGAATTTTGACAAGAAACTCATTCATACAAAATCGGGTATGGGTTTTATTTTTAAAGCGGAATGAAAATACGCACAAAACTAACCCTACTGTTTACATTTATTACGGCAACTATTTTGTTGGTTTTTGCTTTTGTTATTTATTATTCAGCAAAAGAAAATAGAAAAAATGAATTTTATGCGGTATTGAAAAATGAAGCCATTACAAAGGCAAATTTATTTTTTGATATAAAAATAAAAACGAATACCCTTCAACACATTTATAATAAAAACCGTCAGCTGCTAAATGAAGTAGAGGTTGCTATTTATGATAGTACTTTTACCTTAATTTACCACGATGCCATTGATATTGATGTGGTGAAAGAGACTCCTGAAATGTTGGAAGCCATTTATCAAAAAGGGGAGTTGCAATTCTATCAAGAGAAATGGCAGATTGTGGGATTAAGATATCCGTATGAAGGACAAACGTATGTAATAACTGCTACAGCTTACGATCAATATGGATACAATAAACTAACAAACTTGTTTAATACCATTGTATTTGTTTTTATTATTTCAATTGTTTTTATATATGTAGCGGGTCGATATTTCTCTAAAAGGGCTTTCGCTCCCGTTATGGAAATGACGGAGAAAGCAAAAATGATTTCGGCTACAAATCTTGATTTGCGACTTTCTGGTAGTGGAAGTAAAGATGAATTATCTGAATTGGCAAACGCATTTAATGAAATGCTTGTGCGATTGGAAAATTCCTTTGAAGCCCAAAAACACTTTGTTTCAAATATTTCACATGAATTGCGTACGCCACTTTCAGCAATCATTGCAGAGCTGGAATTAGCATCAGACATTGAAGGCGATATAGAGAAGTATAAATCTGCGATACGTTATACACTGAATGATTCAAAAAAATTGGTTCGTTTGTCCAATAGCTTACTTGATTTTGCAAAAGCCAGTTACGACCCATCTGAAATTTCATTTAAAGAAATACGATTGGATGAAATTTTATTGGATGCACGTCACCAAGTAATGCAATCAAATACAAGCTATAACATTGATATACATTTTGATGACGAATTCGAGCATGAAGAGCAAGTTATTATTAAAGGGAATGAATATCTATTAAAAGTCGCTTTTAAAAACTTATTTGAAAATGGTTGTAAATTTTCAGATAATAAGCGGTGCAAGGTTTCGATCTCTATTCGTGATGGAAAAATGATTTTAGATTTTTCAAATACGGGTGTTGAAATTTCAGCATTTGATCAAGAGCATTTATTTGTTCCATTTTTTAGAGGCGAAAGTCAAAAAAATGTAGAAGGGCATGGCATCGGACTTCCTCTTACTAAAAAAATTATCCTCTTGCATAAGGGTACCATACATGTTACTTCAACCCATAATAAAACTGATTTTATCGTAGAATTACAAACCATTTAAGAGTTCTAATGACTTTCTAATGATTTTTTAGTGCTTTTCTAACCATCTATTGGTGAATATAAACGGAATTTTGTATTCAATTTATAGACTAGTGTAGGATGCGCGTTAAAATAACATATTTATTCTTCGTTACTTTTTCAATTGTATCTTGTTTTAATCAAACACATGCACAAGTTACGTTTACGCTTCAACAAGCATTAGTAACAGCACGTGAAAATAATCCCATCTTAAGAACGGAATTATTTAATGTAAGTATTGCGCAAGCAGATATTGTTAGTGCTAAGCTACGACCAAATCTAATTTTAAATAATCAAACCTTACAAAATGGACAGCCTTCTCACTTACCAGGAGGTAATGTTGATTTTTCGAGTGGACAAAGTCGCCAAGTTTGGTGGCAATTAACAAAACCTTTTCAAATAGCTGGTCAACGCAGCTACCAAATTGATTTTGCAAATGAAAATGTTTCCCTTGCTCAGAAAAATTATTTAGAAACGGAGCGTACTATTTTTTCAGGTGTAGCAGCTAAATGGTTGGAAGTATGGGCTGCGCAAAAGCAATTGGAAATAATTGATAAGGCAAAAAATAATATCCAGAGTTTGGTTGAAACAAATCAATTGCGGTATAAAAACCAAATGATTACGCAAACCGATGTGTTTCGTTCGGAACTTTTATTGAAGCAATACGAATTACAAAGTAATACGGTTAAACAAGAAATTGCAAATCGATTAACTGAATTAAAGTTTTTATTGGGTGTTCAGGAGGATATGACTGTTGACATGAAGGATGATTTCTTATTTGCGATTCCTGATAACGTGGATAGCTTATACAATCAATCTCTGAATTCACGAAGTGATATCGGCGTAATGAAATCCATTATTGAGGTTTCTAAAAGCAATATCAAATTGCAACGTTCGCTTGCTTATCCACAACCTGAATTGGGTGTTATATGGAACCCACAAAATAATGTTCCGTATTATGGTATTTATGCAACCGTACGTTTACCTGTTTTTGATCGCAATCAAGGTGAAATTAAAAAGTCATTTCTGTTAAAAGAGAAAGCAGAAAAAGAATTATACACCATTCAAACCAAACTACAATCTGAAATTACGGTGGCAATAGATAATTATAGATTGCGTTTGCAAAACATAGATAATTTTAAAATCTTATTGGATCAATCTCAAACGATCTTGGATAATGTCAAATATTCGTATTTAAAAGGGGGGACAACCATCATTGATTTTTTAGAAGCACAAAGAAGTTGGTTGGATACACAACAACAATATTATGACGCACTACAACAATATCGATTGGGGTATGTACAATTACTTTATACTACAGGATTAATAAGCCAATTAGCAAAATGAAGATGAAGATTACGTTTATAGGTATATGGTTGGTTTTGTTTTGTTCTTGTACGCATAAAGAAAAAACTAAAATCGAAGCCTTTCAAGAACCGCTAGTTAGTAATAATGGTCAAACAATTGTTTTTCCTGATTCTACAAATATGTTGTCCTTTAAAACAGAAAGACTTGATGGGAAGAAGCAAAATGCTGAATTAACCGCTCCTGCAAAGATAGTGGCAACAGTTGTTCCTTCTTCAGAAGATAGAAGTCAAAGCATTATTTTGTTTCAAAGTGAAGATATGTCGATTGCTTATACGCAGCTTTTGCAACATCAAATAAATATCAATCAAATTAAAAATGTCAACATCAAGCAACGTAAAATTGAATTAGAACGCATTAAAGATTTGCAACAACATGGATCGGCTACGGGGCAAGATTTATTAAATGCCCAAAGTGCTTTATCGATTGAACTTTCAAATTTAAATAATGAAACCACATCTTTGATTGAGCATGAAGCAAAGTTAATCTCTGGAGGTTTTGCATCCGATGTTTTGTTGCATTCAAAGCCGGGCACAATATATCTTATTTGTGATATTCCAGAAAATCAAATCAGCAATATTAAAACAGGGCAAATGTGTACGATTGTTTTTTCTGCTTTCCCCAACGAAAAATATCAAGACAAGATAGATGCAATTGCTGAGATGGTTGATAATTCAACTCGAATGGTGAAGGTTCGGATTTCTATGCAAAACCAATCGAATAAATTAAAGTCGGGTATGTTTGCGAATGTATTCTTTAATTTAAGTGAGAGTAATTTCATGAGTGTACATCAGACATCTTTGGTAACCGTTCAAGGTAAAACCTATGTATTTATAAAAAAACCAAATCATACATTTGAACGCAGAGAAATTCAAATTGGCCCTCAAATTGGCGACCGTGTGATTGTTTATAAAGGTTTAATACTTTCAGATGAAATTGTTGTGGATGGCGTGATGCAATTAAAAGGGCTTTCGTTTGGGTATTGATAATTGTACCTACATGCCTGTTCCAGATTAGTACCGCACGAATCCAACTTAGTCCTTCCTTGTCAATTTTATACGTTGACGAAATTTATTAGCGAGTGCTTGGTCGAAAAGGCAAAACCACGGTAGGCTTCTGCAGCAATTCAAATTGCACTGGTTAATCTTACTTTATAAAATGACAAGATAGGATTTACTGATACTATTAAAAAACATAAAATTGAATGATAAAGAATTTGCTTACATTTTCACTCAACAATAGATGGTTGGTCATTGCAATAAGTGTTGCATGTATGATCGCAGGCTATTTTTGTTTTACGCAATTAAAGATTGAAGCGTATCCTGATATTGCAGATACCAATGTGATTGTTGTTGCTCAATATCCTGGGCGTGCAGCCGAAGAAGTAGAGCAGCAAATTACTGTTCCTATTGAACGTGCCCTTCAAAATACACCAAACGTATTAGATCGTAGAAGCAGAACCATTTTTGGATTGTCTTGTGTACAGCTTACCTTTAAAGACGGTACAGACGATTACTTTGCTAGACAACAAGTAATGGAACGTTTGGCCACACTTAATTTGCCTAATGGTGTAACCCCTGAATTAGCGCCCTTGTCAACAGCTGTTGGCGAAATATTACGCTTTGTTGTAGATGCGCCTTCCAACTACACTCCAATGGAAATTAGGGATTTGCAAGATTGGGTAATCAAACCTTATTTATTGCAAACAGATGGTATTGCGGATATCATGACTTTTGGTGGGCCCATTAAACAATTTCACATTCTTACATATCCAGATAAATTACGGAAATATAACTTAACCATTTCTGATATAGAGCAAGCAGTTGTCGATAACAATCAAAATACGGGTGGTAATATTATTAATAGGGGTGGGCAAGGCTTTGCAGTTCGTGGTCTGGGTGCAATAAAAAAAGCATCTGATATTGAGCACATCGTTCTTAAATCCGTAAATGGTGTTCCTGTATTTGTGCGCGACATAGCAAGTGTTGAAATTTCTCCACCTACACCAAATGGTTTTTTAGGGTATACAATTGCAGATGAGAATATTGATAAAAGTAGTGGTGTGGAAGGCATTGTCTTGCTGCGCAGATACGAAAACCCAAGCGAGACCTTATTGTTGTTAAAACAAAAAATACAAGAATTAGAAAATAACGAATTGCCAGAAGGCGTTAAAATACGAATTTTATACGATCGTAGTTTTTTGATCAATCATTCTTTAGAAACCGTTGCACATACTTTGTTTGAAGGTGTCAGTATCGTTATTATTATTTTGATTTTGTTTTTAGGGAGCTTTAGAAGTGCAATCATTGTTGCATTAACGATTCCTTTCTCCTTGTTATTTGCATTTATAATCATGCGTTTTGTAGGGATTCCTGCCAACTTACTATCCTTAGGTGCTATTGATTTTGGTATCATTGTAGATGGTTCAGTGATTATGGCTGAGCACTTAATACGAACATATCGAAGAGCCTCACCTGAAGAAAAGAGTAAAGGAATTATTCATGTTTCCATTCAATCCGCACAAGAAGTCGGACGAGAGATTTTCTTTTCGGTAACCATAATTATTTTGGCGTATATGCCCATTCTTCTTATGACCCGTGTAGAAGGAAAATTGTTTTCTCCTATGGCATTAACCTTAGTGTTTGCAGTTGTTGGTTCTATGTTTGGTGCATTAACATTTATTCCTGTACTAATTTCTTTTGCTTATAATAAAGCCTTTTCCAATCCACTCAAACCATTGAAGGAACATAAAAATGTTGTGTTGGCGTTTGTTGGAAAAATATATGGTAAATGTTTGCATTTCGTATTGGTCAATTATAAAAAATCTGTTTTAATTGGCTTTAGTATTGTTGTAATTTTAATTTTATTTGGAGCGAAGTTGGGGACAGAATTTTTACCTGACTTAGATGAAGGTTCTATTTTTCTTAGGGCAAATTTTCCTGCAGGGATAACCATTCAAGAAAATGCGAAGTATGCGCCTAAAATACGAAGCATCATTTCTAAATACCCTCAAATTTCATTTATAATTATTCAAACTGGTCGCAACGATGATGGTACCGATCCATATCCAGCAAACCGAAACGAAATTTTAGTAGGTCTAAAAGATTATAGTTTATGGAACGATACCATTTCTAAAAAAGACTTGGTGAGTCAGATGCGTACAGAACTGGAAAAAGAATTACCCAGTGTGAAATTTACGTTAGGGCAGCCCATCATTGATCAAGTAATGGAAATCGTTACGGGTAGTGCAGCAGACTTGGCTGTTTCAATTGTTGGGAATGATTTAGACATGATGCGCGAAAAGGCTGATAGCATCGTGCAGATTGTAAAATCCATACGTGGTAGTGAAGGAGTAAATATTGAACAAGAAGGGACACAAGAACAAATAGCTATAAAAATTAATAGAGATAATGCGGCACGTTATGGCATAAATGTTTCAGATATTCAAAATATGATTGAAGCAGCTATTGGTGGTAAAAATATTTCCGTGTTGTATGATGGTACAAAACGGTATGATATTGTAATACGTTATCTTTTTCAATACCGTAATAATATTGATGAAATTAAAAAACTATTAGTTCCTTCAGCCAATGGGTACTTAATACCTATGGAACAATTGGCAGAGATTAATTTTGTTGAAGGTCAATCGAACATTTATCGATACAACAACAAACGTATGGTAACGGTACGTACCAATATTTCGGATAGAGATCAAGGCGGTTTTGTAAAAGAATTGCAAAAAAGAATTGATACAGAAATAAAAATCCCGAAAGGGTATGAATTGGTTTATGGTGGCCAGTATGAAAATTTAGAACGCGCAGGTAAACAATTATTGATTACCATACCTCTAACCTTAGTAACGGTATTTATATTTTTATTTATGTTGTATAAAGATATAAAATATACGTTGATTACGTCGAGTTGTATTCTCTTTGCTTTAGCTGGTGGGATTATTGCTTTGTTACTTCGTGGCTATTATTTTAATGTGTCTGCTGGGGTTGGTTTTGTATCCATTTTTGGTATCTCCGTTATGGCAGGTGTGATACTTGTTTCGGCATTGAATAGAGCTGTTTCTGCAAATCCGATAAGTCAAGACCTAATATTAAATACTTCTATCCAACAATTAAATGCTATTCTATCCATACTTGTTTTGGCAATATTAGGATTGATACCTGCTGCAATTTCAACAGGGATTGGTTCTGATGTGCAACGACCTTTGGCTACTGTTATTATTGGTGGCTTAACCAGTACGCTTATTTTTGCTCCTATGATTATTCCTCCATTGTATTGGTGGTTGAATAAAAAGGAAAAGTAATGAACTATTATTTTTACGAATACTGAAAATTTTATACATTGTTTACGGAATAAATACGCACATTCCATAAACAATGTATTTTTATATGAAAGATATTCAGATCGTAACCGACGAACCTTATATACAGAATGCAGAACAGCCCAATTGGATCATCCCAATTAGTGGTTGGGGAAATCCCGATATGGATGATGCGAATAAACGTATGCGTGTATATTTAACGGTTGCCAAAGAAATGGGTATCAATATTATTTTTTCAAGTAGATTGGGAACATTTACTTCATACAAACGCGCACCATCAGTATCAGCTGACATTCAAGAAATAAATACGAACACTTTTTTAGAATATGAGAAAAATATTCATCCTAACTGGTATCGAAATTTTGTTGATAAGGTTCAAGAGATGCTGGGCAATTAATTTTTTCCCACTTATCAGATTTATATTTAATTTATACGTTACTCTTGCCTTGAAGGAGAGACTTTTTCAACCTACTATCTACTAATTATGATAGTTGATTATTAATCTATTTAAAATTACCTTCAGTTCTCACAGCTCCCAATATAATAAGACGTATGGGCCAATTATTTTTTTGATGAATAGGTATTATTAAAAAATGTATATTAAACTATTGATTTATTTGTGTTGAAAAACAAAACGGTCTATACCACTATTGTTAGATTCATAGATCGTTATGAGTTTAAATCCAAGTCTATCCATATATTCAAGAGCTCCCATAACATAAGCATTATTAGATTTAGTTAAAGAGGTATCTGTGTGCAATATTTGATATAAATTAACACGGCTACCATTTTCGAATTCGACAAGCATACCACTCAGTGTGCTTATACTATTGTGAACATCCAATACAGCCCATTTATTTCCGTTAAGGCCTTTTGTAGTATCTGTTGGTACATTACTTAGCGAGTAAACTTTTATTTGTGCTGACACCGTGTTAATCATTATTAAAGTAAAAAAAATAAGTATGAATTTCATATAGTTAATCGGTTATGTAGACTCTAATATACAACTTTTAGAAATTGCAGCAAATTAATTATTGTATCCGCATTTTTTTGTTGCAAAATATATTGGAATGTGTTGAATTTTTGAAATATATATATGTTTTTATAAAACCTCTTTCTAATTTTATTTTCGAATGTTATTACAATTGATTTGCTATGTATTATCGAAATCAATTTTTAAGTACATTATTCTTACAGATAAAATACTATCTTCGTTCATGGCCCTTAACCGAATACAATACCCATCACCAGGCTTTTCAAAACATTGGAAAGAATCCGTTGGTAAGCGTATGCTCAAACGTGTTTCTTCTATTCCCACAAAAGAGCATATTGATTCTTTTAATGAATTATATATGTGTTGTGATACGCTTGCAGATGCTGTTGTTGTAGATTTATTTGAAGGTTTGGGTCATAAAAGAGGACATCAACTCTTACATATACTTTTAGAACAGGGATTAAATGCTGTTCCAGATATTCCAGATTCCTTGCGTGCATTATATACGAGTGCATTACACGTACCTGAATGGGTAGACGATGTATTATTGAAACAAGGTGCACAATTTTGTCAACGCGCAGGAGTGTTTAGTTTAATTACGCTGCGCAATTATTCGTTAATGGGCGGCTATGAATCTGCTGCTATTAACAAACCACTTATTTTTACAGGAGCATTGAAAGGTGGGCCTGCAAAGCGTCTTTCAGACACCTTAAAATTTTGGGTGGATGTAACAGGATGTGGCGCGATGAAACCTGCTGGTGCAGGCTTTAATGCTGCCATACAAGTACGAATCATTCATGCCTTGGCTCGATATTATATAAAGAAGTCACCTGAATGGAACGATGAAGACTGGGGAATTCCTATTAACACAGGAGATATGGTTGCTACCTATCTAGGTTTTTCATTGGTATATTTGGAAGGATTGCGGATGTTACAATTTAAACCAACATTGAATGAAGAATTGGGTGTATACCATTTATGGAAATACATTGGATATTTATTGGGTATTCCACAGGAACTCTTGCCCGCCAATGATAAGGAGGCAATTCAAACATTGTATAAATGGACGATGACGCAACCACTGGCAGATGTTGATACGATTGCATTAGCGCATGCATTGGTAAATGCTCCTTTATCTGCCACATTTCCTAATAAAGTTTGGCAGAAGAAAATACTTGTAAAGATATACTTGGGATTTAATCGTTTTTATTTAGGTAGAGCTGCTTGCAATCGTATGCATTTACCCAATACTATTTTTAAAGTGATTCCTTATATAGCTGCTAGCATTAATTATGTGCATGAATGCTTGGTGTTGATTTTCCCCAGTTTTAAAGTACGTGCTATTAAAAAAGGAAGAAATGCACAAGTGGAAGTGACGGATTCTTTTTTAAAATCAATTGGGTATAAAAAGTAAGAATGTATGATCTAGATGTTAGAAAATACATTCTTAGTTTAGATGTATAACTTAATCTAGGTTTGTATGTGTTTTAGGTTTGTTTTTGAAAATTGTCCTTGTAAAACTTTTTAATCGTGTGTTTGGATCATTTTCTTCTGAGGCAAATAAAATAGCATATTTTTCCCACGCAGGATTGCTTTCTACTAATGCCTTAGCGATTCCCAAAAAAGGAACGAATAAGACCATGCCTGAAACACCCCAAATAAGGGCTCCAATCATTACAGAGGATAATACTAAAAAGGCATTGATTTCCATTTTATCACCCACTAATTTAGGTCTAAGTATATTCTCTTGTATCATGTTTGAGAAATAAATAGATACCCCTACATAAATAACGAGTGCATTTGATTCTTTGGTTATCCATACAAATGAAAGTATTGCTATGTATGCAATTAGATTACCTACATAAGGAATAATGTTTAAGACAGCTAAAAAGATGCTAAAGAAGATAGCAGACTTTATGCCAAAAGTTATTAAAATAATATAGGTCATAACAGCTGTTACTGCTGTTAAAATTAGCGTCCCCCATAAATAATTTTTAACAGCAGTAAGTGATTTAGTAACAAATTTTTGTGCTGTTTCGAAATCAGTACCTTTATAGTTTTTGAATAAGAACTCTTTTATTTGTCCTCTTAAATTTAATAAGAAGAATAAAAATATAGGAGTTAATGCCATTGTTATTAGATTGGCCCCAACCATACTCAACTGACCTGATATAACACCGATTCCATTCTTAAAGGTATTTGTTAAGGTTTCTTTTAACGTATGTGGTTCATAAAAGGACATGCCTGTTTTATTTTGCACGTTAATGATTGTTGATTCTATGCCATCTTTAATCTTATGTACTACATTGTCATTTGTTTTAATTATTGCTAGTGCTTGTGTAATTAGAAAATATAGAATAAAGAACATTGCTACACAAAAACCAAATGTTACAACGATAGAGGTAATTGTTCTGTTCAGACCCTTAGACTCTAAATAGCAACAAATGGGATATAATAAACATGCAAATAAAAAAGCCCATGATACAGGTATTAAATATGGACTTGCAAATATCATTGTTGCAACAATGATTACACCAATGAGTAGGTGTTGTAATACTTTAGAATTTTGAACTTGTTCCTCCATTGAAAGGTTTGTTTATTATTTTTTAATTAATGATGTTGAAAATATTTGTACAATAACATGGTATATAATAACATTGTGTAAAACTGTAGGGTAGATATTTCTAGCCTAAAGTTTTATATGTAAATAATATACGATAGTGTTTATCTATTTTGTATTTAACGAACCTTGAATGGAATCATCTAGTGTTTTACCACTTATAGCTCCTATAATCATTTTAATTCCTGCAATAAAGTTTCCATGTTTGTTATCCCAATAATAACCGCTATCACTGGAGAATTTTATTAAGGAAATTCGTGGATCGTTTTCTCCTTCAGTAAACCATGTTTTAAAAATTGGATTCCAAAGTTCTTTAACTTTTTCTTTATCGAAATGAATGCTTGCTTTTCCATATAAATGCATAAACTCAGAATATTGACTTCCTTGGAAATATAAATTTACTTGTGGATTGCTCTTAATCTCTTCATTTTGATTGCTATCACTAGCACTCAAAAACCATATAGCACCATTTTTATCTACGTTTTGAACCGTCATTGGTCTAGCAAAACCTTTATTTCCTGTAGATGTACATAAAAAACATGTTTTGCCCTCACCCAATTCTCTTATTTTTTCTATAGAATCTGCATTCGGTAAATCTTGTTTATTTTTTTCTGATTGGTTTTTATCGATACTGTTCATAGTAGTAGATTTTAAGCTGATTTGTATAATGTAAATTTTGCTTAATTATACATGAGATATCTTACAGAATAGAAGCCATTTCTTACATTATTTACATGATCCCATTAAATAATAATCTTTGTTTATAGTGTAATTATGTAACTAATTAATTAAAACGTATAACCTATTATTTTTTTCGTTTCACCATTTTTGTAATCATAAATACCTACAAAAAAATAGTAGAACATTTATTTAAAAAAATAATTAATCAATCCAATTAATAAATAATTATGAATCGTTCAACGTTGACTAAAAGGAATGAAATTTTAATTGAAGATATGTATGATGTTGAATTTCTATTTATTTAAAGCGCTTTAAATTTAAGGCATTCAATAAACGGTAAACATTGTTAGATGTTTTTTTTAATTCTTTCAGTATTATTTAGATTGTATAGTAAGAAATCAAATAATTTAAAATGTATCAATTACAAATGCTATTTTGTTATTAATACTATGTATGGATTTGCAAGTAATTTTTTTAACGAAATACCATTAAAATTACTTTTAGTTTATTCGTGAAGAGATCCGAAATTGTACTAGAAATATCAGTCTTCTATATGCATATAACTAGGAGATATCAATACTGAAAAGCTATCAATTTTTATCACCTATCTATCCATTAGCAACAGATTCTATTAAATAAAGCCAATTGATTTTTAATATCCATTGCTAATTCCTCATTTAAAGGTGCTTCCGAATGCAATCTCCACATCCAATTATCATGTAAGCTGCCTGGTCTATTCATCTTTGCCTCGGATCCTAAATGTAATAAATCTTGCATGGGTATTATCGCTAATGCAGCAACAGATGCAAATGCAGCACGAATAAATTCTGTATTAACATTTGATTCATTAATGACTTTATTGTAATAGGCAGAAATTACTTGTTTTTTTTTATCTGAAATTTCTTCTTTATACCAACCCAATAATGTATTATTATCATGCGTTCCAGTATAAACTACATTGCTTTGTTTGTAATTATGTGGACTATGAATACTTGTTGGTGTGTTTTCCGTGAATGAGAATTGTAGTAATTTCATTCCAGGTAATTTGAATTTATCTATCAGCTCAATAACCGGTTCATCAATTTCTCCTAAATCCTCTGCAATGAAAGGTAAATCACCAAATGCTTTTAAAACGGTAGTAAAAAAACTATTTCCAGGGGCTTTTAGCCATTTACCATTTATAGCAGTGTGTTCTTCAGATCCGATTTCATAATATGCAGCAAACGCTCTGAAGTGATCTAAACGAATAATATCACACATCAATAACGTATGTTTAATTCGTTTGACCCACCAATCATAATTTGATTTTTTTAATACATTCCAATTAAAGATTGGCATTCCCCATAATTGTCCAGTTTCAGAGTACATATCTGGTGGCACACCTGCTACTTTTGCTGGAGAACCATCTTTATGTAATTTGTAAAATTCTGGATTGCACCATACATCACTACTATCATGGCTTACATAAAATGGCATGTCACCAATTAATTGTATGTTTTTGTAATTGCAATAATTCTTAAGTGTATTTAATTGTTTGAAGAATAGATATTGAATAAACTGTTGTTTTTTTATATCATGATCTAGCACAATTTTTATTTCAGCAATACCTTTTGAATCTCTGTTTTTTAATTCTGCAGGCCAATCCAACCACCATGCACCCCCTTGATAATTTTTTATAGATAGAAATAAAGCGAAATCATCTAACCAATAAGCATGTTTCTTGCAGAATTCAGAAAACTCAAATGAATCCTTTTTCTCAAATTCAATAAATGCTTTTGTTAACAAACTTGTTTTATAGGCATTCACTTTATCAAATTCAACTATATTCTCTTCAAAACAATGATCACACAAATCATCTTGGGAGAGTAATCCTTCTTCTACTAACATTTCTGGGCTAATAAAGAGGGGATTGCCAGCAAAGGCAGATAAGCAGCTATAGGGTGAAAACCCTCTACCGCCATCTGTATAGTTTAAAGGTAAGGTTTGCCAATAACTCATACCACATTGGGCTAGATAATCAACAAATGCATAAGCAGATGGTCCAAAATCGCCAATTCCTGTTTTGTTGTATAAAGAAGATATATGTAAAAGTACACCTGCACTTCGTTTAAGTTTCATTGGTACGTGATTTAGAAAGCAAATTAATTATTAAATAAAGGTAGGTAATTACACTCTAGATGAATTGTAAAAATGATTGGGTTTGTTACATAAACCCCATAAATATTCCATTTAACCTAAATTTATTCAAATTGAAATAGAGGTATTTCTTTTTGAATTTTTAAGGAATTAGGGAAAATATTGGTAAAAAAATAAGGAAGCTATCGATTAGATATGCTTCCTTAAAATGTGATATATGCGTTAACAGTCTAATTGAGGACAATCGTGTTTTTTTCTATGTTTTTCCTGTTTTTTGATCCTTTTTTGTGTGGAGGATTTGCTACTGCCACCAATGCAGCTTACTGCAATAAAACCACTTAGAACGAATAGAATAATGAATTTTTTCATGACTCGATAAATATAATGAATAATTGAAATCAATATACAAAAAAAAGAGTAAATTTAGTGTAAGATATTAATTTATAATAAATTGAAGACACAAACGAATACGTATCTTTTTAAAATTATTCTTTTTATTTTTTTTGGAACACTCTTTTTTAGCTGTTACAAAAAAGATTTTGATAAAATTAAATTGGCAAACGCTCATCCAGAATATTTACTTCCCTTGGTGAATGCGGATTTATCTTTAAAAGATATTGTAGACCCAAATAAAAAACAATTAAATATAACTGAAGCAGCAGACGGCTTTTACACATTCATTTATTATCAAGATTTATTTGAACAATTCATTGTTGATTTACTAAAGGTTGATGATGTGAATATAACGGAGTCAATTTCTCTTTCTACTGGTGAAGTAGCAAGCTTGCCAGGTGCAGGAACTATTTCTCATGATTTTTCTAATACGAGTACCTTGAATACAACAAATGGTGAAAAACTTAAAACGATTAAAATTAAATCTGGAAATATTCCACTCATTTTAAATTCAACGTTTAAGCATGATATACAGATAGAAATTACATTTCCATATATTAAAAAAAATGGAAATGTATTGGTGCAAACTGTAACTATGTTATATCAAGGTTCTGTTCCATTACAAAGTACTACTGCCATTGATTTGTCTGGATATACGGTTGATTGTTCAGAAAATAACACTCAAGTTAACTCCTTAAGTTATACTGGGAAATTACGTGTTACCTATAAATCAGGAAATGCTGTTTCGACAGCACAAAAAATTGACCTTACAACTGGTTTGAATTCAATTATGTATTCATATGTGGATGGATATATTGGTAAATACGATTTGGTAGTTCCTGAAGATTCTGTGGGAATTGATATTTTTGACAATGCATATTTAGGCAGCATTTTCTTTACAGACCCAAAAGTGCGAACGATCATTACAAATTCAATAGGTGCACCTGCTATTGTGAACATAAATAAACTTACAACGCAATCGAAAATTAGTGGTACAACTGATATTACGGGTTCAATTATAAATACCGATATTCCAATCATGTACCCTTCGCTTGCAGAAGTCGGTCAATCAAAATCTACAACGATTCAGTTGGATAAGACGAATTCAAATGTGCAAACCGTTTTTAATCCGGCTCCCAATAAGGTTATTTATCAATTATCAGGATCTATAAATCCGGATGGCGAAACAGATAATTTTGTTACAGATAAGAGTAGCATCAAGCTTAGGGGAGAGGTCGAGATTCCGATGGAAGGGAAAATTACAAAATTTGTTTTATTAGATACTGTAAAGGGTATTAGTTTTCCAGACATGGCTTTGGGTAGTAAAACCGTAACAATAGTAAGCGGAGGTTTTAATATTTCCTTAAGTAATGGATTTCCAATGAATACAAATATTCAGATGTATTTCTTAAATGATCAAAATATAGTCGTTGATTCACTATTTAAGACGCCTCATTTTATTCCTTCAGGTAGTATTGATGCGGCTGGCAAGGTTACAAGTCCATCCACTATTTTTATCAAAGAACTTTTTGATGCGGATCGATATAAGAAAATAACCACTTCAACAAATGCATTATTGGTTGCACAATTCAGTACCGCTAATGGTGGAACGACTCCTGTAAGAATATATTCTTCTTATAAAATTAAAGCCAATATAGGTTTAGACATAAAAGCAGATGTTAGTTTTTAAAAATATAATTTTAGGGATTCTTTTTACTGTTTGTGGAATGTTTTCTTTATACGCACAGCATGAGATGACATTGCCATCCCTATCTTGGGTTCCGCAAGCAAGCTATACGGATCTTACAGCTCAAAACGATCAATATAAAACAAGTGTAAGTGTGCCTGTAATCGGATCTCTCCAACTCAATTATTTTAATTCGGGTTTTAAATACAATACCCTTGTTCAAAATAATACGATTGACCCCAATAATGTAATTCCAAAATTAAAAAAATACAATCAACTTTATACAGGGGGAAGTGTAGATTTATTTGCATTGCGAATTCAAAAGAAGAATGCAACGATTCAAGTTAGTTTGAGAGATGTTTGGACTCAACGTTTTGTATATACTAAAGATTTAGCAGATATAATATGGAATGGAAACGCATCGTTTGCTGGAAATAGTGTTCATTTAAATAATGTACGATTTGCTGCAAATTATTATAGAGAACTTGGAGTGGCTGTCACAAAAAAAATAAATGATAAATTTAGCGTGGGTGTACGTGGTAAATTTTTGATGGGTCTTACAAATGTTACTACGCAACAATCAAAAAATTCACTGTATACAGATCCAAATGGATTGTATCTGAATGGACATTCAGAATTTACCATGTTAACATCTGGATTGATCAATGCAGATCAAGTTAATGCTTCAGATTTATTGGGCTTGAAAAATTTAGGTGCAGGATTAGATATTGGTGCTCGTTATAAATTAAATGATAAAATTTCGATTGCGTGTAATGTTAATAATATCGGGTTTATTCACTGGAAACAGCATGTTCAGAATTATCGTGTAAATGGTGATTATAATTATACGGGCATTGTGATGAAAGATAGTGCCAATATTGTAAATGCTGATTGGCAAAATATTGGTGATTCGCTTCAGAATATTTTCAAACCTAAAAAAGATACTAAAGCATATAACTCTTGGTTAACTCCTTCTGTTTACCTCAATGGCAATTATATTGTGAAAGAAGATTTAAGTGTATATGCATCTGTAGCAATGGATTTTTATCATAGTGTTAGAGGCGCATTAACAGTAGGGGCAACGCAGACAATAGGTAAAACAATACAAGCAACTCTTAATTATACCATAACTCCTAATAATTATTTCAATATTGGTACTGGTATTGCATTGCGTGGCGGACCAATACAAATGTATCTTGCAACGGATAATATTGTTGCGCTATTCGATCCCTACGCAGTGAAATATTTTAATATGCGTTTAGGTATGAATCTTATTTTTGGTAAAGTGGACAAAGAAATAAATTGATCGTATTTTAAAATAAAAGAGTCTATTTTTTATAATACGAAAGCTTTTGTATTTTTGAATATATTAACGGATTAAGCTATGTTACATATTTTATTGAAAATTGCATTTAGTGTTGCTGTGGTTTTAGGCTGCACGTACCTATTTTGGTTTGTGGAAGTATTAGATGTGCGTTCTGCAATCTTATTTGTTGCAGTTATAGGTTTGTTAAACATTTTTGTCAAACCTTTATTAACGCTGCTAACAATACCTATTACACTATTTACCTTAGGTTTCTTTTTATTAGTTATTAATACTATTATTGTACGTATCGCTGATTATTTTATCGATGGTTTTTTCATTGATACGTTTTGGCATACGTTTTTATTTAGTTTGGTTTATTCATTATCAAATGCTTTTTTCGAGTCTTTTTTCATGAAGAAAAAGAATACGAATAGATGATTTTAGATGGATATAATAGAAAAGGCCTTGATTAATCAAGGCCTTTTCTATTATATCACGATATGAGTTTATTTACAATTATATGCAATACGGAAATCTGCATCCACATTTCCACCATTCAATGTTTGTGCACGAATTACATATCCTTCTGAGTTGAAGTTATATACATAAGTACTCGTATTACTTCCTTCTGTTTTAGAAATCGGAAGTTTTTCACTTGTTTTGCCATACAAATTTGTAATAACTGAACCTTGTTCAGGAGCAAGAAACTCACTTTTTGCATCAACCGTACCATAGCTATAAACGGTTGTTTCAATATTTCCATTGTCTATTTTCTTATCTACTTTTGAAATGTTATTTCCACTATAAGTATACCAAATGGTATCATAGGTAATGATAGGGATCGTTATAATGGATGATGTATTTTTAACAACTCTACGAGTATTTTGTTGATTTGCATTGTACGTATACCACGTAGTGTCTGCTTCATTAACATTGCTACCATCATAACTCATGGAATAACCAACATTTTGATTCGCGTTTAAATAATAATTTATTTCATTCGTAAATTCACTATTGTCATCATATTGTTTTTCGATAATTTTATTCGTTGTATACGTAAATAGGGAATAGGATTTAGAGTCATTATTTGACTTATCAAAAAGTTGGTATTTTGTTACTCTGTTTTGATTATCATAAGTTACTTTAATTGAATCATTGCCATTTGTAGCATAGTTGACCATACATGTTTGAATAGATGGATTTACAGCATTGTCATTATCCTTTTTTTTACAAGATGTAAATGCAACAATACCTGATAAAATTAGAGCTGGAAGTAAGAATTGTTTTTTCATTTTAGTATATTTTATATATGAATGATTTATTTATATAAAAATACTGGCTTAATGGGTTTGTTGTTTTACATTATTTTTTTAAAAAATTATAAGATATCATTATAATAAAAGCTTGTATATAAAAAAAGGTAGTGTATTTAAACACTACCTTTTAAATGATACTTATTTGTTATCAACTTAGAAGTTAGCTGATTTTTTTACAATTTTGTTTATTTTGCCTTGTAATTCAGCAAACAATACATCTGTAGCATCTTCGCATAATGGTTGAATTTTTTCAACACTCATAACGGGTATACCACCTACTGCCGCTACTTTCTTTTTAGATGCTCCAGATTCTCTGATAGTAAATACTTTTTTGCCATTTTTATCCCAAAGTGTCATGTTGAAATAAGCTGTAATATTTGCTGAGAAGCCGCCCATTCCAGGAGTGATTTCATAGTCAATATAAACAAGCATAACGCCGTCGCAATTATCTTTTAAAATTTGATACAGATTAACTTCATCTCTGTTTTCTACTTTTACAAGTGGTCCGCCTGAGTATGCCCAAATAAAGCCGTCAACCACCGCATATTGAATACCCATAGCTTTGTTGATGCCCTTTGACGTATCCACTAAAAATCTAGATTGATACGATTTATATTGAGGATTTTCTGAAACGATTTTTTGATCAACCAACTTAAATGGGAAGTCTTTAGCAAATTCTGTAGTAAAACGTGTATATGCTTTGTTGAGAATTGGTTGAAGGTTGAAATTTGGATCTTTCATCAATGATTCTCCAGCAGGACCCATTCCTGTACCACCAATTTTTTTGTCACAATAGAATGTTACTAAAGCAACTTTTTTTTCTTGAGCAATTACTTTTGTTGACAAAAATAAAACTGCAAAAATGCATGCGAGTATTAAATTAATTTTTTTCATTTTTTATTATAGTTGGTTTTAAAATTTAGATTATACTAAATTACTAATAAAAATAGGTTTTGATTCATTTTGTAAATAATAAAGTTGTTTTTTTAAACTAATATTGATTTGTATCATTTAAATGATTTCTTCTCCAGGTTTTGTTTTAAAACGATCGTGCATCCAAACCCACTGAGAAGGGTCTTTACGAATAAACGCATCCACTGCTTGGTTCATTCTAAGTGTATTATCCAATAAATCTTTTTCTGCATCACCACTTTTAGTGACTTCCAATGCAGGCATGCACGTAATAGTTTGGTTGTCGTTTTCATCCATCTGAACAATTACTGGTACAATGTCTGCACCTGTTTTTAATGCAATCATCGTAGCGCCAACAGGAGTTGCAGCAGATACGCCCATAAATTCTACAAAACGGCTTTTAACTTTTGTGTCTTGATCGATTAATATAATCATTACACGACCTTCTTTTAAACTACGCATCAATTGTAAGGTGTTTTCACCTCTATGAACGTATTTACTTCCTCCCTTAGATCGAGAAGCAACTATCAACGCATCTAAACGTGGGTCTTTTAATTTTGTCCCCACCATAATAGATTTATAATTCAAGCCTATAAAGGTTCCTAAAATTTCAAATGCACCAATATGTGCTGTGAGCAAAACTACACCCTTGCCTTTAGCATAGGAAGTATCTAAGTTCTCTTTACCAATAATGCGAACTTGTTTATAGAATTGATCTAGGTTTTGCATTGGGAAAACACGCATAACAGTTGCAAGGTTTTTCCCTAAGTTGAGAAACATCTTTTTTGTTATAGCCTTTATTTCATCTTGTGTTTTTTCTTTACCAAAAACCGTTGTTAAGTTTTTGATTGCTCTGCGTCTGGGTGCAGCTGCAAAATAGTAAGCGAGTTTACCCAAACCTCCATACACAAAATACACAACCGAACGTGGAAGCTTTTCAGTGATAAAAATCAATCCTTTGACAAGCCAGTAAAGTAGAGTATATTTTAATTTTTTTAAGAAGGGGCGGTTATCAACTTCCATATTATTTTGAACAAGTACACGTATTTTGATTGAATTTTTAAGAATATCTTATGATGGCAGCATGCTGTCTTTTCGGTTTGAGATATTACTTACCATAGCTAATTGGCTGCTATATATAATGCGATACATAATTACTAAAAAATGACAGGCTTATCAAGTCTTTTTAGGTGTCAAGGGATTATAAACGAAAAAAGCATGCTTTATCTCTAAAGCATGCTTTTAAATAGAAGCTAATAATTACAACAATTCGTTCGCTAAGTTTGCTAACTCAGAACGTTCTCCTTTTTCAAGAGTAATGTGTGTGTATAAATCTTGATCTTTTAAACGATCAATCAAATAGGAGAGACCGTTCGATTCTGAATCCAAATACGGTGTGTCAATTTGGAAGATATCACCCGTGAAAATGATTTTGCAATTTTCTCCAGCACGTGAAATAATCGTTTTTACTTCATGTGGAGTTAAGTTTTGCGCTTCATCTACAATAAATACGATGTTTGATAAACTTCTTCCTCGTATATAGGCAAGTGGAGTAATCACCAATTTCTCTTTATTCACCATATCGGTGATGCGTTGATAATCTTGATCGGTCTCATTAAATTGATTTTGAATAAACTTCAAGTTATCAAATAATGGTTCCATATAGGGATTCAATTTCGACTTAATATCGCCTGGTAAATACCCAATATCTTTATTGCTTAATGGAACAATTGGTCTGGCCAAGAAAATCTGTTTAAAGTCTTTTCTTTGTTCTAATGTCGCTGCTAATGCAATCAAAGTTTTACCTGTTCCTGCTACACCCTGAATGGATACCAACTTGATGTTGGGGTCTAAGACAGCATGTATTGCAAAGGCTTGTTCCGCATTTCTAGGTTTGATTCCGTATGCAGGTAATTTTCCTACTTGCTCCAATCTTTTGCTGATAGGGTTGTAGTAGGCTAAAGCAGAGCTTTTTATGCTTTTTAAAATATAGTAATGATTTTTTGAAACCTGATCTGCTGGAATAGCATCCACATCACAAAAACCTTTTTCATATAATTCATTTATTTTTTCAGGTACTACATTTTCAATCGTTGTATGTCCCGTATATAATAAATCTATGTCTTTTACTTTACCTGTATTGTAGTCTTCTGCAGGGATATTTAACGATTTCGCTTTAAGTCTAAGATTAATGTCCTTACTAACTAAAACTACTTTTTTGTCTGGATTTTCTGCTTGAACTACTATGGCAGCATTTAATATTTTGTGATCGTTTTTGCGATCGTCGAATATTTTTTCCGCATCCATCTCCTTGGTACCATGCGTATTCATGATAACTTTAAGTTTTCCTTTATTTTTACCTTGTAAAGGAATCCAATCTTGCAAGCTTGCACTATTTTCTGCTAATTCATCCAGAAAACGTGTAAACTCGCGTGCTTCAAAGTTTTTGATATCATTACCCTTTTTAAAATTGTCTAATTCTTCTAGAACGGTAATAGGGATAGCTAAATCATGTTCTTCAAAACTCTTTACCGCATTGTGATCAAAAATTATCACCGATGTGTCCAACACGAAGATCTTCTTCTGTGTATCCTTGGTTGTTTTCTCCTTAGCCATAATGTCAAAATCTTTAGAACGATCCGAAATCGTTGATGAATTTGTAAACTGTGTAAAATTTAGAACATGAATCGATTCAATTTTGAATATAACATGTTCTGAGGATAATATAGATGGAGAATTACATGATTTTAGCGTCTTGTTAATAAGTTTTCTAACGAGGAAACGGTATCAAAGTTTTAAGTTTGTTAACAAATTTCAAATGCCTAACTTCGTTCTCAATAATTTTGTCTGGTTTTACATTAAATTAAAATCCTATGCCTTCTTTTGATATTGTAAGTAAAGTAGATCCTCAAACCTTAGATAATGCTCTAAATGTAGCTCGTAAGGAAATTACAACACGTTATGATTTTCGCGATTCAAAAACGGAAATTGATTTAGATAAAAAAGCATCCATTATTAAAATTACTACTGAGAACAGCATGCGCATGAATGCGATTGTAGATATTATTATCACGCGTATGGCTAAGCAAGGTATTGACCCTAAGTCTTTAGACATGTCTAAAGAAGAATATGCATCAGGTCCTATGATGAAAAGAGAACTTTCTGTAAAGAACGGAATCGATAAAGAAGGGTGTAAAAAGATTATAAAAATCATCAAAGACTCGGGCTCTAAAGTTACTCCAGCTCAAATGGATGATTTGATTCGTGTAACAGGCAAGAAAATTGATGAGTTACAAGAAATTATTGCGGTATTGCGCACCAAAGATGTGGGCGTTGCCTTGCAGTTTATAAATATGAAATAATTACCTGCTTTCAACAATATTGTGAAGCATATTGCGACTTATAGTTATATTCGTACTTTATTTACCCCATGTCAGAAATTCGGTTAGAAGATATTAAAGAAGTAGTTATAGAAGACATGAAAGACTTCGAAAAGAAGTTTCGTGAATCTATGAAAACTAAAGTCATGCTTTTAGATAAAATCATGTCTTATATCGTTAAGCGGAATGGAAAGCAAATGCGACCGATGTTTGTTTTTTTGTCGGCACATTTGGCGGGTGAAATAAATGAATCTACGCAACGAGGTGCTGCTTTAATTGAATTGCTTCACACAGCAACCTTAGTTCATGACGACGTGGTAGACGATTCCGATTATCGTCGTGGAATGTTTTCCATTAATGCACTTTGGAAAAATAAAATTGCGGTGTTAGTAGGCGATTATTTATTATCCAAAGGCTTGTTGTTGTCTATAAATAACGGCGATTTTCATCTATTGAAAATTGTGTCAAATGCCGTACGCGAAATGAGTGAAGGGGAGTTGCTGCAAATTGAAAAAGCACGCAACCTGAATATTACCGAAGATATTTATTTTGAAATTATTCGTCAGAAGACTGCATCCTTAATTGCATCGTGCTGTGCGGTTGGCGTTGCATCTGTGAGTACCGATGAAGCGCTGATTGAACGTGCAAAACAATTTGGTGAAAAAATCGGAATGGCCTTTCAAGTAAAAGATGATTTATTCGATTACGAAACATCTGAAATGATTGGCAAGCCTGTTGGTATTGATATTAAAGAACGTAAGATGACCTTGCCCTTAATCTATGCCTTAAATAAAGCGAGCTGGCTGGATAAAAAACGCATCATGTTCATCATTAAAAATCAGACGCATAAGTCAGCTAAAGTGCGTGAAGTGTTGCAATTTGTGCGAGAGTCGGGCGGAATAGAATATACCCGTTCTGTAATGGAAGGATTCAGAACAGAAGCTTATGGGTTTTTAAATCAATTTGAAGATTCAATATATAAAAATGCCTTACGCGATTTAGTTGAGTATACCATTGCTCGGAAGCACTAAACCGCCTAGCCGCCAAGCGGAAATCCCAAATTTCAAAAAACAAATTTCAAATTACTACGGAAGTAGAAATTCCCCTAAAAAAATAAATTTCAAAACGGATAGAAGTATAAATTTCCAAATACAAATTCCAAATTTTAAACTACTACGAAGTAGAAATGGTATTATTTTTTAATAATACATTTCAAACTAATACGTAGTAGTAATTTCCATAGAAATAAAATCCCGAACGGATAAGTACTTGAAATTTTAATTTTTAAAAACGTAGCTAGGAATCAAACGGATGGAATAAGCCAAGATTGGTTTTTAGCAAGGCAATAAATGTACATTAAAAGAACTTATCGAGCACAGAAATCAATTGTGCGCCAACGTTGTTGATATTGTTCGTTTTTTTTTTGATTCAAGTCCTTTTTACTCGTTTGTCCTCATTTTTATTCAATCAAATTTAGATTTCCACAAAATCCACTTCATTTTTGGTAAAACGTAGATAACTAGGTGTTTTTCCTAGCATTTCTTCTTGGGCGTATCGCTTAAAAGTTGTATTATTGAAAGATATTCCGTTCATATACTTATATGAGAATAAAGAATTGCATACGTATTTAATTTTAACACATAAACGATGAAAAAAACAGTTTATCTTTTTGGTGTTCTTGCAACATTATGGGCATTTACTGCTTGTAATAAAGGCGAGAAAACAGAAACAAAGAGTACCGCTACGTCTGATAAAGACAAAGATCTTGATGCTAAAGTAGATGCACTATTAGCAAAAATGTCAATTGAAGAAAAAGTCGGTCAAATGACTCAGGTAAATTTAAATACCATTCTTTATACAGGCAATGGAAGTGGTTATGATAACAACTATGGTGTTATCGATCCTGCCCTATTAGATACTGCAATTTCTACCTATAAAGTAGGTTCATTATTAAATGCAATTAACAGAGCGTATTCTCAAGATCAATGGATTTCGATTATCACTCAAATACAAGATAAAGCAACAAAAACAGGGAATGGTATCCCTATAGTGTATGGTATTGATGCCATTCACGGTGTTACGTTTACATTAAATTCTACTTTATTCCCACATAATATTGGTGCAGCAGCTTCATTCAACCCTGCAGTACCAGCAGCATGTGCAGAAGTTACCGCTTTAGAAGCTAGAGCTTGTGGACTTCGTTGGAATTTTGATCCAGTTTTGGATTTAGGACGTAATCCATTATGGCCACGTTTCCCTGAAACATTCGGGGAAGATCCATTGCTTATTGAGCGCATGGGTGTAGCTGCAATTAAATCGTATGAAGGCGCAGGCTTGGATAAAGTAAATGCTGTTGCTTCTTGTATGAAACACTTTATTGCATATTCTGCTTCAAGATCTGGTCGTGATAGAACTCCTTCTTATGTTCCTGAAATTGAATTGAGAGAATACTACTTACCTCAATTCCAAGCAGCGGTAGATGCTGGTTCTTCAACAATCATGATTAACTCAGGTGAATTAAATGGTTTTCCAGTACACGCAAGTCACTATTTATTGACAGATGTACTTCGCGGAGAATTAGGCTTTAAAGGTCTTATTGTTACTGATTGGGAAGATATAAACCGTTTATACGAACGTCACAATACTTCGCCAACATTGAAAGATGCTGTTAAAGATGGTATTCTTGCTGGTATTGATATGAGCATGACTCCAAACGATTTCAAATTCCCTAAATTATTAATTGAATTAGTGAAAGAAGGTTCTGTACCTGAAGCACGTATCAATGAATCTGTAAGAAGAATTTTACGTTTGAAATATGCACTTGGTTTATTTGAAAACCCAGTTGTTGAAGAAGCTGCAAAAGCAAATTTTGGCAAGCCTGAATATGCTGCAAAAGCGTTGGATGCTGCTAGACAAACAATGACATTGTTGAAAAATGATAACAATGCGCTTCCATTGAAAAAATCAATTAAAATTGTAGTTGCTGGTCCGAATGCAAACAACATTCCTTCATTACACGGATGTTGGTCGTATACATGGCAAGGTGCCGATGCGACTGCTACATTATCTAAAGCAGGGGATAAGTCATTTATCCCAGGTATAGAATTTACAAAAGACAGTGTATTGTCTTTATATCCTAAATCTACCTTATCTGTTAAACAAGCTCTAGAAGCTAAAATCGGTGCAGGTAAAGTTGTATGTCAGTCGGTATCTAACTACGAAGATCCTAAAAACTATACATTACCATCACTTGCTGGTGCGGATGCAATCGTTCTTTGTTTAGGTGAAAATGCGTATGCTGAATCTCCAGGTTCAATCAGAGATTTAACGTTGGATGCGCGTCAATTGAAATTAGCGGAAGCTGCTATTAAATCTGGCAAACCAGTAATTTTGGTATTGGTAGAAGGTAGACCACGTGTTATCTCTTCTATTGTTGATGGTATACCTGCAGTATTAAATGCGTACTGGCCAGGTAGCCAAGGTGCAAATGCAATTGCAGATGTATTGTTTGGCGACTACAACCCAGGTGGTAAATTGCCATTCTCTTACCCACGTTATACAGGTGATATCGTAATGTACGATCACAAATGGACGGAAGTAAACGTTGAACCAACTCCTGGTTCTTTCGTAGATAATGGTTATATGCCACAATGGCCATTCGGTCATGGATTAAGCTATACTACATTTGCTTATTCTGATTTCAAAATCAGTGCAGATACATTAGTAGGTGATGCTAAGTTGACTGTTTCAGTATCTGTAAAAAATACAGGTGCAGTTGATGGCGACGAAGTTGTTCAATTGTATTCTCGTGATATGTTTGCATCTGTTGTTCCAAACTTAAAAAGATTAAGAGGTTTTGAAAGAGTAGCTATCAAAGCAGGCGAATCTAAAACAGTAACGTTTGAAATTACAAAAGCTGATTTATCATTCATTAAAGAAGATCAAGCTGCACACACATTCAAACGTGTTACAGAAGATGGTGACTTTAAATTGATGGTTGGTGGTTCTTCTAACTTTGATCTTGTAGCTCCTGAACATCCTTGGACTGCAGCTCCATTTAGAACATACCAAGGTGCATTAAATTTTTATTACAAAAATAAATAAGCATAGCTTATATTAGATTTTAAAAGAGTCATGCGAAGGCATGACTCTTTTTTTTTTACATAAATTGATAAGTACTATACTGAAATGTGATTATTATCAATTTTTGATAGTAAAGCAATAGATACATTTATGTAATAATTCTACGTTTTTAATCGATAATATAAGTATGAATAGAATCAAGCAATCTACAAGAACATTAGGTACACTACTATTAATGGGAAGTTCTTTATTTTTTATGAGCTCATGTAGTAATAGCGCCAACCAAGACACAACAACCGTTGCGAATAAAACCATTGAAACGATTGGACAGGAAAATGCCGAAATGACTTCGCCTCCCTTGGTACCCAAAGCTATTGGTGATAGAGCAGCACGAAAACTAAATGTCGATTTAGAAATTATCGAAAAAGAAGGCGAGATGCTTAATGGTGTAAAGTATGTGTATTGGACTTTCGGGGGAACCGTACCCGGTAGTTTTATTCGTGCTCGTATTGGTGACGAAATTGAAGTAACCTTAAAAAATCACCCAGATAATAAATTACCGCACAATATTGATATGCATGCTGTAACTGGTCCAGGAGGTGGTGCAGCGTCTTCATTTGTTGCGCCAGGTCATACAATCAGATTTTCTTTCAAAGCTCTTAATGTAGGTCTGTTTGTGTATCACTGTGCAACCGCTCCAGTGGGTATGCACATTGCCAATGGTATGTACGGCTTAATATTGATTGAACCAGAAGGTGGCTTGCCACCAGTAGATAAAGAATACTACATCATGCAAGGCGATTTTTATACCAAAGGCAAACATGGTCAACCAGGTTTACAACCATTTGATATGCAAAAAGCAATGGACGAACATGCGGAATATGTTGTATTTAATGGTAAAGTAGGCGCACTATCTGGTGACAACGCAATTACAGCAGCAGTAGGCGAAACTGTTCGGTTGTATGTGGGGAATGGTGGTCCAAATTTGGTTTCTTCCTTTCACGTGATTGGAGAAATTTTTGATCGCGTACATGTGGAAGGTGGAAGTTTAGTAAATGAAAATGTACAAACTACTTTAATACCTGCAGGTGGCGCTACGATGATTGAATTTAAAGTAGAGGTTCCTGGTGATTATGCGATTGTAGATCACTCTATTTTTAGAGCATTCAATAAAGGTGCTTTAGGAACATTAAAGGTGACTGGTATGGAAAATCACACCATCTATTCAGGGAAAAAACAAGAAGGTATTTACAACCCTGAAGGTGCTAATATTGAACCATCACACGAGCCTGCACCTAAAGCCCCAGTAGCAAGCTCTCCAGCAGAACGTATTGTATTGGGTAAGCAAATTTATTCTCAAACATGTTATGCGTGCCATCAACCAGAAGGTACAGGTATTCCAAATGCATTTCCTCCATTGGCTAAATCGGATTACTTGAATAAAGATGTGAACAATGCTATTGGTATTGTGTTGCATGGTAAAACAGGAGAACTTACTGTAAACGGTGTGAAGTATAATAGTGTGATGTCACCGCAAACCTTGTCGGATGAAGAAGTTGCAAATGTATTAACTTTCGTTTATAATAGTTGGGGAAATAATAAAACGGTTGTGACACCACAAATGGTAGAGAAAGTTAGAAAAGCTAAATAATGATTTCATATAAAGGAATGCATGTTTTAATATGTCTTATATTTTCATTTTCTGTATGGGGACAAACCCATACAGAAATGAAAAAAATAGGATCTGGTACATATACACCTTTGTATGGCTCAGATACATCTCCTGCATATGTAAAATCCTTTTATTTGGATGTGTATCCGGTTACAAATGCACAATATCTTTCCTTTGTTAAGTCCAATGCGAATTGGAGGAAATCAAATGTTAAAACGATCTTTGCCGATAAGATGTATCTTTTAAATTGGATAAACGATACAACCTTGACGTCAAGCATGTCTATGCAGTCTGCTGTTACATACGTTTCTTGGTATAGCGCCAAAGCCTATTGCGCCTGCCAAGGCAAGCGTTTGCCTTCGATGGATGAATGGGAATATGCTGCAATGGCAAGTGAGACGAAGCCAAATGCACAAAGAGATAGTGCATTCAATCACCGTATTGTTGCAAATTATGAAATCCCTAAAACCTATTTAAAAAAGGTTGGAAGTACCTATAAAAATTATTGGGGAATATATGATATGCACGGGCTGGTTTGGGAGTGGACGAGCGATTTTAATTCGGTACTTCTTTCTGGAGAATCCAGACGTGATGGAGAAACGAGTAGAGATTTGTTTTGTGCTGCAAGCTCTGTGAATGCATCAAACCTTATGGATTATGCAGCTTTTATGCGGTATGCATTTAGAGGAAGTATAAAAGCAAATTACAATATTCAAAGCTTGGGTTTTAGATGTGCCAAAAGTATTTAATAGGTAGAATTATGAAAAATATAGTTTCGTTTTGTATGCTTTCTGTTTTTGTAAGTATCTTTTTTTCTTGCGATAAATCTAACAAAGTAGATTCTTATTATTGTCCGATGTATTGCCAAGGAGATAGTGTATATCCACATGCAGGAACATGTCCTATATGTAAAATGGATTTAATTTTATTAGATACAACATCTGTGAACGCTGCAGAAACATCTACTGTTAATTATGATTCTATTAGTGAACTTTCTATCTATAATGTAACATCCAAGTGGATAGATCAAAATAAAGAGGCGCATATTTTGGAAGACTTTAAAGGCAAGGTATTGATTGTGACGATGATTTATACCCGTTGCGAAGCATCTTGTCCTAGAATGGTTTCAGATGTTCGGGCTATTCACGATTCATTAAATAATAAGAGTATTCGATATATTTTTGTGAGTATGGATCCAGAGAAAGATACACCTGAAAAATTAAAAGAGTATGCGATAGAAAATAAAATGAACTATCCAGAATACACCTTCCTTCAAGGTAACTTAGATGGTGTGCGCGAATTTTCAAATATTTTAAATGTAAAATACAAACGCACGTCTGAGAAAGACTTTAGTCATTCAAATCTTATTTCTGTGTTTGATAAGAATGGTGTGCTTCAATTTCAGCAAGAAGGTTTGGGAATAGATAATACTACATTACGAATGAAGGTGAAACAATTGTTGTAATTCATTTTTAGAAGTATCTTTATCATAAATAGTTTTTTTTATGATATTAGAAACAGCAGTACTTCATGTAAAGCCTGAACTGGTGCAAACGTTTGAAGCATCTTTTAAACAAGCGTCAACCTATATTGCTTCCATGAAAGGGTATATCAGCCATGAGTTGCATGCCTGCATTGAAAATGAAAATCAATATTTACTCATTGTTCATTGGGCAAGCTTGGAAGATCATACGATTGGTTTTAGGCAATCTGAAGCGTATTTGGAATGGAAGAGATTATTGCATCATTATTATGAGCCATTCCCAGTGGTACAGCATTATAAAAGGGTGTTTTAATGAAGCGCAACAAATGCGTATTTTTATTCAACTTTTGGCTTCATTTCACGTAGTACATTTCGAATAAATAGATAACATATATGGAAGATTTTTCTAAAAAAATAACATTATTATATATTCCATTTTTATTAACCTCTATTGGTTTATGTCTTGGCTATACTTTTTTAAACTGGCTCATTATTATCAATTTAGAACTTATATCTATTAAGGATGTAATTATAGATTTTGGATTGCCATTGATATTACCCGCAATTCCTGTTCTATTCTATTTGCGACCAAAGTTAAAATTACTCAATCTATCAGCTAAAAAAGGTGGAAGTTGGATCGATTTTTATACGTTTATACTTTGGGTTGCTATCTCTGTGCCAATTTTAATAGCCCAAAATTATATTGAAACAGCTACAGGGGAACTAACTCCATTAAAAAATATTTCTCAATTAGATTCACTTCCTAAAACGAAATATTATAGTGTTGAAGGTGTATACATAGAAAAAAATAATATTGGTACGAATTCAGTATTTGAAGTTTCTGGAAAACACAATGAAAATTTCGATATGTACATTTATGTAACGGTTCCAATGTATAGGAGCGCTACAGATACAACAGAGGTTATATCCTGGTTGGGATTGAACTATTCAAAATCAATAAAGAATAACTTAGAAGACAACGAAAAGGAGGAAGCATATACTGCATTTGCAAATCAGACTCAATTAGATTTTGATCAAATTGATTTAACACAATTTGGATATTTAATGCGCGTGCCAAATTCAGATAAAGGAGATGGCTTGCGTGATGCTGTCAAAAAAAGTACTAAATACACGGTTGCGAATAGCACTCAACTTTTCTGGAGTGTTAACGAACCATTTGAAGATAGAAATGGAAATACATTAGCATGGACAGGTATTGTTTTTGCTATTGGATCTCTTATTTGGTTGATTATGATTATCATTCCCGCGTTTGACCCTGCAGTATTGCAGGCGCATGAATCAGGTGCAATAGATTCGAACGAAGAGGTAAAAGAATTTGTCGATTATTTAAAACCCAAAGAAGGGTTCTTTATAACTCCAATATTGGTATATGCGAATGTGGGAATTTTTTTACTGATGTTTTTTATGGGTTTTGGTTTTATGTCATTTAATAGTAAAGATTTGATTATCTGGGGTGCTAATTATGGTCCGCTTACAATGCAAGGTGAATGGTGGCGTTTGGCGACTAATACTTTTTTACACGGAGGTTTTATGCACCTAGCAGCGAATATGTACGGCTTATTATTTGTTGGTATTTTCTTAGAACCCTTATTGGGCAGAATGAAGTATGTAGGAATCTATTTGCTCACCGGTATTATTGCAAGTGCAGCAAGTTTGTGGTGGAATGATACGGTTGTAAGTATGGGTGCTTCTGGTGCTATCTTTGGTTTATATGGTGCATTCATCGCATTGATTCTAACGCGTGTATTTCCCAAAGAAATGGGTGCAGGATTTTTGGTAAGTATGTTTATTTTTGTGGGTTTCAATTTGGTGATGGGCCTAATCGGAAACGGTATTGACAATGCTGCACACATAGGTGGCTTGGTGAGCGGATTCTTGATTGGCTTGGCTTTGTATCCATCCTTAAAAGGAACATTTAAAATGGATGGTGTTAACGAAAAAGAAGAGAGTGTAGATGAAGACGAATGATATTATAAAAGTGAAAATGATTCATTTTTATATGATAACGTTATTGATGTTATGTATACACACTATTGGGTTTTCTCAAACAAAAATAGATACGGTTTATGTTAAAAGCATCTATTCTACTTCAAATACCACCAAAGATAGTGCAAGCTATTTCAGAGTTAGAAGTACTTCAGATACGCTACTTATGGCAGAAGATTTTAATTTAAAAGATAGCTCAAAAGAATGTACAGCTTTTTATAAATCGTTCGATCCATATGTAAAGAATGGCAATTATTTGAGGTACGTTAAATCTATTAAAAGCTCAGAAGGATATTATTTGGATGATAAAATGTCAGGTTTCTGGAGGTACTATTATCCAAGTGGAGAGTTATGGTATATTGAAACATATATTGATGGAATAAAAAATGGAATAGTTGAAGGATATTTCAAAACGGGTGAAACCAAACGAATAGAAAAGTATAAAGATGGGAAGCGTACTTCAGCAAACTGTTTTACCAAACTAGGAAAGGATACTACCTATTATGAAATAAGAAGTATGGCGTTATTTCCTGGCGGTGAAAAAGCTATGATGGAATATTTTCAAAAAAACTTAAAATATCCCTATCAGGCTAAACGTCTAAATATTCAAGGCATAGTTTATGTTTCTTTTGTTGTAAACCAAGATGGCCATGTAGATCATGTAGAAATTGTTAAAGGACGAGGCGTGCATCCTTTATTGGATAATGAGGCTATAAGATGTACAGAAAATATGCCTGTCTGGACACCTGGATATAGTGATGGTGAGGCTAAAGAAGTTAGAATAATACAGAGAATAAAATTCATACTTAATAATTAAACCAAGTATTTTAAACGTAATGAAATAAATACTGTGTCTTTTTAATGCATAAAAATACCCCCATTCGTCTTGATGTATCCCACAAACATCTAATTTTAGCATTATTTTCAATTTAATTGAGAATATTGCACTTCTAATCCCTATACTAAATTTATGAAGCACATACTCCTTATTTGTTTGACAACAATTTTATCAATTACTGCATATGCCCAAAAAGTAACAGGTAAAGTTGTTGATGGTACAACAGGCGAAGAAATGTTTGGTACAGTTGTTTTGTTAATGAATAAATCGGATACAACTATTTTTGTAGCTACAGAAATTGGAGATGATGGTACTTTTGAATTTGATCTCGTAAAGCCAGGGAGCTATATTTTTAAAACATTGTTTTTAGGTTTTAAATCGATACGAAGTGAAATAACCGTTTCTAATCTGGATAAAGATATGGGGCTAATTAAAATGTATGAAGATTTAGAATTGGCAGCACAGGTTGAAATAAAGTCTAAGATGTTACGAATAGAGCAAAATGGAGATACGACAAGTATTCATGCAGATGCCTATAAAACAAACCCAGATGCAACTGTAGAAGATCTTGTAATGAAGATGCCAGGTATTACCATACAGAATGGTGAAGTAAAAGCAAATGGAGAAACAATCAAAAAAGTTACGGTTGATGGAGAAGAGTTCTTTGGAAACGATGCACTTCTTGTACTTCGTAATTTGCCTGCCGAAGTAGTGAGTAAAATTCAAATTTACGATAAGCAAAGTGATCAAGCTGTAGCTTCAGGATTTGATGATGGCAATGCGCAAAAGACAATTAATATTGTAACCAAAACAGATAAACGAAACGGGCAATTTGGTAAAGTCTATGCAGGTTACGGAACAAACAATCGCTATAGTACAGGTCTTACCCTAAATTCTTTTAAGGGCAAGCAACGGATTACCTTATTGGGTATGAGTAATAATATCAATGTGCAGAATTTCTCTTCTCAAGATTTAACAGGTATGGGTGCCTCATCTGGTAGAGGTGGTGGACCATCTGGAAATTCAAATGCATCCAATAATTTTTTAGTTGGTCAACAAAGTGGTATTAGTACAACAAACTCTGTTGGGTTAAATTATACCGATAACTGGAGTCCTAAATTAAAAGTATCATTAAATTATTTTTTCAATGATACAAAAAATGATAACAATACAAATTTGTCACGTCAATATTTTATTACAGATACGACTAGTACTATCTATAAGGAGAATAATATCAGTACTACTAAAAATGCAAATCATCGTTTTTCAGGACGCTTTGAATATAAGTTAGATTCTGCTACAACGTTTATTTATGTGCCATCCATTAGTATTCAGAATAGAAATATCTATCAAAATTTATCAGGTATTAATACCTATAGTACAGATTCATTATTGAGTACAACAACCAATAATAATAAAAATACGAGTACTAATTATTCTATAGCGAATAATCTATTTTTGAGACATACCTTTAAAAAGAAAGGAAGATCTTATATGATTAATCTAGGTTCCACAATTAATGCAAATGATGCAAATACCAATTTGTATTCTAATAATCAATATTCAGACAATAGTATGAATACAAAATTAGTCAATCAACAAGGGCTGAATAATACGAATTCATATTCCTATAGATTGAACTTAATGTATACTGAACCAATTTCTAAAACGGGTGTAGTACAATTTAATTATAGTCCGTCCTATTCAAAAAACGATGCAAATAAACGCATACAAAATTACAATCCGATTACAGGATACTATGATTCAACAGCAATTTTTGTGTCAAATCAATTAGATAACTATACCTTGACACAAAAGGGTGGGGTTGGATATCGATACAATAAAGGAAAGACAAACATAATGGTTGGGGCAGATATTCAAAACGTAAAACTTTCGAGTACACAGTTATTCCCTTCTTCAAGTGAAATAACTAAAAGCTTTACCAATATTCTTCCTTCTGCCATGATAAAAATTAAATTTAGTGATAGCAGTAATATTCGTATACGCTATCGTGCAAGTACTTCTACACCTGGCGTAAATCAATTGCAAAATGTAATAGATAACTCCAATACCTTATTGCTTTCAACCGGGAATCAAAATTTGAAACAGGAATATACAAATGCATTGAATATCAATTATGGCATTACCAGTTCTAAAAAGGCTACCAGTTCAATGATTTTCTTGAATGTGAGTCAGACAAATAATAACATATCTAACTCTAGTTTTATTGCCACTAAAGATACTGTAATAGAGAATGGAGCAATCGTTAATAAGGGTTCACAAGTGCGTAAGCCTATTAACTTAAATGGATATTGGAATACTAATGCATATTATACGTATGGATTTCCTGTTGCAAGTATTAAAAGTAATATCAATCTGAATACAGGTATTTCATATGTACGAACGCCAGGTAATATTAACTCAGTTACAAATATTTCGAATGCATATGCATTGAATGGGGGAATTGGTATCTCTAGTAATATTAGTGAAAAGGTAGATTTTAATCTATCATACAATGCATGGTATAATATTGTTGAAAATTCAATCCGTCCCCAATTAAATAACAACTATTTTTATCATTTAGCAACCGCTAAGGTGAATGTAATGCCAATTAAAAGATTGGTTCTTTCAAGTGACTTAAATCAACGCTTATACTCTGGATTGTCATCTTCCTTTAACCAACAGTTTTATTTATGGAATGCCGCAATAGGATACAAACTGTTAAAAGATCAGTCCTTAGAAGTTCGCGTAAGTGTATTTGATTTATTAAACCAAAACAGAAGCATTGCAAGAACAGTTACAGAAAGTTATGTTCAAGATACTTATACAACGGTTTTAACACGATATTTTATGTTTACGGTAACGTATAATATCAAGCATTTTAAGGCAAGCTGAGGATAATTATGAGTTATGAATCAATACCGTGTAGGAGTGGTATTGATTCATAAGTACTCCGTGGCAAATTTAATCAGTATCATAGATCTGGTATGAAAAAAATACAAACAATAGCTAATCTATGCCTTTAATAATATGGTTAAGAAAACGACATTGAATAACGAATTCAGATGGTTGTTATAATACTTTTTTTATCAACTATTTGACATTATGTATTATCCTTCGGATGCGTAAATTATAATCCATCAACAATCTCAATTAAATAGTTTGCCATGACTTCACTGTATTTTTTTACTTCCGATTGCAGCTGTTTATTGGTAGTATCTTGCGACAAGCCTATGGCAGCTACTTTCGCACGGATACATGCTCTATATGCTTTAAAATAAGTAAATAAGAGCTGCTCTTTTTTGCCAAATACGAATCCTGTTTTTGCCAAATACGCTTTTAAAAAAGCATTGCTAAGATTATCGTAGCCAGCACATTCTAAATCCATACACAGAAAAGCAACTTCATTCAATACATCTATTTCTCTAAATTCCTTTTTAAATTCGATGCAATCAAAGATCGTTGGGGGAGAAGTTAAGAAGATATTTTTTGCATGTAAGTCGCCATGGCATTCTTTAATAGAGCCTTCTTGAACTCGAGAACGGATGAAGTCTTGCAACAAATAGATGATGCCATCAGATAATTGAATGGCATAATCAATCAAGGTACAATAATCGGCTCCTACCTGTTTTTTGATTGTAGAGGTATGATGGTGTATATCTGCGAATTCTCTGGACAGGAAAAACGGATCGTAATTCAAGAAGATTGATTTTTCTTTCAAATGAAAAGCTGCAATTTGTTGTGCGATTGCTTTGATGTGTTTTTCACGAACAACCTGTTTTGATAATTGTACATCCAATTGCAATGCTGTGTCAATGCGTTTCATACAAACGGCATATTCCTTGGCGCTTGTAGCCTGTTCTTGAATTGTCCAACGGGTTCCTTTTTTTGTAATTGGGAATACCCCAACATACATATCTCTTGTGAGCCGTTTATTTAATCGAAACTCTTCATCGCAATACTGTTTGCGCAGTGATAAGGTCGAAAAATCTAAAAACGAAAGTGAAATATCCTTTTTAATTTTATAGGCATAAGAACCTTTTAAAATAACATAGGATATAGACGTTTCAATCAATTCTGATTTTGCATCTGAATCAAAAGGGAATGAGCCTGTTTGAATGAGTTGTTCGATGTCTTTTTTATGCATGCTTCAAAAAGGAATCGGCTTCCCTTAACAAGAAATCAATGTTGTTGTTGGTAGATTGTAATACTAAATGATATTCATCAATTGGTTCAAATGCAGTTTTTAGTTTCAGATACACAGAATAATCAGCTTCACTATCCATTCTCACTGCGGAGGTACGTTCTTTAATGAGTGCGTCTGCAGCATAGATATGAATGATTTTTATGGGAATGTTTAATACAGAAGCGATATCATAAAAAGGAGTACGTAAATTTTTTTTATAAAAAGTTGCATCTATAATTACTGATTTTCCTGCCTTTAAAGACATCTCTGTTTGTGTAATGAGCCAATCATATACCTGTTGTTTTTCCAATTCGGAATAGGTTCTGAGCCTTGGAAATAATTGTTTCCGAACGATATCGCTGTTAAAATGAGGTATGTGATTTTGTTCGGCGAATTGTTTCGCAAAAAAGCTTTTACCAGATCCTGGAAGTCCGCAAACAAGTATCAGTGTCTGTTTCATACAATCTATACTACGAATGTAATGTTAAATTTCAAAATTGGGAATAAAAAAAGCCTTTGGAAATTATTTCCAAAGGCTTTTGAAATGCTAAATCAGAGTCTTAAGAGCCACAACCCTCGCAAAAGTAATTGATAGAACCATATGGTTTTACGCCATTTAAAATCATGGTCATATTATGAATCTTATCTTTTAAATCTAATTTTTCTTCAAAATCGCTTGCTTTTGCAACCGCTGCATTCAACTTATCTAACTCAACTTGAACGTGCTCTTTTTCTAAAACGGATAATTCTGCCATATATTTAATTGTTATTTTTCTATAAGTGAATTTAACACATTGTATGTAGAAATAATTCACTGTGGAAAAAACTTTTTACTGAAAAATGCTACCACCTTAATTCTCAATTGCTATACATCGACTTTATAATTCAAATTCAGTTCATCTCCACTTTTTCCCCGAATACCCCAATTGTATTTAGGTGATTCAAATAATGTAATTTCTAAATCCATGTTTGAAAT
>ERZ724508.193-NODE-193-length-43551-cov-15.477906_pt1 | contig 43551 bp, 59 predicted proteins | sample MGYA00376041_ERZ724508 | MGnify/ENA primary metagenome ERZ724508 (study PRJEB28724, sample SAMN07190887) | wastewater metagenome | isolation source: effluent of sewage treatment plant in Hong Hong | place: USA: Christiansburg, Virginia | collected 2016-03-01 ...
GGTGAATTCGGCGTCGATCATTCGCTAGTTTCGGTGGTTTCGTCGGGGGGTGATGCTCTTGTTCATAGGTATGGGTTTGGCGAACTGAGGGGCTTTTACAGAAAAATCATTTGCGCCATATTTCCCGCGTAGTCCCAAGTGGTTTGGGGCGTGGGGAACCCGGTGCAAATCAATATCACGGTAGACGCCAAGGCGGTGACGGATGGGCTAACAGACCTTGCCCAGCGTCAGGTGCCATTCATCGTTTCCAAGTTCTTGAACGATATAGCTAGCGATGGTAAGCGCCTGATTCAAAGCCGCTTACCCCAAGTGTTTGACCGTCCCACCGCCTTCACCACCAAAGGTGTTTTTGTGAAGGCCGCCACCAAAGCTAAGCCTGAAGCGCTGATCTTCTTTCCCGACAGCTCGGAGGCCAGCGGAAAAGACGCCCGCGAATATATCCGCCCTGGCGCCAATGGTTCTGGTGCGCGCCACCAAAAGAAAACCGAATATTTACTCACGCGCATGGGCTACCTGCCAGCGGGATGGATCACTGTGCCCGGAAAAGGTATGCCGCTCGATGGCTACGGCAATATGTCCGGCGCCTATTACAAGCAAATCATCCGCAACTTGGGAATCAAGGTAACCAAGGGTCCGCCAAAACCAGCATCAATGCGGAGCCAAAAACGCGCCGTCCGAATGTCGGTAGCCTCCGAATTCTTTGCAATCGCCCCAGGCTCCAACAAACTTGGCAAGCACGGCGGAAATCTACCGGCTGGCGTGTATAGGCGCAGCGGTCGCCATGGCGAAATCTTGCAGCAATACCTGCGCTTCGCCAGCAAAGCCGCCTACAAACAGCGTCTTAACCTTGACCTTGAAGGCCAACACCTCATTGCATCCAGCGCGCAAAAACGCTGGGACGATGCCATGCAGCTCGCCATCAATACCATTACCGCCCGGTGATCATGCTCGACCAGACCGTTACCCAAGCCCAGTTTGGCGACATCGTTGGCGTTGGACAACCAGCCGTTAGCGCACTGTTGGCACGCGGCGTTATCCAGCCGGGCCAGACCGCTGGCCAGTGGCTCATTGACTATTGCGCCCATTTGCGCGAGCAAGCGGCAGGGCGGGGCGCTGATGGAGAGCTTGCATTCCAGCGCAGCGAATTCGCCCGCGTCAGCCGCGAACGTGCCGAAATCAAACTTGCTTTGGAGCGCAAAGAATACGCCCCCGTGGCCCTCATCGAGCAAGTGCTTGCCACTGTAGGCCGAAGCATCGCAGGCGTGCTGGAGCCCTTGCACGTCAACCTGCACAAGCTGTGCCCCGCGCTCACGCCCGAAGACATCAAGATCATCCAGCTCGAAGTTTCCAAGGCCTGCGACATCGCCGTCGCTGTGTCCCTATCCGTCCTTGAAGTCACCGAAGACGAAGTGCAAACCGCCGAAGCCGCAGAGGCCGAAGCCATCATTGAAGGATGAGTGATGGAAAAGCCAAAAAAACACGATAAACCTTATATCCATCGGGTTGGTGATGGGCGCGGCAACCGCCGAATTTTCATTGATGGCCAGGAGATGAAAAACGTCATCTATGCCAATGTGAAAACCGGCGATGTGACGTTTTTTCCGCAACCCATGCGCGTTGAGTTTGGTGAAGTGTTTTGCTGCACCCTGCGCGGGCGCGTTGAAGTGGTTTCGGTTTCGACGAATCCATTGTGGTACTTCTAATCCCATGTCCGCCCGCGACCTCCCTCCCGAACTACTCGCGCAAGTCTGGCAGCACCTGCCGGTCCCCTTGCGCCTGAACATTCGCGGTGCAGTGGCAAAAGGCCTGCAGGCCATGAAAACCCCCGAGCCGCTGGACGCAGACCAGTGGGCTGAGCGCCACTTCTACCTGTCCGCAGAATCCAGCCAGGGCGAAAAGCGGTGGGAGTCCTACCCCTTCCAGCGCGCCATGTTGGGCGCCATGGGCGATGACGACATTGAGGAAGTGGACGTGAAGAAAAGCGCCCGCGTCGGCTACACAAAAATGCTGCTCGCCGTGCTGGGCTACTTCGCCCAACACAAGCGCCGCAACCAGTGCCTGTGGCAGCCCACTGATGGCGACAGCGACGAGTTTTGCAAAGCCGAGCTGGAGCCCATGCTGCGCGACGTGAAAGCCATGCAGGCGGTCTTCCCCCAGTTCATGGCCAAGAGCAAGGCCAATACCTTGAACATGAAAAAATTTCTGGGCTCGCTCTTGTACCTCAAGGGTGGCACCAGCGCGGGCAATTTCCGCCGCATGACCCTGCAGGTCGGCATGCTCGACGAATTCGACGCCTTTGACCAAAAGATTGAAAAAAGCGCCGACCCCTTCACCCTGGCCCACAAACGCCTGGAGGGCGCGACCTACCCCAAGATCATCTGCGGCACCACCCCCCGCATCAAAGGCCTGAGCCACATTGAAAAGCGCGAAGTGGCGGCCGAAGCGCGCATGCGCTTCAACATCACCTGCCCGCATTGCGGCGTAGAACACCCCCTCACCTGGGGCAAGAAAAACGAAGACGAAGAGTTAGCCAGCGGAATCAAGTGGGACGCCGAAGACCCCGAGGGCACCGTGCGCCACATTTGCCCCCACTGCCGGGGCAGCATCACCCAGGCCGACTACCTGCGCCTGTGGCACAGCGGCTGCTGGATTAGCGAATGCGGCAACTACCGCGCCCACCATTCCCCTTATCGCTGGACCGATGGCCAGGGCAACCCCCTGACGCGCCCACCCCGGCACGTCGCCTTCCATGTCTGGACGGCCTACAGCCCACAGACCACATGGGCGGCCATCGTGCGCCAGTTCCTGCAATGCGTGGTGGCCAAGCGTGGCGGCGACAAGGCGCCGCTCGAAGGCTTCATCAACGAAACCTTGGGCGAAACGTGGGAAGAGCACGTTGAGAAAGAAGACGCCCATGCATTGATGAAACGCGGAGAAGACTACCCCCTGCGCCGCGTGCCCGTGGGCGGCCTGCAGCTCGTGGCCGGTGTTGACGTGCAAGACAAGCGCTGGGAAATAACCGTCTGGGCCTTTGGCCGTGGCGAGGAAATGTGGGCGGTGGATTACCAGGTGATCGACGGCAACCTGGCCGACGAAACAGAGTGGGAAACCCGCCTGCATCCCTACCTGCAAACCACCTTTACCCACATGCACGGCGCCCCCATGAAGATCGCCGCCGCAGCCATCGACACGGGCGGCCACTACACACACCAGTCCTACAACTTTTGCCGCCAACACATCGGCCATAAATACTTCGCCATCAAGGGCGACAGCGCCGACGGCAAGCCCATCAAAAGCCGCAGCTCCAGCCAAGACGTGAACTGGCGCGGGCGCATCATCAAAGCAGGCGTCAAACTCTGGATGGTTGGCACCGACACCGCCAAAGATTTGTTCTTTGGCCGCCTCAAAGTCACCCAGCCCGGTCCCGGCTACGTGCACTTCAGCAAACACCTGCCGGTGGAGTGGTTCAACGGCCTCACCAGCGAGGTCCGCAAGTCCATCAAAACCAGCAAGGGCGAAACCCACCGCTGGGTCAAGACCGCCGCCCGTAATGAGGCGCTCGACACCACCGTCTACGCCCTGTTCTGCAGCCAGGCGCTGGACCACTACAAGATGACCGATGCCCAGTGGACCCGGCTTGAAAACGACCTTCTGCCAGACCTGTTTGACCACCCCGCAACCACCGATCCAGCACCTCAAACAGACCCACAAGCACTAGGCCAGCAAGATACACAAACAGTGCTCGCACTAGGCGCAATCGAAGTTAGAGACGGCCAGCACATTGCAGCTACAAGCGCAGCACCGGGCAAGCACAGTGCAAGCACCATGCAAGCGCAAACAAACCCGGCGCAGCACCCAGACACACAACAAAAAAAACGGCCATCCCCAGGCGCTGCCAGCGCAGCCACACCCCGCAAACCCGCCGCCCCCACGCCAAGCCCATTCGCATCCAGCGAATGGCTCTCACGCCTATGACCACCATGCACGACACCGCCAACACCCAGCGCCACTACACCCCCAACAGCCCGGCCCAGGTAGAAGACCGCGTCATCCAGTTGCACCGCGACATAGCCGCCATCATCCACCGCAAGGTCGGCATGCTGGAGCCCTTTGCCAACCAGCTAGCCGGGGCCATCCTTGAGGGCCTGCGCGAAGACTTTGGCGGCTCCACCATCGGCGGCAAAGGCAGCGTCTACATCCCAGCGCCCGACAAATCCAACCGCAACGCCGCCATCCGTGCCGAATTCAACGGCACTAACGCCGCCGAAGTCTGCAAAAAACACGGCATCAGCAAAACCACCCTCTACCGCATTGCGGGCGAGCGGCCTTAAAAGTCCCGTTTCTCCCCTAAAAGTGGGACGCCTATTTTCATAGCCTTACCGCCATGACTACGCCCCTCGAAGACGCACAGGCCATGGTGGCCGCCTACCTTGAAGCCGAAAAGCAAATCCTGCTCGGCAAAGAGGTCCGCATGGGCGGCCCCGGCCTTGACCGCTGGTTGCGCTTTGAAGACATGGGAGAAGTCCGCGCCGGGCGCAAAGAGTGGGAAGCCCGCGCCAAAACCCTACAGCAAGCCGACAACAGCACCCCCACCTTTGGCGGCCTGTCCTACAGCCTTGCAGACTTCAGCGCCCCACGCTGAAACGGCTGCGCACCCATCACACCAGACCGCACCCACACGCAGCCATGGCACAAACATTCTCCACCCCCAACATCGTTGACAAATTCATGGGGTGGATCAGCCCGCGCGCGGGCCTCATGCGCCTGCAAGCCCGCACCGTGCTCCAGCAATCCGTCAAAGCCGCCACATCCGGCTACGAGGCCGACACCCCAGGGCGGAGCCGCAAGTTCTACACCAACAACCTCAGCCCAAACCAGCTCACCCAAAAATCAGCCGTCATCCTGCGCACGCAGGCCCGCCAGCTCCAGCGCAACAACGACATCACGCGCGGCATCCTGCGCACCATGACCAACAACATCGTTGGCCCCAATGGCATCGGCATCGAACCCCAACCGCGCCGCGCTGACGGCTCCATCCACGAAGCCTATGCCAAAGCCCTGCGCGATGCCTGGCGCGACTGGCAGCGCCTGCCCGAAGTCACCGGCCGCCACACCTGGGCCAAGGTCCAGCGCCTCATGTGCAGCACATGGCTGCGCGATGGCGAATCATTCGCCCAAGAACTGATCGGCTCCGTGCCCGGCCTGGTGCATGGCACCAAAGTGCCATTCAGCCTCGAAATGTTCGAGCCAGACTTTGTGCCCTACTTCTACAACCAAGGCACCATCCAGCAAGGCATCGAGCGCAACGCATGGGGCCGCCCCATTGCGTACCACGTCTACAAGACCAACCCTGCGGAAACCGGCGCCATCGCCAGCGACCTCAAGCGCGTGAGCGCCGACCGCGTGCACCATATCGCCCTGCTGGACCGCATTGGCCAACTGCGCGGCGTGTCCGAATTTGCCAGTGTCATCAGCCGCCTGGAAGACATCAAAGACTACGAAGAAAGCGAGCGCATCGCCGCCAAAATCAGTGCCTCGCTCACCGCCTACGTCAAAAAAACAAGCCCTGACGGCTACGTCGGTGCCAACCTTGACCAAAACGGCGACCCCATTTCCCGCACCATCGGCATGGCCCCCGGCATGGTCATCGACAGCCTTGCCGTTGGCGAGGAAATTGGCCTCATCGACAGCAACCGTCCAAACCCCAACGTCGTCACCTTCCGCATGGGCCAGTTGCGCGCCGTGGCGGCTGGCGTTGGCGCCAGCTACAGCAGTATTGCGCGCGACTACAACGGCACCTTCAGCGCCCAGCGCCAAGAGCTGGTGGAGCAGTGGGTCAACTACGCCACATTGACCGATGAGTTTGTGGGCCAACTCATACAACCCACATGGGCCAGCTTTGTGTATGTGGCAGACTTGTCTGGCGTGGTGCCCCGCCCGCGCGACGTGGTGGTGGGCTCAGAAGACGACGCCCTGTATCTGGCGCAAACCATGCCATGGATCGACCCCGCCAAAGAAGCCGCCGCCTACGTGGCGCTGGTGCGCGCAGGCTTTGCCAGCGAGGTAGAGGTCATCCGTAAACGCGGCGGCAACCCCCGCGACCTGCTGGAGCAAGTCAGCCAGTGGCGCAAAGAGGCCGAAGAAAAAGGCCTCATCTTCAGCAGCAACGCCGAATACCCGGAAGTTGGCGGGGTGCCCGAGCCCGCGCCAGCACCGGGCGATACGGTTGATGAAACCATCGCCGCATCCATCAAGAGCAAGCTCGCCGCAGCCTATGACGCCCGTGCTGAGACATCAACCCAGGCATCAACCCAAACCGCCGCACTGGTAGCCGCCGTAACAGCAATGGCCGCCCGCGAACCCGCTGCAGCGCCGGTCATCAAGAATTACACCCACATCCCCGCCCCGGTGGTCAACGTGGCCAACCAAGTGCAACCCACCGCCGTGGAAGTCACCAACAACTTTGAAGCCACGGTGCCACCCGCACAAGTCGTCATGCAGCACCCAACCCGTGCCGTGCAAGTGGTGGAGCGTGACACACAAACCGACGAAATCACCCAAACCGTCACCACTTACGAGGTTTTGTAAATGACCCTCTATGCCATCTTGTTGATCGTGGCCCATGTTTTCTTGTATTTCCTTTTGGGTGCCAATGACGTATCTCGTGGAGCTGAAGAGTGATTACCTACCGTGTAACCCGCAAGTCTGACGGCGTGGAGGTCTATCAATACTCCAGCCCTGTACCCATTGAGTGGAACGGCATGGAGTTCGCTACGCATGACCACACGGTTGTTCCAGACGAGCTGGTTGTACAGCAGCCCATTGGCTCGCGCAAGATCACCAGATTTGCCTACAGGATGCGTTTCACTCCGGCAGAAAAGGCGGCTATCGAAATGGCATGTTTGGATGATCCTACCAAGCCGATGCAGCAGCGCGCCATGTCTGCCAGCCTACGGGCCAGCCAGTCGGACGCCATGGCTGCAACCTACATTGATCTGACTCCGGGGCCGCTGCTGGAGGCCACCCGCGCCAGCATGATGCCGCTGGAGGCGCTCGGACTGCTGGCCGCTGGCCGTGTATCGGTGATTCTGGACACCGCGCCATTGGAATCGGAGTTTTACCATGGCTGATTTCTTCCTCGACATTTCGGCATTGGGTAATGAGTACCAAGCCTATGCCGCCACCCCCACCTGGGGCGCGCTGTCCACCGACAAGCCTTTGCCCATGGATGGAAACGGAAAGGCCGGTCCCAGCCATGCCGCCGCCGTGGCTATTGCCGAACTCCAGATCACCGTGCTGCCCGCTGACGGCAACACCATCGCGGTTGCCGGCGCGACTCTGACGGCCAAGACAACTGCTGCAGCCAAGAACCAGTGGACGATTGGCGGCAGCATTGCTACCTGCATCACCAACCTGGTGGCGCTGCTCAACACCTTTGGCACCGGCACGGCGCAATGCGACGCCGCAGTGTCAACCTCTGCCAGCCAGATCGCCCTAGCAGTGCCGTATTTCCAGTTCTCCCGCATCAAGCCCGGCACCACGGACACGATTCAACTGGCAACCCGGATTGCTGGGGCGAACCTGAACCACGCCACCAACAGCGCCGTTGCAATCGCGTCGGCTGGCTGGAGCACGCCGCCCACCATCACCCAGTTTGCTGGTGGTGCAGACGGCCCATTCGCATACCTGTGGAATACCGTTGGGGCAGTCTTTGGCAAGACAGGTGGTGACAATGCCAACCCTGGCTACGGCGTGGCTTGCGCGCTGCCTGGCGGGCCTACGAACCCCACATTTAACGACCCCATTTTCACCCGCTGTGCCCGCAGCGGCAGCAGCCTGACGCTGACGCACAACAACACGCCAGCCGCCACCGGCAGTTCGGTGTTTAACCTGGGCGTGCTCTCCACCGTTCAGCGCACGGTCATCTTCGACAGCAACGGCACCACCTGGTCCGGTGACTCTGGCCAGCTCTACCTGTCCGTGGTCTGTACCAATGTCAGCTCTGGCTACCACTTTCAGTTGACCTGCACCAACAGCTTCCGGCTGATCGCCAGAACGACGGACGGTTTCAGGATTCGCCAAAAGGGCACGGGCGGCGCGGGCTTCACCGGCCTGCAGATCATCCGCAACAACTCCGCCGTTGCTGGGTGCCAATTCGTCCTTGAGCGCATCTACCTGGAAGAAGACCCGGACTCCTCCAACAACGGCGCGGGCATCAGCATCAACCCGGTCAACGCAAACTTTCACATGAGCGTGAACGAGTGCCACCTGTTCTGCAAATCCTCGCGCCTGCTGTTCCAGGGCGGCGCTGGCGGCCTCGGCGGCTCTATGGATGCCACCTACACCAACACCCTGTTCGAATTTGCGCAGTCGGTCAGTGGGCTGGCCAATCTTTCCTCGTTCTCCGGCTTCACCAGCTTCCGGCTGCGCGGCTGCACCTTTGTGGACCGCAACAACATTGCCAATCCTGTTGTTACCAGCCTGTGTACCGGCACGCACCCCACCAACACCTCGGCCTATTTCCAAATTGAAGTTGACCAATGCACGGGCGTAGCGCCCTTTGTGGACGGTCAATCGGCGGTGCCTTACGCCACCCACCGCACCACCTGGAGCAAGCAGGGTCCAGACAAGGAATTTCGCATCACTACTGGCCGCGAAATCGTGGAGTGGATTGCGGGCAACAACATCCCCACGCTAGACTGCCTAACCCTGAGCGGCACGGCCTGGGCCATCAAGTGGATGATCCGCGAGATTGGCGACTACGCGGGCGCGGGCAACGCCGCGCCGCGCATCAGCACCTTCCACCGGGCCGCCGATAGCGTGCGCACCGTAAAGATGGAGCTGCTGCTGCCCGACGCGGCCACGTTCTCCAAGGCCAATCTATTCGCTCTTGTGAGCTACATCAGCCCGGACGGCGTGGTGCATACCGAGTCCACCAAGCTGCCAGACAGCGCCAACTTCGATGGCTCAAGCACGGCGCCCGCCGCGTCCGCCGCGTCCTGGTCCATGAATGGCACATCCAGCTACTCCGCTAAGAAGCTGGAACTGACCACGGCCTACCAGATCAAGACCAATACCGAAGTCATGGCCCAGCTTTGCTACGCAGGGCGTCCGCCAGGAAGCGTGGACCGCACCATGTTCTACAACCCCACGCTGGTGCTGACGTGACAACGGTAGTCTTCCCGTTCAACTCGCCGCTGGCGATGCTGGAAACCCAGGCGCTGGACAGTCTGTTTTCCGCAGGCGCCCGCAGCGCGTCCACCGTGAGCCAGCAACTTCTGCCAACCGACCCCATTGGCGCCTTCGCGCTCACGCTGACCAACCTCGTGGTGGGCAGCGTGGTCCAGGTCGAAGACCAGGCAGGCACCACCACACTGCACAACAGCACGGTGGGCGCTAGCACGCTGCTGGTCAACCTGAGTGCCTACGCCGGCGGCAACCCTCTGAACAGCCTGCGCATTAAGGTGCGCAAGGGAACGGCATCACCGTTCTACCGGCCATTTGAAACCCTGACGACTGCCGTGATCGGCGCCCAGTCCATCTACGTTGCGCAGATCGCGGACGAATAACGGAGCACCAGAACCATGACCATTACCGCAACCGACTTTGCCATCTCATCCGGTGGCGCTATCACCGACACGGGCGGCTCCACTGTCTACTCCACGCTGGAGCTACACCAGTGGCTGCAAGACCTTGCCGACAACGCATCACCTTCCGGCGACGACAACGTATCTATCCTTGGCGTCAACCCTTCCGAGCTGGCCGGTAAACGCAACGCCGCGCGCCCTGCCGCGTTGACGCTCTTGAATGGCGTCACGATCAACGATGCCGTGAGCCATCGGTTCAACTTCGGATCGATTGAGCAGAACTCCGGCGACGATCTGTACACCGGTATCAACACCATCGGCTCCGGCCTAACTGGGCGCAGCCACTACGTGGTGCAGAACGGCGCAAAATACAACAGCGGCACCAAGTGGTGGAGCGCTGGCCCGGTGCGCGCGCTGTTCAAAGTCAAGGCAGGTGGATCGCTGATTTCTACGGACTCCGTGCCAGGCCGCCTCAACGTGTTCTCTCGTGAGTGGGGCTACACCTACAGCCACTTCGACGTGGACTGCGCGGCTGGATCTGAGCAGGTTGCCGCACTCTCTGTGGCGCCCGACTCCAATATCACCCGCTTGACCGGCAACTACACAGGCGGCACCAACACCGTCACATCCACCACGCCAGCCACGGTAGTGACGCTGACGCCTGGCACGGTGTCGCGCACATTGGGTGGTGTCACCAAGAACTACAAAGGCATCATCGCCTGGACCGGCGCCGCACGCCTGGCCGAAGTCTGGCAGGCCCTTCAGTGGGGTTGCAGCGAGAGCAGCAACGCCACTCTGAACAGCGTGCCAGGCTGGCGCTACCGCAAGCTGGATGCAGCCTACACCGACGTTCTGGCCGCCCCGTTCGGCACCCTGGCAGGTGGTAAATGGTTCGTGGCTCAGGGCTGGTGGATCGACACGGCCAGCCTGCACAGTTCCGACCTGCAGGGCTATTCCCTGATCGCTGACGATGGCACCGTGGTTGCGCCACCTGTGGCCATCGCCGTATCGGTCGGCGCCATGGTTGCCGGTGATTACGTGCTGGTTGGTAAGGACAGCGGAACCGGCTTCAATACCACCACTGGCATTACCACCACCGCAACGGCTGGCGCATCCACTGCCACCCTGAGCGGCGCCCCGGCCAGCGACGTGCCAACGGGCGCGGGCTACATCCGCATCAATGGCAACGCCCACACCTACACCAGTATCACTGGCACTGCAGTGGCGGGTCTGTCGCCAGTGGTCCCGGCTGGCGGGTACTCTGCGCACGCAACATGGTTCCCGCTGGTTGACAAGCAGACGGCTGGCACATCGGAGTCCAGCGGCACCTTTAACTACGCAGCTGACTTCACGGCCCGCGTGCGCGTTCGCAAAGGTGGCACGCCGTCCATCGTGCCGTTTGAAACCACATTCGCCGTGACCTCGGCAGGCGGCTCCATCAACGCCATCCGTAGCGCGGACGAGTAAACATGTCCCTGACCTTCGACTGGGTGAACCTCGTCGTGGAGTCTTCCGCGTCGATCACCGACCTTCCAGCGTTCCATGTCGCCCTGCGTGACGCGGAGGATGACGCTGTTGGCATGGTCTACCCCGTCATCCACAAATGGAAGGCGCTTGACCTCGGCGGCGCCTACTTCTACCAGGCCGACTTCATCAATGGATGGCAGTTGAAATTCCCAACGCCTGGCAACTACAGCATCGCTGGGAACTTGAACTGCGCAGTGGTTCCAGTGGCCGGTGTGTTTGTGGAGCGCAAGACCAGCGCGGCCTACGTCACCACGGCAGTGGGAGGCAGTGGGCCTACAGCAGAAAGCATTGCCGCCGCAGTACTAGCCGCCCTCAACGCCACCACCATCCCTGTTGACGCCAAAAAAATGAACGGTGCAGCCATAGCGGGCGACGGCAGCGTGGGCAACATCTGGCGCGGCGCATAACAACGGCCCACCACCATGCAAGGCTTCAGCGCCACTTCCTTTAGCACCCAGGCATTCAGCCCGCAAGCTTTCGCCTTCGGTCTGGCCACGGCAGTTGCCACCCCCGAGCCATTGGGTGGCGCCCGCATCCGCCGCGCAGGCGGCAAGCGCCGAATCCTCACGCCTGACCCCATTCTTGAGCTGCTGCAAACCGAGCTTGAAGATGAAATTGCAGCCCAGCAACAGACCGCCACGCAAGCCCAGTTTGCGGGCCGCCCCAAACGCACCCGCGCCACCCGCGAAAAAGAGTTTTTCTCCCTGCTGCACTAGGTTCACGCATCGCGCACGCAAAGTGCGCCAACGCCATGCAACTCTCTCGCAAATAGTCCCATTTATCCCCTAAAAACGGGACGCTGCTTTTCTGACACTGGCTTGCATGACGCAAGCCAACACCCAAACCCAACCCCCCGGCAAGTGGTACAGCATCCGCAACCGCACCGCAGTCGCGCAAGCGGCATCGGGCGGGGCGCTGTCTGCTGCTGAAATTTTCATTTACGGCGACATCGGTGAAAGCTGGTACGGCGACACCATCACCGCCGCCCAGTTCGTCAAAGACATTGCCGAACTGCATGCGCAAACCATCACCGTGCGCATCAACTCCTTTGGTGGCAGCGTCACCGATGGCATCGCCATCCACAACGCCATCAAGCGCCACTCTGCCGCCATCACCGTCTGCGTGGACGGCATTGCCGCCTCCATAGCCAGCCTCATCGCCATGGCGGGCGACACCGTTGAAATGGCCGAAAACTCCATGCTCATGATCCACGCCCCGTGGACCGTGGCCGGTGGCAACAGCGCAGACCTGCGCGCCACGGCAGACATGCTCGATAGCTGGTCCACCGCCATGGCCACCAGCTACGCCAGCAAGAGCGGCCAAACCACTGACGCCATGTTGGCCCTGCTCACCGATGGCGCCGACCACTGGTACACCGCCGCCGACGCACTCGCCGCTGGCTTTGCCAACTCCGTCGTCAGCGCCGCGCCCGAGTCCGCTTTGGCCATGGCCAGCTTTGACCTCCACACCCGTTACCGCACAGCACCAGCCAGCCTGGTGCAGCGCATTCCCGTGGCAGCCGCCACACCAACCCAGGAGCATTCCATGCCACAAGGCACCACCCTACAGGCGGCCGTTACACCCACCGCCGTTGACATCGCAGCCATCCAGGCTGCAGCCGTAGCAGGCGAAGGCGCACGCCGCGCCGACATCAGCGCCAAGTTTGCAAAATTCGCATCCCGCGACGGCGTGCAAGCTCTGCAAGCCGCTTGCGAAGCTGACACATCCGTCACCCCCCAGGCCGCAGCCGACCGCCTGCTAGCCCACATCGGCTCGCAGTCCGCGCCAGTGGCTGGCCTCATCGTCACCGTCAAAGACGAAGCCGACAAGCGCATGGATGCCATGGCGCAGTCTGTCATGGCCCGTGCTTCTGTGGTCACCGCCACTGGCGTGGTTCGTGCCGACGGCACCAACCCCTACCGTGGCGCCAAGCTCTTGGACCTGGCCCGCGCCAGCCTGCAAGCCGCTGGCCTCAACACCATTGGCATGGATCAGCGCGCACTGGTTGCTGCTGCCTTCACCCAGTCCAGCAGCGATTTTCCCATCCTGCTGGAAAACATCATGCACAAGACGCTGCAAAGCGCATACGCCCTGCACGCCGACACCTGGACGCGCTTCTGCGCCCGTGGCACCGTTAGCGACTTCCGCGTGCACCGCCGCTACCGCGTGGGCTCGCTGGGCAACCTGGACGCCAAGACCGAGCTGGGCGAGTTCCGCAACAAGTCCATCCCCGATGGTGAAAAGGCCAGCATCACTGCTGCCACCAAGGGCAACATCATCAACATCAGCCGCGAGACCATCATCAACGATGACCTCGGCGCGCTCACCAGCGTCACCAGCGCCATGGGCCGTGCAGCCAAGCGCACCGTCGAGGCCGATGTGTACGCCACCCTGGCGCTGAATTCCGGCATGGGGCCAACGCTGGACGACGGCATCACCCTGTTCCACGCCAGCCACAACAACGTGTCTACCGGCGCCCCGCTGGTGGCCTCGTTTGAAGCTGCCCGCGTAGTCATGGCCATTCAGAAAGACGTTTCCAGCAACGACTTTTTGGCTCTCATGCCTGCCGTGTGGCTAGGCCCCATTGGTTTGGGTGGTGCGGCCCGCGTGGTCCTCAACTCCACGTATGACCCCGACACCGCCAATAAGCTCCAGCGCGCCAACATCGCCGCTGGCATGGTGCAAGACATCGTTGACACGCCCCGCCTGTCTGGCCTGCCCTGGTACTTCTTTGCCAACCCGCTCGAAGCGCCGGTTATCGAAGTCGCCTTCCTCGATGGCAACGACACCCCTTACCTGGAGCTGGAAAACGGCTTCAGCGTAGACGGCTCCAGTTGGAAAGTCCGTATGGACTACGGCGTGGCCGGTGTCGATTTCCGTGGCGCCGTGCGCTCCACGGGCGCCTAAAGCGTAGCCGCCAGCGCAGCCCTTACCCGCAGCGCTGGCCCCACCCCACACCCTCAATTTTTAGGAAAACACCATGACAACCAAATACGTTATGAGCGGCGACGTGATCGACTACGTTGCGGGCTCTGCCGTCACCTCCGGCCAGGTGCTACTCATCGGCGTGCGCGTCGGCGTGGCGCTGGCGGCCATCGCATCCGGCGCAACCGGTGCCGTGCGCATGCTGGGCATCTTCACCATTGCCAAGCTCTCCTCCGATGTGGTCACCGTGGGTGCTGCCCTGTACTGGGACAACACCAACAGCCGCATGACGCTCACCAGCGCGGGTAACACCCTTGCAGGCTTCGCCACGGCGGCAGCAGGCAACGGCGTGACCACCGTCGAAATCAGCATCAACGCCTAGCCCGGCTCACCACCACCACAAGGCGCGCGCTGTGAACTGGCTCAACCTGCAAACCCGCACCAACACGGCCGCCCTGTCCATGTTTGGCGAGCTGGTCACCATAGGACTCACAACCGGCATCACTGCCGCGTTTGACGAGCCCTATGCGCTGTCCCGCGTGGGTGATGCAGGCATGGCCAGCAGTGGCCCATCCCTGTCACTGGCCAGCGCCAGCGTGCCCGCCAACCCGGTGGGCAAGCCGGTGGTGGTGCGTGGGCTTGATTACGTCATCGTCGCGCACGAGCCCGATGGCTATGGCATGAGCCGCCTCATTCTGGAAAAGCCATGACCGCAACCCTGGTCAACACCGCCGTCACCGCCATGGTTGCCGCGCTGCAAAGCGCTCCCGCCGTGTGCGAAAGCGTGGAGCGTGGCAGGCGCCGGGCAGTGTCGCAAGACCTTGACATGGCCATTGTTGTGCGCCCTGTGCAGTCTGAGGTCACTCAGGACGCCATGGCCTTCGGCACCCCGGTTTTGTGGCTCACCAGCGTGGCGGTTGAGTGTTATGCGCGCAGCGGCGCAAATGTGGCGGCCGACCTTGCGGTTGACCCCCTCATTGACGCCGCCTATGCCCGCCTGCTGTTGGACCCCACCTTGGGCGGCACCGTAGTGCTCATCAAGCCGCAAGGCATTGGCTACGACTTTGATGCAGACGGCCAACAGGTCACCTGCGCAACCCTTGTTTTTCACATCGTGCACCGCACGCAGGGCAACACCCTCGGGTAGCCCAAACCTCATCAACCCCCGGAGAAAACCACCATGTCCTACAGCACCCCCGAAGGCGCCAAGTTCCAGTATTCCACCACGTTCGCTGGCGCGTTGAACGTCACCGCCGCCACCAACGCGGCCGAGTCCGTCTTGTCCGTCGCCGCCCACGGTCTCGTCACCGATGATGAATTTTTGTTCATGAGCGGCTGGGAAGATGCCAACCAAAGCGTCTTCCGCGCCAACAACCTGAGCGCGGGCACCCTGGGCGCCAAGAGCCTGGATACCTCCAGCACCGTGTTCTACCCCGCAGGCTCTGGCGTCGGCACCATCCAAAAGATTTCCGGCTGGCTCGACATCCCCCAGGTGTTGGGCATCAATGCCGACGGTGGAGACGCAAAGTTCACATCGGTTGAGCCGCTGTCCTCGCGCAACGGCCTGCAGATTCCCGTGGGCTTCAACCCCGGCAAAACCACGCTGAGTTTGGGCTACGACCCAACCAATGCCACCTACAAAGCCATGCTGGCCTTGGGCCGCAACTACACCAAGGTAGCGCTGCGCATCATCGGCGGCGGTGGCGCCATCTACGGCTATGGCTACATGTCCACCAGCGAAGTGCCCAAGATGAGCAAGGGCAACGTCAACACCGTGGACTGCGTGCTCAGCTTCCAGGGCCGAACCATCGGCTACTAAAGCGCTCTACGCGCAAATTTAGCGCAGGGCAGGGCGGGGCGCGCAAGTGCCTTGCCTGGTGGTTCCTTTGCCCGAGGCCGCCGCCCTGCGCCCCTTCACCACTCGGGCTTTTCATTTTTCACTTCGCAGATCGGGCAATCACCATGGGTATCAAAATCGGCATCGCCAACAAAGTGGGCTTCAAGGTCCAAGGCACCTACAACGACGAAGACGGCATCAAACAGCCGTTCGACTTCAAACTCATTTGTCGCCGCATGGAAGACAAAGAGTTTCTGGACCGCATGAACGCGGCCAGCAACGACGAAACCGTCACCGACTTCATGATTGAAATCATCGAAGACTGGGACAACGTACGCGGCCCCGACAACGCCAAGCTCGACTACACCACTGACAACTGGCGCAGCCTGTGCAAGATGCCCGGCGTGGCCCGGCTGGCATTCGACACCTACCGCGCCGAGGTGGGCGTCAAGGCAAAAAACTAGCAGCGGTTGCCCGCGCCATAGCCGAAGACGCCGAGCCCACCACCCATGAACAACTCACACCCACAGACCGTGCAAACCCCATCCTCGCGGCCCTGTTCCCGGTCGCGGGCACGGGTGGCGATGGCGCACCCGTGGTTGATGACGAAGTGGTTTGGCTCTGGCCGTGCAATGTCGATGCCTGGCGCCACTGGTGCGCCGTGCAAACGCAGTGGCGCATCGGCATGGGCGGTGCAACCGGGCTCGACTACGCAGGCGTGCGCGCCTACCTGCTGGACTACACCACCGCGCGTAAGCAGCGCGTCGAGGCGCTTGACGGCATCCGCGCCGCCGAGCGCGCCACGCTCGACGCGTGGGACATCGCCCGCAAAGACCGCAACCGCGACTAACCCCATGGGGTGCCCGTCACATGGCTGACATTGGAATAAAACTCACGGCGGATGCAACCGGCCTGCAACGTACGCTCAATGACGCTGCGGGATCGGTGCAGGGCTTCGGCCGTACGGCGGGCGACTCGCTCAAGAGCGTTGGCCAAGAATCCGCTGGCCTGCAAAGCACCATGGAGGGCCTGGCCAACGGCCTGAAATCCGCATTTATCGGCGGCTCGGTGGTTGGTGGACTGATTGGGCTCAAAACCACCTTGGTTGAGTTTCGCCAGGAGCTGATTGCCACGCAAGTCCAGAGCGACAAGATGCGCAACGGCCTGAGTTTCGCTGTTGGCAAAAATGAAGTGGCCGGTGAAATGGCCTTCATCAAAAAGAGCGCGCAAGACCTGGGCTTGGAGCTGGTTCGTACCAGCGACCAATACACCAAGCTCGCCGCCGCCGCCCACGGCACCACCATGGCCGGGCAGGGCGTGCGCGACATTTTTACCGCCATGAGCCAGGCGGGCACCGTCATGGGCCTGAGCGCGCAAGAGCAAGAGGGTGCATTGCGGGCCGTGGTGCAGATGATCAGCAAGGGCAAGGTACAGGCCGAAGAATTGCGCGGCCAGTTGGGTGAGCATTTGCCAGGCGCTTTTCAGATTGCCGCCCGCGCCATTGGCGTGACCACGGTCGAACTGAGCAAGATGCTGGAAACCGGCAACGTGGTCGCTAGCGACTTTTTGCCCAAGTTCGCCGCCCAGCTCTCCAAAGAAGTGGCGCCCCAGGTTGACGAAGCCAGCAAGAGCATGCAGGCCAGCCTCAACCGCATGGAAAACTCGTGGACCAGCCTCAAGCGCGTGGTCAACGAAGGTGGCATGGGCAAGGCCATCCAGAACGAAATCACCGGCATGTCCAACTACGTGCAGGCCATATCCGACACCATGGCCAATGCCAAGGCGGCGGGCGGTGGTGGTCTGAGCCAGATCAATGCAGCGGCGGCCAATGTTCTGGGGCGCATGCCATCGGATGCGTTGGCTATCACGGTCAACACACTGAATACCGCCTTCAACTCCCTGAGCATGGGGGCGCTGCACCTGCGCACCAACTTCGATTTCCTGCCCGAAGTCTTCAAGACCAACGAGCAGCGCTTGAACAACCTCGCGGCGGCCCTGCCAAGCGCCGAGGAAAAGATTGCGAAGCTGCAGGCGCGCCTGGCGCAGGTGCCTGACAACATCTATTTGAAAGATGAGGTTTACCAGCTCTCGCTATTCATCGCCAAAGCCAAAGAGGCCAAAGCCGCCAGCGACAAGCTCAAGGGCATGGGCACCGAAGACCCCACCAAGGCCGCAATACGCCTGGGCGGCCAGGCGCGTGAGGCGTATGAAGCAGGCCAAAAGGCGCTATCCGAAGATTTGGTAAAGGTCCGCATGAAGCTGGCCGGTGTCGATGCCGACTACCTGCCAACCCTGAACAAGCTGCAGGCCATGCGCGAGTCGGGCATTGTGTCCGAAAAAGAATACATCCGCCTGGTCTCCGATCTGGCAGGGGCCAACTTCAAAAAAGCCGCGTCCGAAAAAGTGCAGGGCGACAGCGCCGTGCAAGACCTCAAGGCCCGCGTCGTCACCGCCCGCCAGTACCTGCAGGCCATGCAAGAAAACGGCCTCGAAGCCGACAAAGCCAACGAGGGCGAAAAGCTCGCCGCCAAGCTCACGCAAGAGCTGCTGGGCAAGATGGATGCCAAAACGCGCCTGAGCAAAGAAGCCCAATTGGTGCAGGCCCAAAACCTGGCCGGTGTGCTGAAAGAAAGCGATGCGCTGAAAGACGTGCTGACCAGCCGCGAGAAAGCCAACAAGGCGGCAAACAAAGAGTACGCCGACGACAACGCCGCCACCGAAAAAATCAACGAAAAAGCCGCCGCCATTGAGCTGGAAGTGTCGGCCAACGAGAGCCTTGCCAAGGCCATCGAGCAAACCGCCATTTCCCGCCTGAAAGAACAGCGCGACATCCTCAAGAGCTTTGATGGCTCCGAAGAGAAAGTGGAGCTGATCGAAGCGGAAATCAAAGCCCGCGAGCGCCTGATCGCCGCCATGGACTCCAAGGACGCCAGCGACGGCGTAAAGAAAGCCGCCAAAGAGGCAGATGCCGAATGGAAGCGCACCAACGACGAAATCAACCGTACGCTGACCGACTCCCTGATGCGTGCGTTTGAAGATGGCAAGGGCTACGCCGAAGCCTTCGGCAAGACCGTAGAGGCCATGTTCAAGACCATGGTGCTGCGCCCCATCATCAGCGCCGTCATGTCGCCTGTATCGGGCCTTGTCAATAACGTGTTGAGCAGCATTGGCATTCCTGGCGTTGGCGCGGCATCCGGCGCGGCGAGCGGCGCCAGCACATTGGGCACGTTGGGCAGCCTCGGTTCTGCATTCTCCGCGTTTGGCGGCACCATGGCCACGGGCTTTATGAACACCGTGGCAGGTACGGGCTTCGGCGCCAGCATGGGTGCTGCCGGTTCATTGATTCAAGGCGGCGCAACGGCCAGCGGGTTTGGCATGGCCGCTGGCGCCATTGCGCCATATGCCATTGCTGGGCTGGTCCTTAAAGAGCTATCCAGCTACAAGGTGGAGGCTACCGGCAACGCCCTCACGGCAACGCTGGGCGCCAATGGCTTGACAACGGGAAAAGTGGGCACGCGCGCCGACTTTAAGCAAACCAGTTCTGGCATCTTGTCGGGCGGCGACACGATCAATGCCACTTGGGGCGAAGCGGGCGCATCGGTAAGCGCCTACTTTGATAGCCAGGTCAAAGCCTATACCAAGTCCGTCAAGGCCCAAGCCGCAGCGCTGGGCTTGAGCGCCGACGCGGTGGACGGCTTCACCAAGTCCATTGAAATCAGCATCACCGGTATGGACCCGGCCCAGCAAAAGGAAGCTATCGACAAGGCAATTTCCGGCTTTGTGTCCGACATGGTGCAGGCCGCCTACGGTGGCGCGCTCGATGGCGTGGCCAAAGAAGGCGAAACCCAAGGCGCCACCCTGCAGCGCCTGGCCACCGACTTCACCGTGGTCAACAACGGGCTCAATCAATTGGGCCTGGCCATGATCCCGGTCGGCGTGGAGGGCGCCAAAGCTGCCGCCAGCCTGGTAGACGCCTTTGGCGGGCTTGACGCCATGAACGCATCAGTGGGCGCGTATTACGACAAGTTTTACAGCGATGGCGAAAAAGCCGCCAAGTCTACCGAAAACCTGCGCGCCCAATTTGAAAAGTTGGGCACCACCATGCCCGGCACCAAAGAAGAATTTCGCCATCTGGTGGAGAGCATCGACATCACCACCGAGAGCGGGCGCAACTTTGCCGCATCCGTCATCGCCCTGGCCCCCGCCTTTGACCAGGCCGCCGAGTCGGCCCGCGCAGCGGCAAATAACATGCTGTCGGCCATCCAGAACTACGGCACCAGTGCCGAGGTGCGCGACTTTCAGGTCAACCAGATCGGCAATTCATTGCGCGCTGCAGGCATTGTTGTTGACAACAACACCATAGCCAACGGCACCCGCGAGCAATACCGCGCCGCCTATGAATACTTTGCCGCACAAGGAAACACCCGCGCCACCGATGCGCTCATGTCCCAGCAACAAGCCTTTGCCAACATCACCAAGGTGGCGGCCGAGGCGCCACAGACCGGAAGCAGCAGTGGAGGCGGCGGCGGTGGTGGTGCCAGCAGCGCCCTATCCACAGCCCTGAGCGATTGGCAAAAAGCCGCCGAGGCCATCGTCAAGACCATGACCGACCTGCGCAGCACCCTGCTGGAAAGCGGCCCCGACAGCTTCGCCAAGCTGCAAGCCCAGTTTGCCATTGAAGCCGCCCAGGCCAAGGCTGGTGACGCAGCAGCGGCGGACAACCTGCCCGCCCTGGCCAAGTCTCTGGTGGAGGCGAGCAAGACCTACTACACCACGTCGGTTGAGCAATCGCTGCTGACTGCCCGCGTCATTGACACGCTGGGCTCGGTGGTGGGCGCGGGCAGCTCTGGCAGTCTGCTGTCGGTGCCCAAGTTTGCCGGCGGTGGCGTGCATTCCGGTGGCTGGGCCATGGTGGGCGAGCAAGGACCAGAGCTGGCCTACATGCCACCTTCACGCATCTACACCGCCGCCGACACATCGGCCATGCTGGGTGGTGGTGGCAATGCCGCGCTGCTGGCCCGCGTAGACGCCCTGGTGGCCGAGGTGTCCGCCCTGCGCGCCAGCTCCAACGCTGGTGCCGTGGCATCCCAGACCGCCGCCCGCGTGCTGACTGCCGCAGCCAACGGCAGTGCGCCCATCGTCATGGAAATAGCGACGTAACGCACATGAAAGCCCAAGTCCTCGCCCCCATCACCATCGCTGATGCCATGTTCACCGCATGCTCGGTGGCCGAGCCCGACACCGCGCTGGCCGTGCCCGAGGTGCTGTGGAACCCCGCCACCAACTACACCACCATTGGCACCGAGGTCATCCGCACCACCACGCACCGCGTGTACACCTGCCTTGCCACCGGCATTGATGCGGGCCTGCCCGAAGACACCCCGCTGCGCTGGAAAGACACCCGCCCCACCAACAAGTGGTCCGCGTTTGACCTCTACAAATCCACCGCCATCAAAAAGGTTGGCACGCTCACCCTGACGGTCAAGCCCGGCATCATCACCGGCCTGCAGGCCTTTGGCCTGGTGGGCGACTCCATCCGCATTGTGTTCAAAAACGCCACCAGCGGCGTTGCCTACTACGACCAGACCAGCAGCCTTAGCCTGTACCTGTCTGGCGATCTGGAGTGGGAATTCTGGTTCGGCGTGCCCCGCCAGCAAGACAACATCCGCGTCACCGGACTTTATCCGGATGACGCCCAGGTGGAAATCACCATCACACCCAGCACCGTTACCGGCACTGCCGAAATCGGCATCCTCGCGCTGGGCAACTTCAATGACCTTGGCTTGCCAGAAAAAGGCTTCAAAGCCAGCCCGGTGGACTACAGCCGCATTGTGCTGGATTCCGTCACTGGCGAAGTCAGCATCCGGCGCGGCCTGGCCGCCAAAAACCTTGCGGGCGAATGCGTCATGACCACCGCAGCAGAGGCGCAGGCCGTGCTCGATGTGATCTATCTCCTGCTGGGCGTACCGGTTGCCGTGGTGATTACGGACGCCGCTGGATACGACTTTTTAAGCGCATTTGGCCTGCTAACCGGTGATGTCACCGTTGGCGATCTATGCCACCTGTCCCTATCTGTGAGAGGAATGATATGACAAGACCTGTACCCGTGGCCGTGCCGCCACCGGCCCTGCCATTGGCAGACCCGACTGACCGGGCGACCTATGCCGCCAGAAAGCTGGAGCACCTGCGCTGGGAAAAAGAAGACCTGGCGCCGGGGGTGGAGGACCTGGCTCAAGTGGCGAAGGACAACGCGGATGATGCGAATGTGAGTGCCATTGCAGCCGACGCCAGCAAGACGGCGGCGGCTGCGTCTGAGACGAACACGGCGGCGCTGGCCAACTTCAAGGGCAACTGGTCCGCGCTGACTGGTGCGCTGAACAAGCCTGCATCCGTTTTTCATAACGGAGCGTTTTGGGCACTGCTGAACAACCTGGCCAATGTGACGACCAGCCAGCCCGGCGTCACAGCCGACTGGCAGGTGTGTGGTGGTGCGTGGCCGATTATTCGGATCAACACCAACACCACGGCGGTGCCTTGGCGCAGGTATGTGTTCTACGGGGGCTGCACCTTGACGGCACCGGCTATCTCGGGCAATGGAAAGCAGTTTGGGATTGATGTGCTGCCGGGTGTGACCGGGGCGATCTTTGCACCGGCTGGCGCAGACAAGACACGCGGCGCGAGTGGTAGCCAACCCATAGACGCGCCATTTTCAGCCATCTTGACCGACAGCGGGGCCACCGAAGGGTGGATATAGATCATGAGCATGAATGACCTTTTTACTGCGGGCGCGAAGCCGAAGCTGATTACCGTCATCCCTTCTGGAGTCGGCACTTTTGTACCGCTGGAAAACAACTCGCGGTGCCTGATCAAACGCCAGGGAGCTGGCGGCGGCGGTGGTGGTGGCGTGGCCGGGGGTTCTCCTGGAGGCACCGGCGCAAGCGCTGGTGCCTATGTTGAAACCGTTGAGCGCATCCCAATAGCGGGAGTTACGTATGCCGTCGGCGCTAAAGGCATTGGAGGAACTAGCGGAAACGGGACTGACGGCGGAGCAACGAGGTTCGGCAACGTGACGGCACCTGGAGGCAAGGCGGGTATTGGAAACAACTCCGGGTCTATTGTCGGCGTGGATGCTGCGCCGCTGATCAGTGGAAATGTTGCTACCGGCAATTTTGGACTTATCAGCGGGATTTCCGGCGGCGCAAGTGGTACAGGCAGTGGCTCAAAAGGATATGCACCTGGTTTCAGCTCTTCAAATGGCTCCGGGAATGGGCAATCCACTGCGACAGGAAATACCACGGGTGGTGGTGATTCTGTTCGTGGCAAAGGCGGAAATGGGGCGACGACGACGCAGAACGCTACGGGAGCAGGCGCAGGTGGCGGCGGATGCAACACGCCTGGAACAAAGGCCGGAGACGGCAGCGATGGAGATATTGAAGTCTGGGACTTTGGAGCATAAGCAATGACACGATACGCACAACTTACTGGCCCGGATGCAAACGGCGTCCGCACTGTCAGTCCAAGCATCATCGAGTCTGAAGCCGCCCCCGGTAGCGAATACGGTGAATGGTTTGCCTGTGGCGATGCCGGGCCAGGCTTTACGACGACCGACGAAGGCTTGACCTATGCACCGCCTGCGCCTGTATCGGCAGTGCCCACCGTGCTAACCATGCGCCAGGCACGCCTGGTGCTGTTCACTGCGGGCCTGATCGGATCGGTGCAGGCGGCGATCGATGCGCTGCCCAGCCCGGACAAGGAGAAGGCCCAGATTGAGTGGGACTACTCCAACGAGGTGCAGCGCCATAACGGCTTTGTGTCGCAGCTGGCGCCCTCTCTGGGCCTTACCAGCGAGCAGGTGGATGCGCTGTTTATCACCGGGGCGGCGCTGTGATTTGCGCCGCCCTTCTTCTGATCGCCGGTGTGCTGGGCATGCGCCACCTGTGGATGCTGTTCCTGGCAACCATGAATCTCAACGAGGCCAAGAACGCCGGGCAGCTGCACGGGTTTGCGCTCTATGCGGGCTACACCGTGCTGATTGAGGGGCTGCTGTGGGATGCGTTCATCCAGTTCACGTTTGCCAGCCTGATCTGGGGCGAGCCGCCCAGGGAGTGGACGGTATCAGGCCGGGTGGCGCGGCTGTGTGCCGGGCCTGATGGGTGGCGCAAGGACCGGGCGGTGTGGTTCCGCGACACGTTGCTGAAGTTGTTCGACCGGAGTGGCGGCCATGGCTAGGATGCAGGTCGCTTACTACAAAGGCCGCACCCGGATTTTTAACCGGGTCGTGAGCTGGTGGCTCAGTGGCCCCTACAGCCATACCGAATTGGTTTTGGACGAGGTGGACGGCCTGAGCGAATGCGGTTCATCTTCATTCATGGATGGCGGCGTGCGCGTCAAGTTTATGAAGCTGGACCCCGAGCACTGGGACCTGGTGGACGTGGATGGCGATGTGTGCAAAGCCCGCCAGTGGTTCCGCGACCACCGGGGAGACCAATACGGTTTGCTGGGCCTGCTGGGCTTTGTGTGGCGCCGTGGCACCCGCGACAAAAACAAACGCATCTGCAGCGAGGCCATTGCTGCCGCGCTGGGCTATGTCGAACCCTGGCGCTTTGACCCAATGGGCTTTTGGGCTGCGACAGCCCGCCGTTACCAATCTGCAACTTTTGAGAATGCCGCGCATGGCTGAACCGACTACCACTGCCGCCGCTGTGACCCTAGCCGCCGCAACAGCCACCGTGCCAAGCCTGATCGCTTTTGGCGTGCCGCTGGGTTTGCGCCCTGACTTTTTGATTGCCGGGTTTGCCGGGTCGCTGGTGGCCATCGTGCTGCTGAATTCCGTGCCATCGGTGGGTGACACCTGGCGCGCCCTGGTGCGCACCACGTTGCGCCGCATGGCGGTGGCGCTGGCCAGTAGCCTGACGGCGGGGTATCTCACGCCGCTGGCTCTGCTGGCGGCCAACTTCCCTGAGAGCCTGGTATTGGGCGGCGCCTTTGCCGTGGGCGGTGGCGCCCAACAGGTGCTGATGTTTGCCATCCGGCGCATGGCGGGCACGCGGGAAACCGATGGCGCCCAAGGGGGTGTGAAATGACCGTTACCCTGTGCTGGGTGTATTGGCTGGCCGCCCTGGTGGTGCTGGCCGAAGCCTTGAACAAGCTGGAGCGGGCTACGCCGTTCGCGCCCGGCCTGAGCGCCCATGCGCGCGTTGTAGACGGCTTAAAGGCTTTGGCCTGGGCATTCCTTGCCATCGGCAGCGCCGGGGCCTTGGCTGGGCCGCTGCTGGCCGCCATGGGCGTGTGCAGCGATTGGGTGTTGCGCCTGAACCAGCCCAGCGGAAGCGATGCCGCCGTGATGGTCGGGTTTGCGGTGTTGATTGTCAGAACCCGTGTGAAGGAAGGCTAGGCCCATGATTACATTGAACCAATACGTTGGCCCCCACCGCGACAGCCCAGACTGGACCCCGGAATGCGAGCAAAACGCCACAAGGCTGTTGGCCGCAAGCTGCGCGCTAGAGGCCGAAATGGCGCGCGGCGGGGTGACCTTCCCCGACAACCCGGCCACCCATAGCGGCGTCAGCGGCCTGACCTTTGGCGGCTTTCGCCCGCAGGACTGTCCGCAAGGCGCGCCAGATTCCAGCCATAAGAAAGGCCAGGGCGTTGATCGCTACGACCCAAGGGGCGAGATTGACGCCTGGTGCATGGCCCACCTTGACCGGCTGGCCTTCCACGGCATCTACATCGAACACGCCAGCGCCACGCCGGGCTGGAGCCATTGGACTACGCGGGCGCCGCGCTCTGGCAACCGGGCGTTTATGCCATGAACCCCCAACTCATCATCGCCGCCCTGATAGCCGCTGCTGGCTTCGGCTCGGCCTGGCAAATTCAATCGTGGCGTGCAGACGCAAAGGAGAAGGATCGTGTTGAACAGGAATTGGTTGACCAGCGAAACGCGGCAACGACGGCTATTCGGCGTACTGAGACAGTCATCCAGGCGCAGAGCGCATCGACGGTTCGTGACGCTGCTTTGCGCCGTGACGCTGCTGGCGCTCGTAGTGCTCTTGTCGGCCTGCACGACGCCGCCGCCGAAGCCCTGCGAGCCGCCGAAACTTCCCACGCAGCCTGCACTGAGCGAGCAGCTACCCTCAGTGAGCTACTCGGAACAGTGGCGGCTGCTGGTGGAGAGCTGGCGCAAAAAGCTGACCGACACGCCAATGACGCAAAAACCCTGAGCGAGGCGTGGCCTCGATAGGCTGCACGCTGTGCGGGCGCACCGGCCATCACCTGGCCAAGGATTGCCCGTGGCGGAAATTTTCCGGTTTCGCCAGCTCGCCACGATTAAGAAGCTGGCACATCAATATTTTTCTGAAAGATCACCATGACCACCATGCGCGCAAAACTACAAGTCGGCTTCGTCCAAGAGCACTTTTATGGCCCCGACAAAAGCAAGTCACAAGAAACGCTGACCATGCACGCAGTCTGTGCCAGCAACTACCCGGCTGACGGCAGCGATGAAGACAACACCTTTGCCAAGTTTTCGCCAGGCGCGAACTTGTCGATCAACATTGCGAATCCGGTCCTATGGGATAAGTTCAAGGTTGGTGACAAGTTCTATGTGGATTTCACGCCAGCGGCTTGATGCGGCGCTGCCGAAGTAGAATTGCAGCGTTGGCGCTATTGAATGCATAGCAATGAATGGCGCAAACGTAGCACGTTTGGTAGCGTTGACGTAAGTAGTTGATTTACAAGTTGGTTTTCACCTTGCAAATCCGGTTAGTCCGGTTCGACTCCGGACCGCGCCTCCAAAAAAACGTAGTTAAATCAACTACTTACAACGCCCCGAAAGTCGGGGCGTTGTGATTTCTGGCCTCAAATAGTCCTCAAGTCAGTACGCTGCTACCTCGTTTTGGTAGCAATGCTACTAATAATCGGACTGTGCTGGGCGGTTAGGTGGGTAGAATGCGCCGCCATGGCCACCAATATCCAGCCGCGTGCGGGCAAGCACCAGTTACGGGTTTCGCACAAGCTGCTGCCCAAGCCGTTTTTCTTCACCTTCGCCAGCCAGGTCGAGGCTGAAAACTACCGCGATGCCTTGATGGCCCTGCTGGAGCGTGGCGTAGTGCCCGTGGAAATGCTAGCCAAGCCCAAGACCGAGAGCGACCCCATGCTGACCGTGGTGATTGGCGCCTACTGCGCGCAAACATCGGTCACTGATTCGGACGATGAGCTGCTGGCCGTCGTGCGCGTTGAGGTGGTCGGTGTACGCATGTCGGGCGTCACGTTCAAGTGGGCCGAAGACTACGTGCGCCGCCTCAAGTCAGATAAGCACCACCTGGCGCCCAGCACCATCCGCAAGCGCATTGGCTCGCTTGCCAGGGTGGTGGACTGGCACATCAAGTCCACCACGGCAGAGGGTGTCATTCCCCGCGCCAACCCGCTGCGCATGATGACGCGCGGATACAGCGTGTATTCAAAAGAAGACGCCAAGCTGGTGGTGCCCAAGGTGGATGTGCAGCGCAACCGGCGCCTGTCGCCAGAAGACTGCGCGCGCATTGACGCCACACTGGCCGGGGTGAAGCGCGATGACCGCGAGCGCCCGTTCACCGATGACCGGGCGTTTGTGCTGCTGTACCAGGTGATTGTGGATACCGGTCTGCGCCTGTTTGAGGCCTACCGGCTCACGGCCGATAGTTTCGACTTCAAAACCAACATCATCAAGGTAGAGGGTTCCAAGGGCCACCGGGGCGCCATCAAACCGCGTGTGGTGCCCATCAAACTTGTTTTGCGTGAACCGCTCAAGGACTGGTGCATGGGCCGCGTGGGGCTGATTTTTCCGTACTGGGATGGCACTACCGAAAACCGCAAAAAGACGCAGGGCAAGCTGACCCAGCGCTTTGCGGGCCTGTTTGACTATGCCCAAGTGCCAGACTTCACTGAGCACGATTTACGCCACGAGGCCGCGTGCCGGTGGTTCGAGCTGCGCAATGATCGCGGATGGGTATTCAGTGACATTGAGGTTTGCCGCATCATGGGGTGGACCGACACCCGCATGGCACTGCGTTACGCCAGTTTGCGGGGCGAAGACTTATCGGCCAGGCTTGGGTGATGAATTCAGCCACTTTTGGCACATATCGCGCGCATGGTCTCCGTCTCCCATTTCCAGATCGCTGCAGCCTTCAAGTTCAATGATTTCGCGCTCAGGGACGGCGATCATTCTTTCCGTGGCCGCCTGTGTGGGGTCTGGCATTTCGCACCAGTGCGTTGGCTAGAATATCCCCTCCAATTGCTCTTGGCTAACGGAGTTGGTGAAGGCCCACCAGCCATCGGTATCCTCTGTGTCTGCTGGAACCCACTCGGAGGCCTTTACAAATCTGGCATTGCGCGCTATCCAGACCGATGCGATGTCAACGCCTACAAAGACCTCTGTTCCGTCTGTTGGAGCCGTCTCTATGGGTTTCCACTGCATTTTTACACCGTTTTCTTCTGTGATTTCTTCACTTTAGCAGCGTTGAACTTTTTCAGCCATTCTTCAAAGATGCCCCAAATAGGATCGTTTTCGCTCTCTGGGTCATATGGTTTGTCGCCTGCGGCATCCCATGAAAACGCTGGTCCACAATACTCTTGGTAGTCCACCCACACGTAGCGGTTTCCCAGCTTTAAGCGCCCGTGCGGGTTTGTGCAAATATGTACCAATGTCATGTTTGTGCACGTCAATTTGCTGCATCGCCAAGCTGTGGCAGCGCTGGCGGCGCGCGGCGCGCTGTGGCCAATTGAACCGCCTTTGGTTTTCGTACCGGGGGCTTTGTCATATTGGCCATGGCTTTCTCGTTCAAGGCCTCCAGCAGCGCCGCGCGTGGAAAGCGCCATGATCTGCCAAACTTCACCGCTGGCAGCTCGCCACGACGCGCGGCCTCTTGCGCGGTGCTGGGCTCGCAGTCCAGCAAATCGGCGGCTTCGGTTTCGTTGAGTACGTCGTTCATGATGTGCCTCTTGTGGTCGTTGAGGTGGTTACCGCCGCCAATTCATCCCGCAACTGCAACGCCAGGCGCTCCAGCGCGCGGGTATAGGCGCCGTCATTGCCCTGCTCAAACACATGCGGGTCAATCAGTTCAACACGGTCTACCAGCCATGACGAGTCAGGGCATGCCTCGATAAAAATGTCGTCAGGCGCTTGCATGTAAGGTGAGTTTGTGGGGGTGTTGTGTGGTGTGTTCATAGGTCAATTACCTCTACATCGTGTGATTCTTTGATGCCCGCCAACACCTTGCGCATGCGCCGCTCGGTGATGCGGTGGCAGCGCACAACGGTGCGGTGTGGCAGCACGTCCAGCAGTGCGGCGTAGTCCTCCAAAATGGCGCGGGTGGCCTGTATGCCGGGGCCGTCCAGGCGCAGTGTCTTGCCATCGTCCACCTTGCGTTTGCCCGCCATGGTCAGGGCGGTGACGGCATCGTTCAGCAGGTTGCCGGGGTCTTGGCAAATCTGCATGTCGCGGATGAAGGTTTCCATCAGGTTGACCGCATCGCTGACCACGCGCCAGTCGTCGTTGGTGGGCTCGGGCGCAGTCTCCAGCGCCACCAGGCCGCCCCACATGCGGGTGAGTTGGTGGCGCTTGAAGTCGGCGGGCAGCGGCGCTGTGGCGCTGGCCATAATTTCGTCAACCAGCGTGTAGGTGCGTGGGGCGAATGGGTTGCGGGGTTTCATGGGGTTTGCTCCAGCTCTGCTATGAAAATTGGAGATTCCTGCGCAGTGTTTGCGATGGCTGCTGTGTCTTTTTTCATAAACCCTGCCCGTTTAGCAAGCACGACAAATGCTGCTGCAGCTTGGAGCGCCACAACTCCGTTTCCGACGCACTTGAGGCGTGGGGCGCGGTGGCCGAAGTCCAGCCCGTGGGCCACCCCATCAGGCGTTCCCCGAAGTAGGGATTGAGCCGCTTGGAAAGCAGCCTTGGCGTCGTGCTCCCCTTCAATACTGAGTGCAGGGCTGAGCCATGGGGCGGCGTAGATGATTGCGGGCCATCTTGGGTCTGTGGGGCCGGGTGCGAAAAGTTCATCATGACAAAGTTGGGTAGCTGGTCGGCATGATTCCTGCTCCGTCCGTCCGTCCGTCCGTCCGTCCGTCCGGTTCATGTGATCGACAGAATTGGGGCCCTTGGCATCGCGCGCTGCTGGCGTTGGCCATTGCGCAGTTGCAATTGTTAGTGGCAGGCCCGCGCCATTGCCGTTGCCGTGTTTTGCCTTCAAGGTCGCCGCACGCGCATGCCATGTTTCTGGAGATTCCCCATCGTTCGCTATGGATGCGCTCGGAGTTGGCCAGTACCGCACTTGCGATTCCAGGCCCACTGTGCGCTTCTCGCCCTCCGGTGTCATGCCCTTGGATTGAACCAATTCCTCCGACACGCTCCGACCACCGTTCGGTACGTTCGGTGTGAGCCACATTGCCGCCTCTGTCGGTAGCCCGGTCGTGCGCTTCGTGTCCGCCCGCTTCTGCAATTCCGGGTCGATCTTGCTCATGTCCCGCGCACCGCTGCACACATCGGGCGTTGTCCACGCTCCGCCAAGCCCAGCAGAGCCACCGGGCGCGGCCATGACTGGCGCCCACATCGGACGCTGAAAGAGTGAGTCATTCCGCATTCCACCCACGGTCGGCCAGTTCTCCCAGGACTCGGGCGGCCGCGCGCTCTTCGAGAGCGCCTTCGGCTTCGTCCACAACGGAGGCGGTGGCAGAAGCGATGCCAGCGACGTTCTCCAAAAAGAGGTATCGCGCACCGCAAGCGTCGGCAATGTCGCAGATGTCGAAGAAGAGGCCACTGCGGGCACCGTCAAGCCCTGCGCGTCGGCCTGCAAGGCTGAGGTCTTGGCACGGGAATCCCGCAGCGATGCAATCCACTGATCCACGCCAAGCTGCACCGTCGAAGGTGAGAAGGTCGGGCCAGATAGGTGCGCCATCCAGGGAGCCTTCTTCCATGCGCGTTGCCAGGACGCTGGCTGCGTATGCTTCCCGCTCAATGTAGCACACGGTGCGATGCGGGATGCCCATGTAGGCGAGCCCAGCTCGCAGTCCTTCACCAAGCATGCCGACGCCTGCGCAGATTTCGATGGTGTGTAGAGCCATGTCATTCACGCAACCTTCCCGGCAAGGGCTAGTGCCGCACCATGCAGCCGCGCATTGAACCAGCGGCGTATCACGTAGCTGCGCACCACGCTGATGATGGTGTACAGCACGCCAATGAACAGGTTTTGTCCCATGCTGATGTGAAAGCCGATCATTGGCAGTATCAGCATGTTGGCTGAAAAGTTGATGCCGAATCCAATCAACACATTGACCCATGCCTCAATGAAGCTGGCCAGGCGGCTTTGTGAAATGGCTTGCGCCGTACTATCGCTTTTATTCATGATTTCCTCTGATAGATTTTTGAAAGATCGCCTTTGACGGCATACCCACGCTTGCGCAGCACGTTGGCAACAGTCGCCCTGTCTTTGTGGCTGTGGCTGGCCTGCCCCAGCAGCCCCAGATCTGCAGGCGCAGCGCAAGTGTCAGCAGCTCGGTTGCGGCTTTGTAAATTTCAAGGTCTTTGGCGAGGCTCATTTTTTAACGCGACCGGCTACGCCGGTATAGGGTTTGTTTGAAGCGTTTAAGCGGGAAAGTGGTAAAGGTGAATCCGGCGAAAAGGGCGCACAAGCCGCTGGTAGTCCTTGCCGTACCAGTCGCTGTAGCCATACTCGAAGTCCTGCGCGAAGGCGCCGTACGACGAGCTCTGCGTGCTGCTCCAGTGGATGACTTTGGCAAACAATTCCGGGGTGTTGGCATACGCTGCCCATAGCTCGGCCCGCGCAGGCAGATACCAGTCTTTGTGGCCTTCAATCTCGATGCCTGCAAGGTGCACGGCTGGCGGGCACTTGGCTTTGAGCATGGCCCGCGTGTTGGCCAGGCCGTCTGTCAAGCTGTCGCAGTCCTTGACTTTTTGGCCATACTCGCCCCATGGCATCAAGATGCCGGGAACGTTGGCCGCGATCAGCGCATAGTCGGGCTGGCGCACCCCATTGACCATGGGGCCACGCATGATGGCGGATAGGTGGCCGCCAGCGCCGGGCACATGGGCGCCAAAGGTGGGTAGTGTGGGTGTTCGATTCATTGGGTATTGCTCCTAAAAATATTGCGAACCGGCTGCGCCGGTTAAAGTGCGGAAGCGATCAAGGTTTGAAGTGGAATCGCGCGAAAAGGGCGCACAAGCCGCTGGCCGCCCTTGCAGAGCCAGTAGCTGTCGCCATACTCGAAGTCCTGCGCGAAGGCGCGGCCCGACGAGTACTGCGTGCTGGAGTAGTACACCCCTGTTGGGTCAAACAACTCTGGTGCATTGGCTGCGGCGGCGTTCAGTTCGCCAATGCTGGGCAAGAAAAAATCGCTGTGGCCGTCCACTGTGATGCTGCGCACATGCACGGCTGCTGGGCAATTGGCCGCCAGCATGGCAAGGGTATTGGCGTGGCCATCGGTACGGCTGTCGCAACCTTCAATTTCCTCGCCGTATTCGCCCCAGCTGGTGGTTTTCTCGTGCGCGGCGTCGGCGGCTATTAGGGCGATAGCAGGTTGTTGCAAGCCGTTTACGGTAGGCCCGCGCATGATGGCAGCGAAGTAGCCGCCCTGGCCTGCAATGGCAGTGCCGAATGCTGGCAGGGCGATGGTGTTGCTGGTGACTTGGTTCATTGAAAAGCTCCGGTTGGGTGTGGAAAAAAATTTATCGACCGGCTGCGCCGGTAAGGGGTGAAGTGCTTAAGGGCTAAAGTTGAATCACGCGAAAAGGGCGCACAAGCCGCTGGATGTCCTTGTCGCCCCAGTAGCTGCTGCCACACTCGAAGTACTGCGCGAAGGCGCCGTACGACGAGCCCTGCGTGCTTGTGACGTACCAGCCAGCCTTTTGAAAAAGTTGCGGCGCGCAGATGTAGGCCATCAATAGATCGAGTCGCGCGGGCAGGAAAAAATCAGTGTGACCATCGGCTGTGTATTCGCTGGCCCATTTAGCAGCCGGGTGGTCTTTGCCGGTGGCCAGCAGCGCGGCGGTGTTGGCTGCGCCGTCAATCTGGCTGGTGGCGCCTGGCACGTCCATATCGGGGCCGTAAATCAACCCGCTTTTCTCGCCGTCGGCAGCGATCAGGGCGCGGGCACGCATTCCCATCAGTGCGGGCAGGGTGCAAATAAAACGCCCACCCTGGCCGGTCCAGTATTCGCCAGCGGCGGGTGTAATCATGGTCGGCGGCATGCCGCTGGGCGTGGACGTTGAGTCAACAAAGCCGGTGACAAACTCGCCGGGTGTGCCATCGAGCGGCATGCCGATGTGGATGGTGGCGTGTGCAATGTGCAGGTTCATCATGATGGAGTAGCCTCTGTTTCTTTCGTTACGGATGTGTTGGTTGCTGTGCAAAATTGCGACCGCGCCGGGTCGCGCAGCGCGCTCAGGGTGCGCGCGTGGTAGCTTTGTGATGGCTTTGGCCCGGTCTTCTTGGGTGCGATGATTGGCTTAGGCGTGGCGCGTGGCTGGTACAGAATGTCAAACGGCCCACCCATGCTGCGCCGCTTGCCACCGGGCCAGCACGGTGCTTGCATGGTGCTGGTTGTAGGCTTCTTTGTTGCTGGCATCAGAGCTTCCCCCTCAATGCCATATCTACCTGGCGCTCCAGGTCGTACAGCGTGCCCCAGTTGCTCACCCACTGGTTGTGCACCAGCGTGTCAATCTCGCGCTCGCTCTGGTGGCTGCGCACGGGTGGCAGGTTGGGGCGGTCTACGCGCCAGATTTGCCCGCCCTGTTGCTTGATCCAGGCCGCCTCGTTAGCAAAGCGCACATCGCTGATGACAATGGGCATTCCCGCTGTGCCGTTGTGCTTGGCGCAGTCCGCCACATAGGCGGCGGCGATGCGTATCCAGAAGTCAGGGTGCAGGTTGCGCCCCCACTCGGTGCCCAGCGTTTGCGCCATGTGGCGGTAGCTCACGCCCAGCTCGGGGATGGGTTGTTCTTTGAGGTCACGCGCGTGCATGTGATTGGCGCTGATGCCAGCGCTGGTCAGCAATTCAAACAACATCAGACGCATAGGGTCGGCAAAGGCCAGCCCGTGGTAGTTGTGGTCGCGCTCCAGGATCAGGCGCACGCTGTCTTTGCCTGCGCCTGCGAATCCGGTTAGGCCGATGAGGCGGGGCTGAGTGTTGTGTGTGGTCACGATTGCGGTTCCTTCGCGTCTTCACGGCGTTTGACGTGCACAACAATTTCCGGTAAATCAACGGCTTCCGGCAGGTCTGGATATTCAATAAATAGGCCTGCCAGTTTCAATAGCGGAATGACTGCGTGGCCCGCTTCCGTCAAACGCACAGTTGCGCTAAATTGGTCGTCAGCGCCTACGCGCTCAACCAGTCCTTTGCGGTTCAATGCGCCGTAGGTTGATAACAGTAGCCATGCGCTTCCGTATTTGTGAATTTGGCAAATCATTTCAATCTGTCGATGTGAAATAGTCAGCGCAAAGGCTGTGCTGGTCACGTAGTCTCTGAATAAACTCATTTGGTGCTTTCAATGTGGTGGGGCGGCTGGGCTACGTTCAGCATTTGCAACTGCGCTTGCCTCGCACCCGTTATGGGTGGTCTACGGGGCTCGTCCAGCGCTTGGTTAACACCGTGGTGCCAAGGCATTCCGTCATGCAGCCGCCCCGTAAATCGTTAAGGCGTACCCAGTAGCACCACATACCCGCTTTGCTCGCGCAGCGTGGCCACGTAGCCGCTGAATGCGTCTTCAATCACGCGCTCAACACGGTCCAACTCGTACCAAAATTTAATGGCGCCGCCGTGCAGCCGGTACTTAAGCCGAGCGTGCACTTTATAGCCCGCGCCATTCTTGAAAATGCGCAGGCCAAGCGTGAATTCCTTAGGTATCTCCATGGCGCCATTGGCCCCGGCGCGTGCGTCGATGTTCTCGGTGTACTGCAGTTGCACCTGGCCGTTTTGCAGGCGCTTGGCGCTGCTGAAATTGATGTCTGTCTTGGCTTGGATGGTGGTAGCCATTTCCAACAACGCGGTAGCTGCGGGTGCGGTAATGTCGGCCATGTTGTCTTCGATGAATTCGGCAAACTCAGTCTGGCCAAACTGGTCTTTGTTTTTGCCCATCCATTTAGCAAACTCGGGTGTGTATTCGGCCTTGTACTCGGCGCGGTGGTCGCGCCAGCCGGGTGCATCGGGCTCGCGGTTATCGTTGAAAACGGCGGTGATCTTGCGGGCGTCGGGGTCCGCGTAGATATAGCCGGTCGTGCTCGCCCGCGCCTTGTCGCCGTCTTGGTTCTGGTCGGCGCAATACAGCAGCAAGCTGTTAAGGTCTTTCAATGCCACTGTGCCGTTTTTTCGGCGTGGAGCGGGCTGCATTTTTTCAACCGCGCGCGAAATGTCTTCCAGCTTGTAGCCTTGCGGAACGATGGCGTGCTGGTAGTCGCCGCTTTCATACACCGCAGTGGCTGCGCTGGCCAGAGCAGACAACACGCCGCTGATTTGCAGGGCTTCATTCATGGCTATTTTTCCGTCCGCGTTGGGTGGGTTGATTGGGTCCATTACTTGACATCCTTGAAGGTGATGACGCCATTGGCGTCGGTGGTGGTGAGCGCGTTGACGATGTGCGCGGTTGCGTCTTGGGTGCCGGTGGCCTGCTGCGCAGTTGTGGCTGCAGGGCGCACGCCGCCACGCATGTCTTGCGCATCGCGCAAATCTAGGTTGTGCTGGCGCGGGTGTTGGCGGGTGGGCTCGGCCTCATCGGTGAGCCAGAAGAAGTCTTGCGGCTGCTCTGGCTTTGGCAGTTCCAGCTTGCGGTCGGCCATGATGGTGATCTTGTCCACCTCATTGCCGCCACGGCTTGCGCTGGCGATCTTGATTTTTAACGTCATGCTGCCGGTGCGTCCGGTGCTTTTGACGGCCTGCAGCAGCTCTTCAAGATCACCGGTCAGACCGGCCAGGGTGCTGCCGTCGTTCAGGTCGGCCAGCAGTTGATTGAAAGATTTCATGGGTGCGTGTCCCTTTGTGGTTGGTAAGTGATTGGGTTGGTCAGGCAAACAGGTAGCCCAGAACCCCGGCCAGCGTGGCGGCGCTGAAAATGCTCAGGGCAACGACGGCGCCCCAGTAGGCGATGGGCTCAATGCTGTAGTGCGCGCTGGTATCTGGCTCGGTGTGCTGGGCGCACAAGCCACACGGCGGCTCAAGGCCTTGGCATACGCCCAGCTCCGCGCATTCCCGGCGCAGGTTGGGAGAGTTGTCTTGCTTGTCGCGCCAGAGTCGCAGCACGGTTGGCTTTGCACGCGTCACTTGGGCTGCTGCGTAGCGAGCTGCGCTCTGGTTGACGCCATCCATTTGGTACTGTTTCATCATCACAGTGCTACCTGCTTGGTGTTGGAGCCCCGGCGCGTTTGGCACTGAATAACGCCGTTGCCCAGGTCTTTGGCGATGGCGTTTTCGCTACCACAAATCTCGCTCGCAGCCCGTGCGAAACGGGCTTGTGCGGCTTCGCTTTTGATGGCATCGGCCAGGGCGGTGGATTGGTCCCACTCGGCGCGATCATCGGGTGCGTCGTCAAGGTGAATAGCGGCGCCCATCAGCAGGGCGATGAGGCTGGCGAGCAGCCATGGCATCAGGTGGCGGGTCATTGCTCGCCCTCCGTAGGAGCGCTCGAAAAATTTTCGGCCGAGTCGCCTGCGGCGACAGTGACTAAAGGGGCGAAGGTTTGAAGGTCTAATCCGCGAAAAGGGCGCACAAGCCGCTGGCTGCCCTTGTAGTCCCAGTTGCTGAAGCCGTACTCGAAGTCCTGCGCGAAGGCGGTGAACGACGAGCGCTGCGTGCCCGTCCAATGAAGGCCTGGCTTAAATGCGTGTTTGGCCGTGGTGTAGGCATGCACAGCCTCAAGCTGAGTGCACAGCCGGGCGCCATTGCCAAGCGACAGAGCCCATTGAATGGCGTCGGCATGGTTCATCAATTCTGGCGCTTCAATGTCGAGTGCCACAACATGCCGGGCTGGCAAATCGCCTTCGGCGCTGCCAATGCCAATATAGGTGCCGCCTTGCGCGGGCCAGTGCTGGCCGGGTGCTGGCGGGGTGGTCTCTGGCGTGGCTTCGGGTTTCAGGACCAAGACATCGCCTTGTTGCGTCATGCCAATGTGGGCGCCCGATTCTTCAGCGAGCTGCAAGAGTTCTTCCTGCAGCGTCTCGGCATTGCGCCACCAGGTGTTGGCCCAGCTTTCGGCCTCGGTGGCGCGGGTTTCGGCGGCTTCAAGTTGTTCGTGCAGGGACGCAGCCAGCGCACGCAGGTGCGCCAGTTCCCAGCGCTCCAGGCGGGAGCGGATGTTTTTGATGTCGCGGGTAGTGGCGGCGGCGGCTGTCATTGCTACACCATCCGGGCCATGCGTTGAACGGCCGCCCCATTGCCAGCGTTGGCGTGCTGGCGAGCCATTTCGTAAGTTGGCCCCATGACAATGCGGATAACCCCGTTGGGGCCTGTGACTTTTTCAGAGTCACGCTCGGCAATGTGCTTAAGGGGGCGCTGAATCAGCGCAATGGGCATCGCCTTGCGGCGGGCCAGTTCGGCGCGTTGACGCGGGGTTGCTTGCTTCTGCATTTATCACTCCAAAACCGCTGGAATTAGCGGGCTTGGGTGATTCTACGATTGTAGATTAACGACTGTCAACAATTGTAGAAAGAAAAAGCAAAATAATTTTGGTGTGTCTAAAAATCAACAGAAATTGAATGACCGCTTGCACAGCCAATGCGCTCCCAACGGTCTTTGGCCTTGGCTTCTGCCACTGTTTGCCATTGCATGTTTAATGGGGCGTCGGCGCCATTGCAGGCAAGTGCAATGATGTGGTCAATCACGAAGCCGGGGCAGGCGCCGCGCGGCTTGCCCGTGGAAGGGCAGGGGTGTGCGCGTTTGAATTCAGCCACGGCGCGGTGGCTTCTGTGCTGACGCGCCTCAGTAACACCGCAGCCCCACAGTGCGAGTGCAAGCGTCAGTGCGAGCGCGCGGTTTATTTGACATTCCCTGTAGCGGCATTTACCTCGTAGGTTGCCGAGCCGCTGCCATCGCGGTAGCGCGTGCAGCTTACCGCATAAGTGTCGCCCTCTATTCGACGCACGGAATCTACTCGTGCGCAAAGCTCGCCACGCATATTTATCAACAAGGCCAGTGTTTTCCTGGTGTCTTCGTGCGGCCCGCTTGGTACTGTGCGCGGTCCGTTGGTGTCGGATGTTGCAGTTGGTGAATGGATCGGTGTTGGTGTATTGCTCCCGCTGTTGAACACGGCGGACAGCAAAATTAACGCGATAGCGGCCCAGATAGCGAGGCCAATTTTTTGATCTTTTGTCCACTCACCCTTTGCTTTAGCGGTGGATGCAGCTTGCGCGCTGGCATGCGTCTTCATTGCGTCCTTGGGGTTGAATTTATAGAGGTCTTTCATGGTTGATTCCTTCCTTAAATTTGCACTGTAATTTATTCTTCTTCCAACTGCCTATTACGCCCGGAGCTTTCTGTATTCGCTGAAGCAATACACCCTAGCGCCAAACAGGTCTAGCTGTCGGATCGCTGGATGCAATTTTTTCGGGCTCACTCTGTTTTGTGGCTGGGTCGCTGGCCTGCAGCAGCGTAAGCACCATATTTTCTATGCTGCGCTTTTGATCTGGGGTGAGGGTGTTGTACCGCTCTGGCGTGATGTCGTGGAATGGCCATCCGAAGGACGGCGCTGATTCCCTGGCTACCGGCGCAGCTATGGTTGGGGCACCTTGTCGGTTCAGGTCAATGGGCCAGTCCTTTGACTCGTCGGCCAGTTGCTCCAGGGTTAAACCCAGGGCGTTGGCAATGAATAAAAAGTATTCACTGCTTTTGCTATCGCGGTTTTCCAGTGCGCTGATGGTGCCTATATCTACCCCGGACGCCTCGGACAGCTTTTTTAGCTGCCAGCCGAGCTTCTTTCGGTAGTGCCTGATTTGTTTTCCTATTGCCATAAGGCGCCTACCGTAGACAGTCGTAGAAAATTTCGCAAATACAGTTGTTGATTTTCGTAATCTACAATCGTAGAATACGAAATATGAACCCAATCGAACGCGCAATTTCCTACATGGGCAACGCCTCGCGGCTTGCCGAGGCGTTGGGCTGTTCTTTGCAGGCTGTGTGCTTTTGGCGCGACGGCAAACGCAAGATCGACGCAGAAACCGCCATGCTGATTGAACGGGTCACCCACCGCGCCGTGACATGCGAAGAGCTGTGCCCCGGCGTTGACTGGGCCTATATCCGTGGTTCTAAAAAGAGGCTCAAGGCCTATCCCGGTGTCGTTCATTTGGTCGCTGATCCGTTGCATGGTGCAAAAAATTTTGCGCCCGGAACGACCTGAAACGCACTGAAACAAGCATTCAACACATTTCAAGGGTCCAAAAATGCGCCAGGTAGAAATCAACTTCGAGAGCGGCCTTCCATCGCAGTTTCCCTACTTTCGGGATGTGGTCAAAGCCGCTGTGTACGGCTGTGGCCGCCCATTCAAGGCGGTGGCGGCGGACATGGACATGACCAGCTCCGAGCTGTCGCGCAAGCTCGGCGACAACCCCAACGACCCCGTGCACTTCCCGCTGCACCTGCTGCCCGAGCTGATCCGCGCCACGGGCGACAAGCGCCCGGTCTACTGGCTGGTTGAAACCTTCCTGGAAGACGAAGACACCCGCCGCGCCCGCGCCGTAGCCCAGATTGGCGACATGCTGCCCCAGCTGCAGGCGCTGCTCAAGATGGCAGGCCAGGCCGCCGGGTCATTGAAGGCGGTTGCCTGACGTTGGATATGCGAAATATCGAGTTTTCCCGCCATGTGGCCGCTCTCAGCGGTGGCCGCGCGCGAATGAACGGCCTCCCTGATTTACGCTCGAAAGGCGTGCGCGCGGCCGGTGGGGTTTTTATTCTGGGGGGTGCAGCTTGAAGCACCTCGTTTCAGTCTCTGGTGGAAAAGATAGCACTGCCACCCTTGCGCTGGCAATCGAGCTGCATGGCTGTGGAAACGTCATGGCGGTGTTTGCTGACACTGGCAATGAACATGAGTCAACGTATGACTATGTGCGCTATCTGGAGGGTGTTGCAGGCGTCCCGTTCCATTGGCTCAAGGCGGACTTTACTGCATGGTGGTGGAGTAAGCGCAAGTTCATGGCTGACAAATGGCCAATGGCGCACAAGGGCTATCCAAGCGGTGTGGCGAAAGACCTGATTTCCCGCGCGCTTGCTGTGTTCGATAGAGGCCCAACCGGAAACCCGTTTCTTGACCTTTGCATCATCAAGGGGCGTTTTCCCAGTCGTATGGCTAAGTTTTGCACGCAGTACCTGAAAACTGAGCCGCTGACCGAATACGCCATGGAGTTGATTGAGCAGCACGGCTCTGTTTGGTCATGGCAAGGCATTCGGCTGGACGAAAGTCATTCCCGCAAGATTCGCCTTCAAGGAACGGGCGCCTGCGTCAAATCGTTTGAGGTCATAGGGGGGGGGCTTTATGTGTTCCGTCCTATTTTGCGGTGGAGGGCTTCAGACGTGTTTGAAGCGCACCGCGTGGCCGGATTCAAGCCCAACCCCTTGTACAGCATGGGCGCAGATCGCGTGGGGTGCATGCCTTGCATCAATGCGGGAAAAGATGAAATCCTGAACATCGCCAAGCGATTCCCCCAGCACATCGAGCGTATTGCAGAGTGGGAATCGATTGTGGGTGAGGCATCGAAGCTGGGTCTATCGACATTCTTTGCATTGGCTGCTGATGGCTCAAGACCGACAGACGAAGAGGCGTGGGCGCGTGGCAATGTCCGCGAAGTCGTGGATTGGAGTAAGACCCAGCGTGGCGGGAAGATGCTGGACTGGATTCGGGTCTATGAAGAACCCGCTGCCTGTTCATCGTCTTTTGGCTTGTGTGAAGGTGTTTCAGCATGATGCGCCGCACCCACACCGTGCGCAGCGCACTGGTGCAGGCCTTGCGCGCGGGCGCCACGGGCACGTTCGACATGCTGGCCAGCCACGCGGGCCTGAGCCCTGAGTACGCGCCGTCGGCGCAAATCACGCTGGCCAACATGGCGCGTGAGGGCAAGGTCACCATCATCCGCACCCACCAGCCCAGCGCCCAGCGCGGGCGCCCGCGTGCGGTGTATGCATTGGCCAGCGCTACGCAGCCCGAGCGGGCCAGTGTGGCACTGGGTCGCGCCTTGTGCGCAGTCTGGCGGTAGGTGCAGCCCATGGCCAAGCCCGATTTCTCCCAGGTATCAACCCAAAAATCTCATTGAGAAAAGGAGTGTTCACCATGACAAGCCCTGTTACAGCCACCTCGCGCGATGCCTTGCACGATGCAATATCGAACGGTCGCGCCGCCGTGGTCACTGATGCTATTTACCGCGTGGTGCAAAAAGCGCACCGCGAGGGCATCAAAGACATGAGCATGCAAGAAATAAAAGCCGCGCTGCGCGCCGATGGGCTCGATGTGGATTGCTCCAGCATCAGCGGCCGCGTCAAAGAGCTGATCAAGTCCAAGCGCATGGTGCGCAAGTGGGACCAAAAGCGCGCCTGCAGCATCACCGGGGCCAGCATCGGCCCCTTGAGCATTCCACCCATCCAGGATCGTATCGGCCTGTGATTTCCGCCCCATCAACCCAAAGAATATCGAACAGGTGAAATAGAAAAAATGGCACGCGCACGCAACATCAAACCCGGTTTTTTTAAGAATGCTGACCTGCTGGACTTGCCCTTTGAGGCGCGGTTGTTGTTCATTGGCTTGTGGACACTTGCGGACCGCTGCGGCAGGCTGGAAGACCGGCCAAAGCAAATAAAGGTGGAGATTTTCCCCGGTGACAACGTGGACTGTGAGGCCTGTATCGCATCGCTGGCCGCCATCCACATGCTGCACCGCTATGAGCACGGTGGGCGCCGCTATCTTGAAATTACCAATTTCGTCAAGCACCAAAACCCGCACTGCAAAGAGCCGGTTGTCTTCCCGCCACCACCGGGCGCAAATAGTATAGCAACCAAACAAGCACCAGAGCGGCACGATGCCAGCACAAAAGAAGAACCAAACAAGCCCGGTGCAAGCCCGGTGCAAGCAAATGGCGAGTATGAGGAAAAAACCATGCGAGCCACGCTGAATCCTGAATCCCTATTACTGAATCCTGAAACCCCTTTACTGAATCCTGAATCCAAAAACACAGACACCCCTTCACTCCCACGCGACCCGCCGTCCGAATTTTCGGGCGCCACCAAGCCGGGGGCAGTGTGTGTCGTTTTGAAATCCGAGGGCATAGCGCAGGTCAACCCCGGCCATGCGGACTTGCTCGAACTGCTCGAATCCGGGGCGCAGCTTACCGATTTTGTGGCGGCGTGCGAGATTGCAAACGGGGCCAATAAACCGCATTTCGGCTACGTGCTGGGCATTGTTCGCAGGCGCCTCGAAGATGCCCGAAAACCTGCCAAAAAGCGACAAAAAAACGCATCGAACGCTGAGCGTGAAACCGAAACGTTCAGAGAGCGCGACGAGCGAAAGTTGCGCAAAAACTGGGAGGAAATGACCGGGCGCCAGCACCCCGACACGCTGGCCGAATTGGCCGCTGAATCCGCAGCCCAAAACGCCGGGCAAATCGATGCAGGGCAAGACCCGAAAACCGTCACCATGGGTGGTGCTGGAAAGCCCGCAACCCTGCTGCCTGCCAAGGTTGGAGCCACGGCATGACCGCGCCAGAACCACGCCCCGCAAAGCCATCATCCGTGGAGCTGGTGGAGCGGGTTTTCTCCCGCCTGGCCGCCACCTACTGTGCCGATTGGGTGCGTTCCATAGCCGGGGTTCCCATCAGCGATGTGAAAACCGCATGGGCGCACGAGCTGTCAGGCTTTTTAGCCACCCGTGAGGCCATGCGTGCCGTAGCGTGGGCGCTGGAGAATTTGCCCGAAAAAGTACCCAACGCCATCGCATTCCGCAACCTGTGCCGCCAGGCACCCGCCGCCCCTGCCGCGCTGCTCGATGCGCCCCGAGCCGACCCAGCCCGCGTGGCGGCCGAGTTGGCAAAGCTAGCACCGGCCCGCGCCTTGCAAGAGCCGGTGCAGCCAAGAGCGTGGGCCAAAAGCATCATCGCGCGGCATGCGGGCGGGGAAAGCATCACGCCAACCCAGTTGGCAATGGCCAGGGCTGCAACGCGCTATGAGGCGTTTTACGACGTGAACGGCCAGTCCGTCAGTGCGGGTGGTGTTGCGGGTATGGCGCATGGGGCATGACATGCGATTGCTGCAACCGTGCCCGGCTGTCTCCAGCCTACCGGATGTTTTGCCCCTCGTGCCTGTGGTGCGGCGCCCGGCTGATTCAGGCGATTGGCCTTTGCTCGGTGCCAGCTTCGCAGGTTTCGCAACGGCGCAGAAAAGTGCTGGACGATTGGGTTGCGCACGGCCACTCGGAGGTGGAGATTCGCTCTCTGGTCAGAGGCCCACTGAGCCTGCAACCGTTTGGCTTCACAACGGTAGATGCGCCGCCATCCGCGACTGGCCAGGTCGCGCCATTGGTATCCGCCCGCCCGACTACGAAGAGACGCCTCTGAGTGATAGCGAGGCGCTGCAAGCACTGCGTGATGGCGTGATATACCTATACCCCTACCAGTACTAAAAGGTACTCCCTGGGGTACTAGACCCGAGGGTGAATTCGGC
>ERZ724508.194-NODE-194-length-43526-cov-6.186170_pt1 | contig 43526 bp, 42 predicted proteins | sample MGYA00376041_ERZ724508 | MGnify/ENA primary metagenome ERZ724508 (study PRJEB28724, sample SAMN07190887) | wastewater metagenome | isolation source: effluent of sewage treatment plant in Hong Hong | place: USA: Christiansburg, Virginia | collected 2016-03-01 ...
CATAGTTTTAATTATTATTTTGCTACTGCAAACGACTGCTTTTAAATCAGCTGGCGAAGATTCCTTCCAAAGAACTTCCCCATTCGTAAATATCAGTGCATCGGACATGCTGCGAAGTTTTTGCTTCACAAAATACTCAACCTAAATATTTTCAGCGTTTCCCGGCCCGACTGGAATTTAATTGTTTAAATCGACTTTGAAAACAGGTTTCAACGGGGAAGGCCCGTAGGTTGGTGTGGAGCTGAAACACACTTCTGTGAGGATAAAGGGCCTCATCGAAGAGCTCACCAAATTGGATTGTTTTCCATAATTTAAATCTAGAAACCAAATTTTTGTGACCAAACTCCAAATATACACGTCGGAGGCACCCCATGTGCCGCTGTTTGCTTATTTCGATTCCGATGATACCCCCTTTGGATCTATCCGCATCAGTGGAATGCTATATTCAACTGATTATTGGTCTTCATGGTATTAATGGTTTGTGTCGAAGAATTAGCAGTTATGAACCATCGAATGGGAGCTCCAACATCAAATGAGGCAGTCTTTTAGCGGTGACGCGACAATCATTTATGAAAAGTGGCTAAACCCTCATGAAGTGATTGCTTTTCCATGGAAATCCAACTCTAAAGACAGCCCAATTAACCTCACTGGTCACAGATGTATCATTAACATGTCAAAGCCGTTCAGCCTTGTGAGGCATTTCCACAGGCTCTATGATTACACTCTCTGGAGACATCAGACTGTAATTGAACAGATCAGCCGTCTCCCTCTACAGTAAAACTTCCTCGACACCGAGCGCCGCTGTCTGTTCTTCCAGACACCTCGAGCAACGCTTTATCACTTGGCCGTTGGCGATCATCTTTGGCTGCTGAGACTCACTGAGCAATGCAATACTGATCCTTCGTATAGTGCACTGTGTAAGTATTGGCAAGACAAGGGAGCCTTAACCAGCGACGCTCGCCTTCACAGCATCGATGGTCACAAGAAATCTATGGTTTCGAACATTAGCCGGTTCAAGGAAATAATCACAGTTGCAGGTGAGTAAGGGCTTGCTGATGGGAAGGTGAGCTACCCAGATACTTCTGGTAATTTACAGACCAAGCTTCTGCGGGAGGTGTTGACTCATCTACCAAATCACCACACCCATCACCTTGGACAACTATCGGCCGCATATCGATAGCTCACCGGCAAGGACGACTTCGTATCTCTCGACTACACCTACTTCCCGTAGAATTGATCAAAAGTTCAGGTTAATTTATAAAACATCCTTCGAGAGGTTCTTTTGCTAAACTACAGGCAGAAGCGAGCTGCAAAGTTGGCAAACGGAGGAGGGCACCTCATGGCATTGGCATTCCATAGTGTTGGCTCGAGAATACCAATTAAGTGTAAAGGAATGAAATTAATGACGATCATACTCAGCGCCAGTGATCCAGCTGATACTACGCTCGTCATCTGCGAAGTTGATGATCAGCTTCCACCGCTGGTGCTTGTGGTTCCTGGTGTTACGACAATCGTCGGAGGTTGAGGTTGACCTTGGGTCTGCTGTGCTGGGGGAGTGGGAATGATGAAAGGCTTCTGAGGAGGGTTAGCAACTGCAGAAGTAGATCCAAAGTTAGATGACAGAATTCCGTTAAGGAGCGACAGTCCTCCAGTGTCTACAATGACGTTTCCATTGGCATCTTTAATCACAGGACCCTTCAGGAGTTGGTTGAGTCCTTGAACACTAGAAACATCAACACAACTTTACTTCAGCCTGTCGTAAAGGAAGCCTGATCGGCAACCCCAGCTGACACAGTTCTTTTCTTCCTCATCCCAGTGAAAGGCCGCTCGGCAAATTACAGAATTTGACCTTGGAAGACATGCCTCACCAGTCCAATAGCTTCCTGTTATGCATGAGACATCACCTTTGGTGTCTCTCACTGCAACGCAATTCTTTGAGTTCCAGAAGCAACCGAGTGGACAGACTGGGAAACTATTTGAACTCGAGCATACTTTTCCATTCCAGAACTTTCCAATGTCACAAGCAGGTACGGTGGGAAGCTTAACGACGCAATTTCCGGTGTAAGAATCCCAGCTGCCATCGGCGCAGATCGGTGGGTTGGTAAAAACAGTACATTGCTTGCCATCCCAAAAATTTCCATCGGGGCACTTTTTGTTGCTGCGAACAGCAACTAGGCAAGCATACTGATTCCACACATAGCCAGCCTCGCAAAAGACCGGGAAGACAGCATCCGCACAGAACTTCCCATTAAAGTACTGACCGTCTCCACAGTTGTTGATGGTCCAATCAAATGAGCAAGCGTTACCGGCCCATTTGCAGCCATCAGGGCATGCCTGCTGTTGACCAGCACACGGCTTGCCATTCCATAGGTTCTTGCTATCGCATTTAACACAATTCTTGCCATCCAACCAGTAGCCGTAGTCGCACACGCATCTTCCGTTAAGGTTGATTTGGTTATCGGTACAGTCACACCTGTTCCCATCCCATACTGCTTCTCCGCGGCAACTGGCAGCGCTTCCTGGTTTCCTGCTGGTAGTAATGAGCAACGTCACCAGGCATATCGTGAGCTTCACGAGCATATCTAAATATTAATTATAAACTGCCCCAGCGCCGAAGGATTTATAGCGAGATAGAACCGCTTGGATAAGCATGAAAGGGTTCGGCTTCCAACCTCCCACCCCTTCTGATTTTTTTTGAAATGCTAACCCAGCTAAAGAGCTCACAAAAAGCCGTATCAAGATTAATCTGCGGCTGATTTCATCAAAATGTTGCACGGCAATCTTTATGTTTTTGATTGGGATTTGAACTTTGTCGAAGAGTTACGAGCTCATAGTCTGCTCAGAGTTGTACAGAAAGAGATTATGAGATTCCGACAACTATCCTTTTTCCAGCACGGAATGTACTTTCGACGTCGTTCACCAAACCAGCCCTAACGGATTAGGTTGTGTGGTTGCCCAGAGAGGGAAAGAACCTCTCTCGAATACAACTTATAAGCCACTATATTTGACTCGCTGACCAATAAAATTAGTGCTTTTCTTGCAGAGAGGAGTGGGGGTTCCAGCACACTTGCCAGGAGGCCACCAGATCGAATTTATTGGGGATATCAAGCTTTTATCTAACGAATATCTTTTAAACCATCAAGGTTTGCAGCCGGACGCGCACCTGCCGGGTCTTTGATTCTTTGAGCCATGGCCTTGACCGGAAGAGGGATGGGAAGCTCCAGGCCCGCTCTGCTGTTGTCCGTAATTGACTGGAAACAATGGCTGGGGGTAGCTGCCGGCCTGACTAAAAGAATTTCCTCCGAGTCCAATTCCAACTCCAGCAGCAGCGTATTGGCTATCACCACCTTGACCCAATCCTTGACCTCCTGTTGACAGAGCTTGGCCAGGTGATCCAAATCGTCCAGCGTTCGCTCCAAAAGCATATCCGTCCCCACCGATTCCCTGCCCAAGGGCTCCGTTTCCGTAGATGCTTGAACCTCCGAACCCTCCACCGTTACCTCCAAATACGATTGCGCTTCCTCCGTTCCCATTCACGCTGGCGCCTCCATTAGCAATACCTAAACCTCCAAATCCAAGTCCTACCCCAGCATTTTGTAAGACAGAATTTCCGCCATACCCAAATCCATTTCCGCCACCAACGATAGCAGCGCCACCATTACCGAACCTGCTTGATCCTCCGAACGAAATTCCTTGAGCGCCGATACCGATTCCAGCACCACCTGTTCCTGAACTGCTATTTCCTCCAGCACCAATTCCGTTCCCACCCTGAGAAGCAGCAGCTCCACCATTTCCAAAGATTGAGTTACCACCAAAAGAAGTTGCCAGTCCTCCGATTCCTAGACCATTTCCAGCGTTTAAAATTTGCGAAAAACCTCCAATACCCATACCCACTCCTCCAAGCGATACTGCTCCTCCAGCATTCCCATACCCTGATGAGCCACCTTGAGAAACCCCAGCTCCACCAAAACCTCCTCCAAAGCCTCCATTGCCAGAGTTACTTGATCCTCCATTTCCCAGACCAGCTCCTCCCTGGGAATATGCGCCTCCTGCGTTACCTAAAGTGCTTGCACCTCCAGTTCCAAAGGCAGAACCTCCAAATCCGAGTCCTGTACCAGCATTATAGGGACCATTAGCGGGTCCTCCAACCCCGATTCCAATTCCTCCCAATCCATTGCCCGATCCCCCATTTCCATATGTGCTTGATCCTGCAATGCCAGTGCCAATGCCTCCAGCTCCTAATGCTGAACCAGCATATGCTCCATTAGCGATTCCATTTCCACCAACTCCAAAGGCACTTCCAGCATTCGCCATTGTGCTGCTGCCAGCAATAGCGGTTCCGTCACCTCCATATGCGTTCGTTACGCCACTGTTTGGATATGCAGTCTGAGCACCATTACTGACGCCTGTGCCTCCAAAGCCAAAAGCATTACCTCCTGTGTTCAGCGTGCTACTTCCTGCAATAGCAAGTCCATTTCCACCGAAAGAGTTTGTGCTGCCTCCCGGTCCACCCTGTGCATTCGCCGATCCTCCGTTGGCATAGCTTGAGCCAGCCGGACCGAAGGTTGAACTACCACCTATTGATATGCCGTTGCCTCCGATCGATAATGCATTTGGCGGAGTACCAGCATTTATCACAATTGGATTCGCATTGTACGATGGTAGGGTAGGTGGAGGATTCGTAGGTGATGGAGTTGTCGGAGTTGAGACAACTCGAGGGACGGGAAGGCAAGATTGTTGCTGGTCAGACCAATATTGGTCGTGAGGGCATTGGCCAGTATGAGTTGGATTGCTCCCAGAGCTACCTCCAGCCTGTACACAACAGCTTAAGATGCTGAGCAAAACAAAGGTCAAGACCACTGATTTGCCCATAAATTTATTTAGGCGACGATTCTTTTTGCAGAATTTATAAACCCGCCCTCCCTTCTATTGAGAACAAGGCATTTCAATGTCGTAAAACCCTTCGCTGTTGCCATAAAAGATGCTTCCGACTCACTGATAGGATGCTAAGGACTCATATTTCTGCTTCGGGCTTCAGTGATCTCGACTTTACATCAGACTCTCTGGTTCCTCTTGGAGGTGTTTCCTTCTGCATGGTCTCCTGAGGCTGTCGATATTTCCTCTTTGTTCATTATTCCAATACAAAAAACTCAGATGAAAAGAGGAAGCAACCTGACAATAACTTGTAATCGTCAAGAAGAGCCAATGGAAAACTGATTGGTTGAGCAGCCATCATACGCCTTCTCCCAGTGCCTGTTGAGGTAGGAAAATCGACAGTTTTAAAGACAGCAGCATTCTTGCCATGCTCCTTCGCTGACCATTTGAGAATAAGATGCAAATGCGCCACCTGCAGGCTCAGCACTCAAGGGAGAGATGCCTCATGCCGTTTGGCACTCCGAAATCAACCCTGTTAAAAAATCGTTAAGTTCATTTTGCTATGGGTGCACTTTGAATAAAACTCAAATGGCCAAACTTTGTTTCTAACAAAGAAAATAATAAAGACCCCCCGGAGACCCTTTTTGGTGCTGGTGCTTCATCAAATTACTGTTGGATTATCAAACTGCACGGCTTGGGTCGGCTGCTTATCACCAAGACCTTCTAGCCGTCGACCGTTATGATTGGGATGGCTGCTTAGTGATCTTCTTATTTGATTACCATTGGAGAAATATAAATAATCTTCGGAAGGGGATCTTCGAGGCTATAGAATGGCCTGCTTGTTTTGCAACTGAAGGGGAAGGCATAGCTCTCCAAATCTTCTTGCTACGACCTACCGTCGCTAACAATATCACTATTCACTACTATTTGCGTGTTGAGATAACGATTCAGCGCATTCAATGACTAATTAATTTCGCAGAACGCCATCTCGAGTGTTGTGTGGGGGTAGCCTATTATCAAAGCGATTTATGATTCTTTCACTATGCTCACTAAAGCTTCACCTACACAACACACAATTGACGGTGAGGACCCATACATTAAGCCAAGAGATAGGCTGGTCCTCTTGCTCAACCTCAACAGAAATTGGAAGTCGGCATCTCCTTAATGTGAAAGATTGCCGTAGTCGAAGATAGATAAGCAACCAACTTTCCCTTTTTCGTCAATAATCAAGGTCTCAACAGACAGGTTGGCGACAGTTGGCTAATGAACTTTTGTAGTGAGGACTTTCAGTTGATGATGACGAATTTAAATGTGAGCTGTGTACATCCACCTCAATAATTAATTGGATATGTCAAATCGAGTCATACTCGCCGTTGCTTTCGCAGCGCTGCTTGGTCTTGTTGTCAGTGGGGGTGTCACACCCGTCAAGGTCCCTACATGCCCGTTGGGGAAGGTTTATGACGCTGTCAAGAAGTCTTGCGGTGTTGTCATTACGACTGCGGTCGGAGGAGCAGGATCCGGAACTGGAGGCAGCACTGTTATTGGAAAGGGAGGGGATGGAGTTGGAAAGGGAGGATCTGCTACTGCTGTTGGTGGAGGATTAGGACTGGTTGGTTCCACCGTTACTACTGCTATTGGAGGAAGCGGAGACGGAACTGGAGGTAACTCGAACTTGGGAGACGGAGGTGCTGGAGTCGGAGTCGGAGGGGATGCCACTGCAATTGCTAATGCTTGGAAAAATAAGCGCGGAAACGACCAAACAACTGCTGTTGGAGGCTCAGGAACTGGAGTTGGAGGATCAACAGTTATCGGTAACGGAGGTGCTGGAGTTGGAGTCGGAGGAAATGCTGTTGCTGCTGCTGCGGCTTGGAAGAATAAAAACACCGGCGGCCAAACAACTGCTGTTGGAGGCTCAGGAACTGGAGTTGGAGGATCAACAGTTATCGGTAACGGAGGTGCTGGAGTTGGAACTGGAGGAAATGCCACTGCCGGTAGCGTTAAGACCGTTGTCTCTCCTTGCGGAACCAAGTGCAAGCTGTGATGGATTATCGAAGAATATCTTATTGACCATAGTTATCCCCTAGCCAAATTTATAGATTGTCAGATTGTTCCTTTTAGCTAATTCATGCTAAATGCCTCTCCTGACTCCGATGTGATGTGACTGGAAAGAAAGGTCATGAATTACATTCGTTGAGCACTTCCCAATTTAAAGTGAGATTCAAGTGAGTGGCAGCCAGCCATGCTAAATAATTAAATGTCAAAGAATTCTAGCCAGCCTACTGCAGTTGCTTCGGCAGTCGACGAGCTGTTGATGCGTCTCGGAATCAACAGTGCCAGCATCGAGGAACGAGCGAGCCTGATGATAGCTATTGAAGGACTCATGACCCCAGAGGATAGCACTTATCCAACCCAACAGAATGTTCGGCAGACTTCAACCAACTTCGAGAGGCAGATGGCAACCCAATAGACAGTCGCGTTCGGAGCTATTTCAAAGAGGCCTAAGCCGAACCAACAGCTCGACTACATTCTTCGATTTTGTGTGGATAATTCATCAAAAGGCAGTGCTGACATCACCGCCACTGAATTCCAGCTCTGGACAAACAGCTATGTTCGACATGCTTCTCCTGATCAATTTTATTGAATCTCATTGAGAGAACAAGGGGGGTCTATGCAGATATAGAATCACCGATTGTTTTTCATCATGCAAGCCACGACGATGCAAAAGATAACCAAAGCGAGAATGATGAAGGCTGTGACGAGAGATGCCCATAATGAAGTCGAGGGGGTCTCGACAACTTGCTCCATTATCTGGCCAGTTGTCGGATCGACATAGTTTGTTACAGTTGTTGGGGCAGATGCCACTGGAACGTAGACAGTATTTGTCCTGGTTCTGAAGACAGGAGCAGCAGCAAAGGCTGGCCTCACAGGTGATCGTACAAGAACATTTGGGTGAGCGACCATTGGGTGAGGTTGTGGTCTGTTGATAACTATGTTAGGTGCTGGCCTTGACACAAAGATTCTTCTGGGCACCCCAAAACTTCTTGCTCGCCCTGCTGGTCTTGACGAAGAGGAGGAAGATGATCTGCTCCTGGAAGATCTAGCGGGACTGCTCTCAACACAAGTTAGTAGTACCAGCGCTATGAGCCCCCACAGGAGAAATGTTGATAATCTCATTCGTCTCACCACTCTGCTTTAATAAATATTTTAATGCCAAGGAAATGGAGCACATTGATGAGGAAGAATGCAGCAACATCGATAAGCTCTACAACATCCAATCCATCTCGACTGGAAAGTCAACGATAGTGAAGTTTAAGGACTACTACTACAATGAAAGCAAATAGCTCGGGACAGGGTCCTTTGGAGTCGTGTATTTAGGTTTCTGGGCTAACAATGGCATGATTCAAAAGGTAGCCATCAAAAAGATCAACCTACTGCACGGCAAGGACAAGTTCGATGAGGTTATGAAGTCCATCAAGTCCGAGATCGAAGCGTTGCTGAACCTCCGAAACAGTCCGCACATACTCAAGCTGTACGACTTCGTACCCGACAAGACCAACAGCTGCGTATACCTCGTACTGTAGTACTGCAACTAACGAGACCTGTACAGCCTCATAACAGAGAAGAAGAAGACAGGAAGCATTACCGAGATTGACATCAGGTATTATTTCATGCAGATGCTCAAGGCCTTCCAGAAGATGCGAGAGAAGAACGTAGTGCATCGCGACATCAAACCGCAGAACATCCTTGTGCATAACAACATGCTCAAGATCGGAGATTTTGGACTTGCGAAAGCGAAACTAATGAAGGACTCGCCAAAGCTCTTTGACTCAGTGGGAACGAAGCTATATGCAGCACCTGAGGTTATGCGAAACAAAGGCGAAGGTTATACAGAGAAGTGCGACATCTTCAGTCTTGGAACCATTCTCTATTGGATGTGCTATGGGCAGTGTCCCATGGATGTCTGCAACCAACATGAGCAAGACTATGAGGAGAGCAGCATCCCATATCCAGAAAACTCGGATCTGCAGCTCTCGAAACGCCTCATATCTGTCATGAAGAGAATGCTAAAATTCAATTACGAGGAACGTATCGACTGGCCTGAGCTGTTCAGGCATAAGCTGTTCGATGAAGAGGAGATCAACAAAGAGCTAGTTGTGAAACCGATGCAATTATAGGAGGAAGGACCGAGGCAGAAGAGCCTAAAGTTAAACACAATAAAAGAGATAATCAGGTAGGGATTACCGGGGAGGCTATCAGCCTACATGAACGACGAATACCGTCGAAATGAGGAATAACAGTAATTCGCCAAGAAGATTCTGAAGGAATATACGTTTGAACAAACGAAGGTAGAGTACTTAAAGTACGTCAGAAGGAATTTGGAAGCGTACACCGTCGACGGTCGATCTCTGCTGTAAGACAAGAAACTGGAAATAAACTTGCTGAAGGAGCTGGTGATTGTGGGAGTGGAAAAGACAATAAAAGGCATCCTCACTCAAATCAAGTGTGAACTCAACCTCTCGGAAGCTAACGTTCAGATATTCGACAAGGAAAAGCTAGATAAGCTCAAGTAACCTGTCAAGAATGCTCTGCTGGCCGAAGTTGACAAGGACTTAAAGGTCCAAACTAGGAAAGTCGGAGAGCTTGAGATGGGTGCTCTTCACGATCGGTGCACAAAATACAACGTCGCTCCAAACTTCCAAGGGCTATTCGACCCGGAGAAGCTTCCACAGTTCACTCGCGATTTCAACTCAGCAGTCCTACAGCTAGTGCACCGCCTTCAGAAAGATATTCCTCGGCTGAAACTCAATGAGGATTTAAACCGCTGCAAGGCGACAATCCTGATTGTTCACCAGCTGTTCATGCTATGCATGTTCGAAGCGGTGTTCACTCGAGAAAACGCAGAAGTAGCCAACCCGAACCAGTTCTTCGAGACTTAGAGGCGACTTGGTGAAGAGCCCTACTTTACGAAGCTGCAGCTCCGAATTAGGGAAATGCTCGGGCGATTTAAATTCACTTGAGGGTTATTGCGGGAGCGTTGTACACAGATTCCAATTCATCAGGAAATCTTCTCCGCTCTGAGAGAATGCTGATATTTCTGATGATCGCATACAAGCTTCGAGTTGGTGGTACAACGAACCCAGTGTCATTTTCTTTCTTGTCAAAACTCATTCATGTATGGGGTATCTCATTCGTCCACAAAAATCATCAGCCTTGACTTGTAACTACTGCTCCAGCAGCCGCACTCCAAATATCCAAAGAAAAAAGGGGGTTTATCATTGCAGATGTCGCCATCTCACAGCAGAAGGTCATTTTGGGAGCGTATGTTGGCAGCAGCACCTTTTGATGGGCAAATAAGCTGGCTGGCCTGATTTAGTTTTCGAAGTGGCTCAATACATTGGCTGGAACATATTATTATATGTTTTTGGCAACTTCTACAGGGTACTTCTCGGATATCGCAGCTTGGTTGAAGGTGAGAGCGAGGGTTCTTCACTTGCTATGAGCGGCACAGATCCCGGTTTGCTGCAGTGGCGAATGGACCTCTTAAAATAATATTAACAAAATTATGTGACTGCAAAATAATAGACCGAGGGGTTCAGCCTGCCAAGTCAAAGCTCCTGCTAACAACACTCTTCCCCATCGATCTTTTCCAGAAGGTCTTGAAGAATTCTAGCTCAAGACTAAAAATTTCGAAGCAAATTTAAGGTGCTTTACGTAGAGTTGAGGGGCAAGAAAGATAAGCCACGCCTGCAGTTTAGGGAACTGGATAAGATAGCACATCACATTTCAAGCCAAAGCTAAACCTCAGCGCGAGGTTGTGGATGTCGGTGGCGGGTGTGCTGGTGACCAACGGAGATGGGCTGGAAGTAGTTCGTGAGCAGTAGAAGCATACCGGAGCGATTCGGTTGGGATTCTAACTCACAATATCCTCACACCTGAAGAATAAGTTCGCTATCTATCGAATAAACAATTCGAAAGCGCCACTTTTTTTGTCTCGTAAGGTCGCTCAAGGAACGAATGCCACCGTGGATATCCGGAGGGTTGCATGTTGCTCTGAAGAGTGACTTTAAGCCCGTTGGCTGCTGCTTGCTTATAATTTAATAGATATGATGAAGAAGATACTTGTTGTGGTTGCTCTCGCAGCAGTTATAAGCTTGAGCAACGCAGGAGGAGCCACCGCAACGGAACCTGCAACTCCAGCGAAAACATCCTGCCCTAGTGGATTTATTTGGAGTGTTCCTCTGAAGCTTTGTGAAAAGCAAAAGAAGTCAAACCCGTCAACTGCTGTTGGAGGATCTGCTGCAGCTGCAAATGGACTATTAACTAACGAAAAGGCACCTACTGGAATCGCTTTGGGTGGGACAGGTACTGGTATTGGTGCTTCTCAACTCGTCGGTGAGGGAGCCACTGGCAGTGGAATTGGTGGAGCCGCAACTGCCTCAGGAAGCAGCAACAGTCGTGGACCTGCAGGAGCAGCTGTTTCAATTGGCGGCACCGGAAATGGATTCGGTGGCTTAAATTTATTGGGTCTTGGAGGCACCGGTAATGGTCTGGGAGGCAGTTCTGTCGCGGTTGGAGGAAGTAGCGCACTGTCAAACGGCGGAGCGGCACTATCGATTGGAGGTACAGGAAACGGACAAGGTGGTTCAAACAACGTAGGAGCAGCTGGTAATGGAAACGGAAAGGGAGGATCAGCTTTATCTATCGCAGGAAGCAGTACGCTTGGTAACGGAGGTGCAGCAACATCCGTTGGAGGTACTGGTGCTGGTGCTGGTGGTCATAACGGTGTGGGCACTGCTGGAAACGGTTCAGGAGAAGGTGGAAATTCAGTTGCTATTGCAGGAGCAAGCACTCTTGGCTCAGCTGGAGCAGCGCTTTCTATTGGTGGAACCGGACTGGGAGTTGGTGGTCAAACTGAAGTTGGCCTTGGAGGACAAGGATCAGGATTAGGAGGTCAAAGCTCAGCTTTTGGTGGACCTAGTACCCTCGGTGCTGCCGGAGCAGCCAAAGCCATCGGTGGCATTGGATCTGGAGTTGGTGGAGGAGCATCTACTGGTTATGCTGGAACTGGTGCTGGACAAGGAGGATCCGGATTCGCTCAAGGTGGAACAACTTCAAATGGAAATGGTGCTGTTGGAACTGGTCAGGGAGGTGCTGGTAATGGAGTTGGAGGATCAGTTCAAATAGGTGTTGCTGGAACAGGTGCCGCACAGGGAGGAAATGGTGTTGGTCGTGGAGGAACAGGAACTGCTAACGGGGGTGCAGGAAATGGTCTTGGAGGAGCTGCTTCAGGTGTTGGAGGATATGCTACTTTAGGGCTTGGTGGTCAAGGATTGGCACTTGGAGGAAACGGAACCGGTTTCGGAGGAATCGGCGCCAATGGTCCTGCTGACGGTACTGGAATCGGAGGTGCTGGAGCTGGTGTTGGAGGATCTGCCCTCTCTGGTATTGCTGGATCAGGAGCAGGTATTGGAGGAATTGGAATTGGTGTGGGTTCCACCTCTTCTGGCGCTGCATCGACATCATCAATTATCCGCCCTGCAGTAGCAACAAAGACAGCTGTGAAGCAAGCCCCAAAGGTGGTCGCTAAGATAACTCCGAAAGTCATAACCACGAATGTTGTTGCTTCCGAAGCTTCATCTGCCAAAAACAGCCAGGCGACCCAACCTACTCCGGTCGTTACCAATCAGAATTCACTGAATTCAAACAGTGTGAGCTCAGGAAGCAGTAAGAACTCCAAAAGCAACTGACAGTGATTACAGTTAAACATTATTATCTCCCTTCTGCCTTCCTTCGAAGTCATCCGAAACTAAGGTTTCGGCAATTTTTGCATACTGACGATCCATGCTCCCAAATTGAAGAATCGAGTATTTGTGACAGCCGCAGATTCGGAATCACATGCCGACGAAGTCAAATATTTTATTATTTTTTACCCAAATGAGTGTGGCTAGAGGCAGTGTTCATGATAAATAAGCATTATTCTGCAAATAATGCAGCCAAACAATGCCCCAATAGTCACTTGGATAGGAGCCATGTATCCGCGGTCAGCCGTATTAAAGCTATTTTTGAAAATTCGATTCGACACTTTCGGCAATCAAAGCTGCAAAATACTCAATATTTTGGGTTCTCATTGACAGGCATTTACCGACCTTCTGACGTCAGCCAAGTTGACTGTTGACATGCGACTCCAACAACACCATATGATAATATTAAGATATGGCAAAACAAGTCCTTTTGGTGCTGCTCCTGATGCTCACCGTTTGGGGGCGTCCCTCTGGCGTCTCGCTGTACTGTCCTGTGAGTTCGAAGTGGAGTGGAAAGAAGTGTGAATGTTAAGCTGGTATGATCAACCTCAACGGCAAGTGTGTATGCGACTACGGCTATTCAGCCGGAACAAATGGATGCCAGAAATGCACGCTAGATAGCACTGGGAAGAATTGCCAAGGTGCTACATCAAACTGCCAGCCAGAGTCTACTTGGAACGGTTACATCTGTATATTCAATTGGAAGGCCAACAATTGCGGCCCTTCTGGCTATTGGAATGGAGTTGCTTGTTCCAAGTTGACATATCCTATCGTCTGCGATGCTGGTTATAGATGGAATGGGCAGGTATGTGCGCTATTTATCGTCTCGACATGTCCTGATGGGTACTTTTGGAATGGAAAGCAGTGTACCGGATTCAAGGGAGTTCCTACTTGTATCAGCGCATTCGCATGGGATTCTGGAACTGGTAGCTGTATTAATGCGAACCCCCAAAAGTGCCAACCAGGAAATTTTTGGAGTGGGAGTGCTTGTTAAGTAAACACAACTCAAATTCGGTGCAATCCGGGAAACTATATGAATGGCATATCGTGCATCCCTCTGAGTAACACTGTGTTACCTCTTTGCGCTTCAGGATTCTTCTGGACGGGGAAAGCGTGTAGATCTTCTCCAAACCAAACCTGTGACTAAAGTTATTACTTTGATAACCTCGCTGGTGGTTGCCTACTCAAGGTTTGCCAGACTAATTTCACCTTCGCAGCTAACGGTTCAGTTTGTGTGAGTATTAGCGAGGACAACAATACACTCACTGTAAAGACTTCGAATACTGCAGTCAACATGCCTGCAGCTGGTTCCGGACCAGTGAATGTGACGACTCGTGGGCCTGCCGGTACTACAAGCGTGTCTGTTGATCAGAAACGTACTGTGGTTACTCGAAGCCAAATCAATGGTTCAAGTTCAGGCGGGCAAGGCCAGAATCCTCCAGGTGGCTCTTCATTGAATGGAACCATTGGCAATCCCCCTGTAAACCCAACAAATCCACCGATACGTGGTTCTTTGGGATCCCCTAGACCAGTAACAAGTACCTCTGCTAAGCCAGCACCCTCGCAGATAAGTACTGTAAATACTTCCGCTGGAGGGATTGCCATTGCTGGACCAGGTACGGTTTCAGTGGCAGGTCCAGGAACAGTGGTTGTTAATGGAGTTAATACTGGACAGCAGCCAAATCAGGTTGCGAAAGGGACATCTGCTCCACCCCCAGCAACTCAACCAACGAAACCAACTCCTTCCAATTCAAGTACTACGACTTCTCAAACTCCTACTTCTCCGAAATCTGGAACAACAACCGTTGGAGGAAATTCCACTAGTATTAGAACAACCACTAGCTCGCCTCCTGGAACGGTGATAGCAGTTAGTGGTAATACGACTGCTGTAGCCGTTGGTACTAATGGACAGAATGCGATAGCCGTTGGAGAGAACGGTCAGAAAGCAGTGGCAGTTGGAGGAGGTTCCCTCAGCAGTGGCAATGGTGTCGCGATCGGAGGTACGGGCATTGGTATTTCGGGCGGCTCAACAGCTATCTCGACAGGTACTGTATCCGGGTTTGGGTTGAACTTCCCGGATAATGGCTTCCTAAACGCTGATGTAATAAGCACACTGAACAACATTGGCTCCAACTCTAACAATTGAAACGGGCTAATTGCTGATTGTTCCTGATTGAACATCATGCCAATGAAGTATAAATCAGAATATGTCGTATGCATCAGCAGTTTGTGGTGCAATTCGCTGTAGGGTTCTTTTGATTCTTTCCCTTAGGGTTCATTCCGGGAAAGACTGTACCGTTAAATGGGCCAGGAGTCCCTTTTTTTGCCTGACCGAGTGGCACTTTTCCGCTAGCTGCAGCACCTGGATTTATCTTGGAACCTGCCATTAGAGTGCTTGGGTTCTGTATAACAGTGGTCCCGAACGCTCCTGGAAGCTGAACTTGACCATTTTGCACGTTTGGAACGCTTGGCGTCTGAGTCGAACCTATAATGCCGGAGATTGTAGTATTCGAGCTCGCAAGAGCATTATTAATCGCTCCGGTAGGATCAGTTGAGAAGTCGGGGGATCCATTTCCGGACACACCCCCAACAACGCCGTAGGTATTTGAACCCGGAGCTACCACAACACCACCATTACCATTATTGACTGCAGATCCTCCCTGGGAAATAATCGCGCTGCCTGACACAGTCGTTGTCCCAATTGTAATAGAAGTAGAAGCGCCAGATGATCCGCTTGATTGAGTATCGTTTGTAGTCGACGTTGCGTTTGACGTTGTAGCGGTATTTGTAATCGAAGCGTTAGTGGTTGTCACTGTTGGGGTTGGCGAAGTGGTCGACGGGGGAGTCGACGGAGCTGTCGATGGAGCAGTTGAAGTCGCCGTAGGAGTCGTCGTGGCAGCAGGAGTAGCAACTGTGGATGGTGTTGTAACAGGCGTGGGTGGAGTAACAGAAGGAGGGGCAGTGCTAACAACAACAGGAGTAAGTGCAGAGGCACCAGCAGTGATGGTAACATTCTGCCCATTGCTAGCAGGAGCAGTAATTACAATGGGAGCGTTCAAAGCAATACACTTTTTGGTAGCAGGGTCAAAGCGCTCAGTTCTCTTGCATCCCCGCACAATACATGCATTAATGCTTAAATCAGGTAAAAATTGATCGGAGCAGTTCTTGTTTCCTCCTTGAGTGCAGGTCCTTCCATTCCAAGTGGTCGAATTAGTGCATGAAGGAACCCTATCGCTTCCATAGGTCACGCAGGTGTTGCCATTGAAGTAGTAGCCGTAGCTGCACTTTATGTTGCTGCTGAGTCCGGTACAAAAGGTGCCGTTGAAGTAGTACTTGTTGGAGGGGCAAGCCACTTTCGCATCTTTATACACACATCCCTGGGTGAGTGACTCCCAATTGTAATTCTTCTCGCAAACGGGTGGATATACGAAGGCAACAAAAGCCTTGCCATTCCAGTACTGCCCGGCAGGAGAACCTACAGCGTCTATTCGCACACATACATCCCCAGTCCAAGTATAGCCCGGCTTGCAGCTGACGGGATAGACAATGGGGTTGCACCAGAGGCCATTCCAGTAGAGCTGAGCACCACAGTTGTTTACAGTCCAATTTTGGATAATAAATTTACCATTCCAGCCATATCCATCGGGGATGTTGGTTGCACTTCCCGCACAGCTCTTTCCAGCGTAGTTGTTTTGAGCATCGCACTTGGAGCAGCCAGCACCCACAGGCCAGAATCCATAGTCGCATATGCACTTGCCGTTGCAGTTGACCATTCCCACAGGGCATATGCACTTCTTGCCGTCCCAGGTAGAAGGAGCATGACAACCGGAGGCACCAGAGGTGTCGACAGCAAGTGCAGCCACCAGCAACCACACCAACAATGAGAGTTTAGCTCTGGACATATCAAATTAATTATCGATATCCAGCAACAAAATCGATTTGCTGGCGGCTTTGTTGGCCGCCAAACAGTGCCGATCCCCACAGCCTCAACTTTTAGATCTATGGCTGCAATAAATGGTGGCCTTGGATCTCCCTGGTGGTAAAAGCACCCGATTGGAATTTGCTTGTTCTTAGTCAACATCAGTAGCCTACCTTTTTACTGGCGAATTTCATCCCAACAGTTAAGAAACTACATGGAGGGTCCCCCACTTCGAACCTCAACAGTAATTGAATCCCCGAAGGCGCTGCAGACGTCACCGAGTAGATTTGACCCGTCCTTTTGGTATTCAATCAGAGTGAGATTCAAGTTTGCATATGCTGCTGGCACACTGGCCCCAGTCAGAAACTGTTGGATTTGATCCTAGCCGTAAAGCCAGAATATATTCCAGGCGAGATAACGAAAGTGTGTGCTCGAAATAAACTTAACTGTTTACGTGCGCAGTAAGCCAGCAGTGGGAAACTAGCGCCATCCTTCCAAAGTTGCTGCTAGCATCAACAGCCAGAACTTTATCATCGGAATTCCGGCATGGAGCTGGCGCCGTATTGATGTTGGTTGGGCTCCTCAAATCAACGACAGTTGGTTATCTTCTCTGCAGGTGATTAGCCGGCAGTTAATTTTATGCTGAAATGTAGTTCGGTAAGGCTAACTCGTACCTTTGAGTCAGTTTTTGCATGATAGCTGCCAAGTTGTTGGATTTTTACAGTTTCGGTGCAGAAGTTGGTGCCTTCTGGTAATTCCGCAGCAGGTTATTTACATGTCATGGTTCCGGTAGCAGAAGCATATGTCGGCTCAGATGGCAAGTGCATGAAGGCCGCAAAGCTGATGTTACGGGTATTCAATTCTATTGGAGAGTTGCGCGGTGATAGTGCTTCCATTGAACCACAGCAGGTTGAGTATTGCTAAGCCTACCGCCCTCCTCACGGCGTCAGTTTGGCAATGCTGTTCACATAACATTCAAAGTATAATATACCCACCTCAGAAAGTTTTCGAGCATGGTCAATTCAATTGTGCCTATCGTGCTGCTGCTACTCTGCTCAGTTGGGTATGCCTTCGAAGCAGGCCGCCTTCCCAGCCACAGGCAGTAATCTAATGTGAGCCTTTCCGACACCCTTCCAAGTGAGCTGGAGTAACTTCCATATGGGGGAGCTTATCGCAGCTGCCAGACAACAGTACACCGACACTAACCACAGAAACAGTTTAACTTTCTGGATTCGCAGGAAGGGTCCATTCATATGCTGCTGTTTTCGCCAATGGATGTGGATGGGAGCCAGATGATCCAACTCGCGCTGTACGATCCCATCTACCACGATCTGAACGCTGTAGCGCTGCAGTTCGATGTACCAACCAACACATCAGAAAAGTAATGATGCCAGTTATGCCAGCGAATGGGACATCGACGATCGTTCAGTTGACGTGTTCCAATTCTACCACGAGCAGCTGCAGAAGAATGTCAGTTGTAAAAGCCGTATCCACATCAAACTCAGCTACTAAGGTACTTCGGGTTCAAACCTCTGGTAAAAGGTGCGCATCTACCTTGAAATGGAGGGCAGCTCGACAGGAGCAGATCCACTGTGCTCGTTCTGGTTTACTTCGGACCTCACCTACTACAGCAAAGTAACAGACCAGTTACTTAGTCAGGTCAAATTCTCGGGTACTGCGTATTCGTGAGTTCGTTGCTCATTGTCTAACTTATCCTGAACGCTTGCATGTTTCGCTAGATTCAGTTCGGGAGGCTGGACCTTGGCAAGCTTTCGTTGGCAACAGTCACCTTCTGTACCAGCCAAGACCTATACTACATTCTGAGGTTCGTGGTTCACCTCATGAACGAAATGGTAACTACCCGCAATTTACGTAGACCGATGCGAGGTTTATCTACTTCTCGCCCATATTTCTGCTTCTGATACAGTTGGTGCTCTTCGACATTCGGTTGGTGGTGCTTATGTGGAGGCAGCGCAATACTGGAGTACCACCACGAAATGCCCTCCTCGCTCTATACGTTGTCTTCTGTAATGTCGTTCAGCTATCTAGACCTCACAATTCTGGTGTACGTCACCACCATGTTCCTGTTTCCTTTCCAAGTGGGACTTATTCTGCTACAGGCATTTACCTATGCTCCGCAGATACTCCATAACATCCGAGCAGGCAACAATCCTGGATTTTCGTGGCTATATGTGCTGGGCTTCTTAACACTAAGGAGGTTCTTCGTGCCTTTGTACGAGCATGGCTGTCCTTCCAACCTCTTTAAGATTCACCCCGACACTTTGTTTATCGTAATGTGGATTCTCCTGTACTTAGTCCAGGTAAATACAGGCTGAAGTAGATCTGCTTCCTGTTCATTCAAGCCAAAAAGGGAGCGAGATTCTTTGTGCCGAAGCGCTGCATACCTGGCTACTACGAATACAACTTTAAGTATAAAGTGGACTTCCATGATGTATTGGACTGCCCCATCTGCCTCCAGCCCATGTATCTCAACCCTGACGAAAACGGGTCATTTTCGTAGGATTCTGTTAGTACATTGGGCCAAAGCCTTGTAATTGAGAACATAGTTGCAAAGGCACCATGCAAGCACATGTACCATTGGAGCTGCTTCCGAACATGGATCGATGTAAAAATGGAGTGCCCTGTCTGTAGGGCTCGGCTTCCAGCCCTTCTCGATTGATCCTCAACGACTATCTCTATATGGGTTGAAGAATAGTGTACAAATACAGATATACAGTCAGAGGTTGCGTTTGACTAGCTCGTATACTACGAACGTTATGGCATTCGATGGGACAACTCGAATGAGATCTGGTTTGAGTCCCAAATAGAATCCTTTGAATCCGTGTTCGCGATAGATCATTTTGATAACGTTGGCCAACTTTAAGTGTTCGTTGCTGCGATGATCATGCATGATCGTCCTGATCACAATGTGTGGATAGGTGGCTATGCATGCGGCCGCTGAATGACATTTTGCCTACACTTTGAGATGACGGCGCAGATTAGGACCTGGTATGATTTGAGTTTCTTTTCATCGTGGTTGAACTAATACTTCAGCCGTTCGTAGATGGGGAAGTAAACACACGCATGCAGCATGCCAAACATTGAGGCACTGAGACCTCGGAACAGTGCTGTGAATCCTTCCTTCGTAAGGACAATCGTACCTCCTTCACTATTCTGTTAAGCACTTGCCATGCTGAAGTTTTTTCGTAGCGCTCATGGGCAGGCCGAAGTATCTGCACCATTACTCGAGTTCGCACGACCTGAATTGCACTGACGGGTACCCACAACGGATTCGATATGATGTTGGAGGAGCATCCAGCAACAAAGGAGGCGCCGAGCACTGACAACCCCTGACTGCATTTGTATTCGTGGTGCAACCTTTTCTTCACGCTGCCGTAGATGGGGAAGTAGATGCAATGGAACAGCGGAATCGATATGATTGTAGTGCGATAGCCTGAGTTTCCCTGGTGATACCTTTGTAGAAGCCTCTCCACCCCTCCTCATGGTAAATCGATCGAAGGGTGGCAAAGAAGCCTTGGGGTCGATTTTGCTGTGGTGAATGTGCCATGATGTTCATCATTGTACGTGTCACGTCAAGAGGGTGACAGACCGATACGGAGGCTATTCCGCCAGCCAGGGCGGAGATGAACTCGCGTAGCGAATCGCTGATATTCATAATACAATCCACAGGATTATGAGAACAACGGTCATGTTATACACGCTTGGAATATTCGTCCGGGGGACGAACCGAATGTTGGTGGTTGACACTAGTCGCCTGAAAGAGAAACTGGGTGTTTATGATGAGGGATAGTTGGATTTATTGCTACCGATTCGATATTCGAGGCAGAATTCAAATTTCTCAAACAAAGGAATGAGCCAAGGCATATCGTTGCCAACCTTATGGGCTTGCTGGGAGTAGTTGACCTTGATTATAATTAATGTCGTCGCCATATAGTCTTTATTATGATTTCCAAGAGGAGCAAGTCCGAAAGAGTTCATCTTCCCATGCTAAACCTCGCGTTGCAGCAGAACGAACTGGCTGGGAAGCCTGCCTGGCCTGACAAATACATCATTCCGAAGCACCTTATGCTCAAGGGATCCAAGCGACGTGAACTAATCAGCCAAACCAACATAAAACCTTATCGGAAGAACCTCAAGACTGAAGAACCGACTTTGATGGAACCCCTCTCTGAACTAGAACAGCTGAGCAAATTTTTTGAGAAGTACCCTCGTGTTACATGCAGGAACTTTGGCAAGCGTCAGCAACGTAAACCCCGATTCCCAGAGCAAGAACAGATCGTGAATAAGCACCAAGAGGCCATTAGGCTCGCCAACTCCAGGATAGCTGCAAGCCACCAATAATCTGCAACAAGCCGCAATCTGAACCCCGAAAGGGAGCATTAGCTACTGGAAGAGTTTAACCGCGAGTTACACGTTCGACGGTGGGGCGAGCTAGGCCTAGCAATCAAATCGGAGGTAACTTAGCTACGACCATACAGAACGAAAAGCAACTGGCTCGACATAACATACAAAAACGGTCTATGCACATACGAACTGACCCATGAAATGTCAAATTAGCTCATTAAGGAGTTGTTTGGCCTGTGTATAACCTTCGTAGAGGACTGAGGTTGATCCACGTGAAGCGCAATCCAATCGGGTAAGAAGCAGTCGAAGGTTCAGCAGGTCTCCACTGATAGCTTCGCCTTTTTCCTGTCGCTCTTGAAGGAAGTCGTCCTTGATCTTTTCGGCTGTCTCCGTTGAGATCTCTACATTGTTTAGGGTTTTTCGGCAGTGAGCTAGGTAAGTACGGAATCGCCAAAGCTCGTCCTCTGAGAGTTTTGGGATGGCTTCAAGAGTAATTTTTTGGTTCTTTGCCGTGATGTTTGGTTTTATGATACTTGATCCTCGAGCAACAATGCCTGAACAGTCAATCTTGACGAAAGACTCTCCGTATTCCCAGCGGTAGTTCAACTGACCGTCTTCAACGAATACCTTAAGAAGCTTGAGTGTGATAATCTCTTCTTCTCCGATTTTACCAGCTCCAAGATCAGTGAAGTCCACGACAACGTAAGTAGGCCTTTCGCTGACTTGCATCAACGTTTGCTGGATAAAGTGTTCCTTGTAGGGGAAAAGCTTCTGCTTCAGTGGGATCTTCAAGCTCACCAATAAAGTGTATGGGAGGAGCTGCTCAATGAGCGGGTACAGATTCTCACCTGAAAGGTACATATTGGCAGGACCTTGCGCAATGAGACTACAGAGCAATGCATGGCTGTATGCTTCTGTTGAGAATTGCCGGAAAACGTTAAGTATTGCCTGCCTTGATTGCTCAAATGAAACTTCTCGCGAAAGCAATTCGTCTTCGATATTTAAGCGTGACTGAGTAACCTCTTCTTCACTAAGGATCTTGATGACATTGAGTCTTGGGACTTCACCTTAAGGATATCGAGTCTATGGATCCTCAGCGTCCATCTCTTCGTAATGTTCCTTCCTATCTTGGAAGTCAACAAGGCAAGCAGCATAAACCACTTGTCCTAACTTCATTGTGGGTCCGTCGTAGACCCTTAGTATCGCAGATACCACTTCACCGGAAGAATTTTGGTATGATCGAACCCACTTCGACTCTCCCTTGATCGGGGTAACGTGGTACACGTCTCGCTGGAGCAACAAGCTTTCGTATTTATCGATGTCCTCGATTATCTGCGATGTTGGCCAATACTTATTGATGGCTATTCCTCCGGCAGTGGAAATGGTGGCCTGCTTTGGTACCAGAGCTCCATGGTAGAGCTCAGGCTCCAGACAGTCTTGCACCATCATGGAGATTAGCACTTGCTGGCCATGCATGGCCTTGAGTTGAGTGCGAGTAAGTGTGTGCAGGTGAGGTGAGGCAAGATTTGCCTCGGGTCTCCACTTTTCAAGCAGACCCTCAACGACCTTAGAGGTGACTGGCCGTTCCCTTCCACAGATTTCAATTTCCTTGCTGAGCAGTTCGTGAATGTTCATGATTAACTAATTTGCGCCTATTATCGATAGAGAGGTTTGGTTGGCGCACTTCTATATCGTATACGCCCAAAGATATAACGCAAAGAACGTCCAACTCTGCCTCCCCATGCGGGTTCGAGATAGAGAAACTATGGACGCACTAGTATTACCATGAGTTGGGTATCATTATATAGTATTGATGAATCAAAAGGTAAAGAACTCACCAATTGAAGCTGGACCGCTTCGCGACTCAGTCTTCTCGCAGATCGACCCAACCTACTTCCTCACCAAGTTCAGAGGTGCTTAACGAATGAAATTCCCGTTCACTTGCATCCTCAGCAAGGATGTGATGCGAACTCCTATTATTAACCGTGCCTGCGAGGATGTTTGCTACTTCTCCGGTGCAGAACTGATCCGCAAGTTGAAGAATCAGCTAGTTGCCTACAAATGCGACAAGTGTGGAAGGCAAGTGCATTCCAAGGACCTCCTATTTGACCCTGGCTTCGACCATCACATCACATGCTTCGACAACAACCGCAACAAGAACGTCCTGAACGATTCATTCGTGATCAACAGCAACGGCATGCAAAGTGTACATCAACAAACCTAAACTATCGACATCATCGACAAAAGGTTTGAGAAAATGCGGCTGGAGCTGGTCCTTTCCCTGTTCAACAGTGAAGCCAACATGAATGCAGGCATCTGTATCGATCGCGACGCAATCGATAAGGGATTTCGGCAGATACTCCAGCAGTATAACATTAAGGGCTTCAAAGGAAAGATTTCAGTGACCCGCGGAAGGAAGAACCACAGTGATACGGTGTTCACAACCATGGCAATCCTGCATAATGGTATACAACCGATCTAACTGCAGATGAGTTCTTCCAGATGAACATGGCAGTCAATGGTGAGACTTACTTCATGACCAAGGAGTCCGAAATCTTCATAAATCAAACACTTGGGGCGTTCTTCATCGTCGCGGCCCACAAAAGCAAGCTGTTCGTACTGCGTGCCTATCTTTCCGACATTGAAGGCGATATTATTAACTTCAAGGAAATTGCATCATTCGAGAAGAGACAGTTCTTCGGAGTGTACACCATTCGCTAAATTAGATCTCGTGACGATACAAACATCTACGTGTTTGGTGGCATCAACCTTGACAAGATGATGTTGTACAAGTAAGCCTACCGGGTTGATTGCAAGACTGGGACTGTCAACCGCCTTCCCGATATGAGTTTGGAGCGGTGCGGGTTCAAGGCATTACTAGTCAATAACAGAATCTACATTATCGGTGGTGGAAATCGGAATACTGGACCCTGGATGCTCAACGATTTCAACTAGTACTACGACTTAGCAAGTACAAACATCAATAAACGCAGGCAATAAGTGGGTGAAGTTTGCAGCAGGAGCACTGAAAGGGTACAACTTCGCATTGATTCCCTCTACAAAGCCCAATCGGGTTATAGTGTATGGTGGTAGTGACGATCCAGCCTACGACAACCAGTTAAGGAAGTACTACGATTTCGACTGTACGAACTTCCAAGAGAAGCTTATCGGTGAAGTCAAGGACAATATTAAGTTTGACTTCGACTTTGACAATACAGCAACCGTCAACCAAACTCTCATTCGAGCACTCAAGGGCAACCGCCAGGAGCTTGCTGTGTTGCGCTTCCTCGATAATGGGAGTTATGAGCTCAAGCGAAAGGATGTAGTTTGATTTGAAATAGCGTTCAACGGATTATCACAGTACGTTTGCAAATAGCTCGCGTAGAGTTTGTTTCTATCTATCGCGGACTCCCAGCAGCATCTACTGGATCTGCACACACTTTTCCTTCCATCGCTCCAAGCGGAATTCGTAGCGGCTCCCCGAAAATGGTTTGCCCTCTAGGTAGTTGATGAACAAATCAGTGATTTCCTAGTTGAGGTGTAACGAAGGGTCTTAAATCTGAGGGCTGCTTGCCCAAAGTTACAGTTGTTGGAAGCATTAGTAGACCTCTTACAGTTTTGGACTGTCAGTCAGTGGCTCTACATGGGCTAGGGAGGGTTTGCTTTGGTAACTCGTTTCAACCCACTCCGGCCAGCATTTGTTGGGACTGGGCATCATGAACAGCTCCCGCGATCGAACGTTGAGGTTGAGATCGACCTTCTCTAAGACGTCATCTACGACTCGAATCACCACCAATTTGCTAAACTCCAGTAGTCTGTCTGTCTGGGTATTCAGTACAAGGTTGTATAACGTTTCTTTGCTTTATCCCTTCGTAATTCCTTTCAGAAAGGCCCAAAACGCTTTCTTTGACTCTTCCTCTAAACGAGCAGAAACACTCTCTACTAAAAGTAACTCGCCAAGAACTCTTGTCCCGCTAGCCTCCACTCCTTTTTGGTTCAAATTATGCAGGATCTTAAGCACTTTTGTCATCATACCGTTTTGCAGCACTTGTGGTACAAGCAAGGCTAATGCCCCACTGAAGAACGCCAGTATTCCGTAGAGCTCCACCTTAAATTCCTCGCCTATGCGTCTGAAGGCCAGCAAAGGCAAGGCTTCAATCAACTGCTGGGTGTACTGCAGTGCAATGTCACAGATTTGCACCGAATATTTACTGCACAGGCATGCTCCCAACAGCGTTAATAGTTGATCGCAGGAATACAGTAGAAAGACCTTGGTAAAGCGAGCAAGCAAAGACTTTAGCACTAGCTAAGCAGCTTCGTAAGCCTTGGGTTTCATCGATTGACCAACGATCGTAACCTCACGCCTGGGAAACACCTACAGGATTGCTTGCTGGCTGTAAGCTAGGGCTTCCTCCACTTGAGATATCGTTGGTGCTGTCAAACTCAATACTTTGAGGATTCTTGTGGGGTACTATCGTTCCATTCCAAACTGGCTAATTTACAAGCCTGCCGGAATTATAGCTTGAGTTGGCGCAGTCCCTTCCCACTAAACAAACACGCATATTGCCAAAATAAATTGTGAACCTCATCGAATCTGCCAGATACTCTCGAATCCAGACTGTTAATCACGGTGGCTGTTTCTCTTATATTCTTTTACGTTCAATTTATGAACAGAGTGCCAGTACTAATGCTCGGTGGCTTCAAGCTTCTCACCTATCACGCGGTGATGCTACCTTTCTGTATGCTTCTATCCCCACTCTGCGTGGTGTCGTCTAGGCTCTTCAACTTCTTTATCAAGCTCATCGAATCGGATCAGACATACATCGTCCTACTTGTGCTATCGGTGGAGCTGGTAATGTCGGCTTTGTTCATGATACTGCTCATCCGATAACGTTCTTACAGGTCGATTTTCTACACTGAATTTGTGCTGCTGCTAGGTACGTCCCGCCATAATACTTAGTTCTCAGCAACTGCGCTGTTATCGGTCTTACGTACAGCCTATTCGAACGAGAGGAGATCTACGAGGAGCTGTTAGTGAAGCTAGCAAGTGCCTTGCTCCTGCTCTGGATATCCGAATTCGTTTGCGATCGGTTCAACAAATGCCCTGATGGAGAGTGCCCGATCTGTTGTATACGCCTCACGAAGCAATCCATGCAGCTGCATTGTGGGCACTGCTACCATGAGTAGTGTCTATGGAGGTGGGTATACCAAAAGCGGTGTTGTCCAACTTGCCGACAGCCCATCTGATATTCATAACTACTATTTGGAACTTCCGAGTATGTAACGAAGCGAAAAACGTGTGTTCCTCGACCTTAACCACGCATTTGGTTCGAACTGTTCGATGGGCTTCAAGGACTGCGTAGCCATCTTCGAGGAGGACAAGAATGAGCCGAAGGTGGTGTTTCCCGTGGGAAAGTGCATCGCTAAGAAGGCCCTCGATAGAAACTAGATGGAGTTCGTCAGGCTTTCCGGTACGAGTTCGCTCATGCAGATAACCTGTAATCCATCGAATGTTTCTGTATATCGCCAAGGAAGACGCACGTTGCTGTATGCGAAAAGCTTCGTGGAGAGAACATCTTAATCATGGCATTGTACAGTCTTCGTAGCAACGATACCGAGAAGAAGGTGTTCCGGTACGTTCCCAATGCCGAGATGAAGGCTACAACCTTCAAGGCCTTCACATTTTCTCCCAGCGAGCAGAAGTTCATGGTAGAAGTTCGAAATAAAGTAGTGCTGTTTGACCGGTGACCCCGACTATCAACTCATCTTCATCGACAATTCAAGGATGCGAGGTCTCGCTTTCAGTAGCTTCAGCCTCAAAGAGGTCAATAGGATCGGCATCTGCCCCAATCAAAGTCACCTCATCTCAGCCAGCGGTAAGAACTTCTTCAGGCTCTATAAAGTTGAGGAGTATGCGTTCAAGCCACTGGATGAAGTAAAGAAGCTGCCCAAGAACCGCAATTTTACTGAGCACACTTGGTGCGAGAAGACGAAAATACTTTTAGGTACGGATCGAGGGGAAATATTCCTGGTAGGACCCATCGGGAACTCGTACGAGGTGAAGAGGGAGTTTCTCAACGCATTCAACGAACCTTCTCCAGAGATATCAGTCACAGCAATCTGTCCGTTCTCCAAAGGGTTTATTCTCGGATCCGATCAAGGAAAGTTCGCCTTGTGGGTGAAAAAGGAGGACAATGAAGACAATTACGACGATGAATAAACAGTGGATCTTGTCAGGAAATGGTCAACCAGCAACTAACGAAAAGCATAAGTAACCTGCATCGACATCTCCTCAAAAGAAGACACCATTGTGATGTCATTTAAGAACAACGATATAGCTACCATCGACATGAATGAAATACTTCCACAGACTCTGTAATCAGTGGAGGCCCTGAAGAAAGCCAAAGAGAAAGACATCTACTTTGACTACCTATTCAAGGGGTTCCATAACGCACCTATTACGGCAATGGATGTGTGTCTTCAGAGGCCGCTGATTGCCACCTGCTCCAAACAGGACAACACTATTCGTGTGTGGAACTACAAAAATCCTAAATGTGAGTTGCTGAGGATGTTTAGCTTCAAAAACAAGGAAAACGGAATGGACGATAAGACACTCAATCCGTTGATTACGCTGGCCTTCCATCCTTCAGGCTACTACCTTGCAGTTGGCTGTGTTGACAAACTGCGATTCTATCACGTTCTCAACACCTAGCTCAGATCGTACAGAGAAATTGTCATCAAAGGTGTCTCACAGCTCAAATTTTCTAACGGAGGACATTTGCTGGCTGCAGCCTACCCCAAGCAGAAGTACAATATTCACCATGTCAACATTTACAATGCCTATACGCTCGAGGAAGTAGCACATCTCGTCGACCATTCGAACATTGTTACGGAGATTCTATGGACTCGAAATGACGAATTTTTGCTGACGACTGGCCACGATGGTGCCATCATTGAGTGGAAGGTAAACGATTGGACCTGTAAAAAATTCATGCAGAGCAACAGCAAGTACAGCAGTGTCATGTTCAACTATCAGAATGGGAGCATTTTGGCAGCGGGGGTGTAGGGAACAAAGAACGTGGTGAGATAAATTAAGCTCGATAAGGATCGTGAGGTTTACCAGAAGGTGCACCAGATGAATGTGCATGCTGTGAAGATGCAGTGGCTTACCTCCCACTGGAACTATCCAGCTATCCTCGCAGGAACTGACGATGGCTGTCTCAAGCTCTTTAGTGTTAATTTTGACACGCTTGCCGACCAAACTATCAACGCTCACTGCAAATAGATTGTGTCAGTACAGACCAGTCCCTGTGGGAGGTTTGTGTTCACTGTTGGCGAGGATGGCGTGCTGTTTATCTATCAGGTATCGATCACCTACAAGGACGGCACGTTGGTAAGGAAGAAAGCAGTTGAGGGAAAGGAGTTTGAAGAGCTACAGCTGAACCCTTACGTCTCCGTTGTGGATGACTTCCTTGCAGATATCGTGCTTGTAAATCGCAGCGACATCGACGAGCAGCTGAGACTGCAGAAGCAGCTTCGATGCACAATTGAATAACAGGAGAACCGAATGCTCACAATGACTCAGGAGAATCAAAAGAGGCTGCAAGCAGAGCTGAACGAACTTCGTCAAAGCAAGGACAAGAAAATTGATGACCTGTAGTCGCGGTTGGAAAGCCTCAAGAAGCAGAAGAAATCATTAGAGCTGAAAAGCGAAGCTGATCTGAAAGACTTGGAGAGCAAGAACGTAAGGGCAGCTTAGTAGTTGCAAACCCTCTACTAGAGGAAGTTGTCGTTTGAGAACGAGAAGTACTTCCAGCTCGAACAGGAACTCATGCAGCTAAAGATCAAGCACGGAAAGGAGTTAGAAATGCTGCAGAGCACTTATAACGCCAACATTCAGCTGCTCAAGGGCGAGTTCTCCGAGAGCTTTTCAAAAGCTGAGAAGGTGTATACAGCTACTAAACAGTCTAGCGACCAAATCCAGCGTATCTTCGATGAACGAGTCAACCAGATCGAGGAAGAGCACGAGTAGGAAATCAGAGAGCTCAACAACAAAAAGCACAAGTATGAAGAAGACGTGAAACGAACTATTGGGTAGCTGAAGGATGAAGTGGGCCAACTCAAACGTTAGAAGGCCGAGGCGTTAGAGACTAAGAACCTGCTCCAGCAACAGAAAGACTAACTTGAGTCAAGAAAGAAGACGCTTGACCGAGAGTTGGGTGATGCGAACCGAAAGATTGAGTAAAAGATGCAGGAGCTTCAAGAGAAGGACTAACAGTTGAGGGGTAAGGATCGCAAGCTGTCGGAATTCCAAGTCAAAGTCAACGATCTGCAGAAGAAGAAGCATGTGCTAAGCTACAAGGCCACTTAAATGCGCAAATCTATGGAGCCCAAGGAAGCTCAAATTGAGAAGCTGAAGGAGGAAATCTTCAGGCTCGAACAGTAGTTTGAGGAGGTGCTGCAAGATCAGCAGAAGAATCTACTCAGTATGGAGCGAGTCGAAAAAGAGAAGCAACTGCTAGCTAAGTCTTTAAAGGAGCAAGCAGCGCAGACTCGCGACAAGGAACTACTGTTGGGGAAGATCTGCATGGACATCTTCAACTGTATGGAGAAGAAGGAAATAGACCCTAAGTTCTATTACCGCGAAATGGTGTCACTGAAGCACAAGTATGTGGACAAGATAGAAGAGAACCACACCAACCAAGATCCGAAGGGGGTAGAGGAGATGGGCAGACAGATAGTTCACCTCGAGAAGTCCATCCATCAAGTCAACAAGGCTTCTTAAAAGATTCTCACGAGAAGAACGGAAGAAGTCACAAAGAAGACAAAGGAGAATGCCGAACTAATCTTTGATCTCAACGAAATCCGCAAGAAGAACAAATAACAACTAGCAGAGCTGAAGAATAAGGATAAAGAGATTTACCAGCTCAAACGAGATTTGAATCTATTGAACTCCGAGATGAAGCGTGCTGAGAGACCGTCAGCAAGCAGAATTAACGAAGATAGTGGGCAGGCCGATCCAATGAAAGCTGGCTTCTCGACTCCTCTTACCAACCTTGTGAGGTAAGTTCGGTTGTTATTGCAGATCAACGTCATTGAAGACGAGCATACGAAAGGGCAAAGTCATAAAAGGGCCTAACTACGACACACAGACTCTCTCCACGTTCGATAAGGTACAATTTCGGATTATTCAGGCTAAAATATCAGAACTTGTGGGAGAGATGGACTCTCTTGCGCACAAGCTTACAGCAACAGAGTCGCTGTTGGCGACTCTAAAAAGTCGGGTTAGGAGACACCTCAGCGACCATCAATGCAAGGACGATCAGTTAGCCGACTAAGTTATCGAGCTCAGCGAGATCCATTGATTACGAGTCGCATCTATAATCAAATCACATGCTCAAGTAACAGCAGTCCAAGAAGCAACCAGTGAAGTTCCCACCGATAACAACCAAAGCTAATGACTCGAACGGCTTCGAACCCAACCGACGGGCACTCTCTTCAGCCAAGAACTCGGATTCGCGAGCTAGCGATCTCGAAAAGCAGCTATTTTCTAAACTTGAAGACTACGATATGCAGGTGCGCAAGGAAAAACGACTGGAGAAGATAGAAGGCCGGCGCAAGGCCAAGTAGTCCGAACCAGTTGTAGGGAAGCGATAAGCCAAGCGAAGCTCAACATCACATATTGAAAAAACTCTGAAGGAAACCTAGCCGGCTACACAAATCGGTGAGTAACCGTCAACACACCACTCCAAGACTACGACTGAAATAGAATCAACACCGCTTTTAAGTAACAAGGAAAACCACACATTCCTAACGAACACCCGCGTTGAAAAATAGTAGCAGCCGACCTAATAGGAGCTGAGGGAGTACGGCGAGGTGGAACTACAGTAGGATTGTCCATTCACAGATTAATAAATGAACAGATTGTACCGGGAGTACGAGAAAGAGGATTGTTTCATTCCCTATACAAGCTCCAAATAGATCAAGCAGCTCAACCGGATGCTGAACCACTGCGACTAATCGTTAGAAGACCTCGTAAAGGATACTCAACGAATGATGAAGGAAGTGGGTTTCTGTTTGACCTAGGAAGAGCTTGCTGAGGGTAAGAGCAGCGAACCCAACTGACCACGGCAACTTCATAATGTATGGCGGCAAGTGCATCATTCTCAGTTTCTTTTGCGGTAGGTCATCTCTGCTTTGAGGATGTCCTCCAAACTGGTGTACTTTTCGAAGTTGTCAAGCATCTGTTGGATCTTGTCTTCTGGTACACCGTGACTATTCTTCTTGGAGCATTGCCTTGCGTCGCAAGCCCAATCGGTATCGGAGGTTTGAATGTCCACTTCGTAGCCGTAGCGTTGTGCCATCTCGACGTACTTTCGCATTTACCATAACTTGATGTTCGTGTTATCCACAATTATCAGAGGTAGGTCTTGCTTCATTGCTTGAGCGGTACGCAGCTGGTTTTGTTTATGGTACTCCCCTATCTTGGAGCCATCAAACACATACTTCCCATTGACTTCGAAGAAGTCATCAGTGGAGTAAACAACCCCGTTTCCATCTTGAGCCAGCTTCTTTGCTTTGTAGGACTTCCCCGAACCGGGGACACCTCTCATGATCACAAGCTTACCCGGTTGTTTATCAGCCTCCATCAATAAAAATCACTAATGCAAAAATTGGAAGCAATGACAGCTATACAGCCTTCAGTTGGGAATCTCACCCGACTGATAGCCTACACGAATGGTAGCCCAGTTCCACTGACTTTGAGTTTTCAGGCCTGCTTTGTCCATAAGCTCGACGTTCTTGCCGTGGCGTTTTCGGAGCTTTGCACACTGCCCTTATCGATTTTTAAGAGTTTCCGAACGGATTAACTCGAATATCTTCTGCTCGTTGTCTCCGTCACGCTGGAAAGTCTTTTATAGCTACAACAGCCTGCGGTTGGTCAGGAGTGGGGCCTCAGATTTTCCTCGCTTGGGAACGAAATCTTTACCAGCCCCTTCTATTGATTCTCCACGCAGGAGTTTTTACGGGTAGGCCTTCTGACCGGACACATGCTCAAGGTTTCGGCGTCGATATTTTCGCTGCTCCAACCTCTGAAGTTCCTGACGACGCAAATCACGGATGCATTAGATCCTCTGCTGTTCGCCCATCTGACGGTCGGTTAATTCGTTACGCTTTAGTTATTCCAATCGCGGTTCGTTGTCTTTGGTTGCTTGATGGAAGTACCGGAAGGTCTTCTTACTGCTTCGGTAAGGGTTATTCCAAATAAATTCATCCGATCGGTAGAACTCACGGCTCTTAGGTAGCTGTGGTGCTTCATAGGGCGCCTTGGTGATGAAGGTGGGCAGGATTGTCTCCAGCATATGGTTGTCCAGAGCCGATTCGGTGGGATACTTCACAGTTTTGCTCTTAAGTTTCATGAATGATATTTATTGTCCATAGAGGCACAACAGCCCATCAGTTTTCGTCGCCTTCCTCCTCCACTGGTACTTTGTAGAGCTTGATAGTATGCTGGAAGGGACTCTTGACGAGCAGGTACTGCCCATCTTCGTGACTGTATAGCGTTTCGATGATGTTCTTGACAATAGACCAGCAATCGGCCACCCTAAATGAAATGTTCTTTTCAATCTCTTTAGAGGTGATTTCCATGACGTTGAGGATGCTGAACTTTCCAGGTTCTTTGGTCTCTGACAGATAGCCAATCTTGTAGTTGTAGATATTAGCGAGTTCGCCCTCAATCAACCACTTTTGCCTACATAGACTCCTATTTGTACCAGTTGCAATTGTTAGCGAGGTACTCCTGTGAAATGATCTCACCTGCGCTTGTCTGGAACTTCTTCTTCCATTCATAGTTGGTCTAGGTTTAGAAAAGGCCTCGGATTAAGTAGCTTTCCAGCACCAAATCATCGTTCGCGTCTGTGATGACCTTGCCCCCATCGATATTGACCTTCGTATACAGCTCGAGATCCTTGTCCATATCGATCTTCACATAGCGGGTATAGTTTGTCTAGTCTCCTGGGTCTTCGCAGGTATAGACTGGCTCGCCTGATGCTAACTGTTTCTTGAACGATCTCGAAGCGTTTGTAGCTTTCAGACAATCAGCCATAATCTTGGACTCGTCAACGGGCATGTTATTCTGAGTGTTTTCGTTGGCAGTAAAGAGATCCAGGTATTCAGCCGATTTATCATCGTAGTTGTCCAGAATGATGATGTGGTCGGACTTGTTGGCCTTGATGTGCCAAGGGTACTGACTTGTCTTGATAGTCATCAGTGCTGTCAGGAACTTTTAGCATGCAAACACTCTTCGCTTGGACTTATCGTCCACATACTGGCCGAGCAGCTCACGGAACACATCATCGCTGATTGTCTGGCTTGGCGTAATATCCTCCTCCTCGTATTCCAAGCGGTACTCACGTCGCTGCACCTTCTCAACGACAGGATTGAGCGCTCTGTAGAGCCCAACCTCTTTGATTTCGGTGATGGGTGGAGGAGCTATCTTAAAGTCATCCACAGTGGGTTTGTACACATCGTTGAGCTGTGCCCAGTTATTCTTGACGGTCACCGACTCCTTCATCTTCGTCTTGTAGGCTTGTTTGTTGCGGCGATAGTTGGTCTTGTTGCCGGTTGGATTGGTCGCATATCTGTTGGCTTGTTGAGACTTCAATGCGTAGAAAATCTTTGGTTTGACTACTACAGCGTTCTTGGTTGCCTTCTTGGCGGCCGCCTCCACCACAATGTACTGCCTTAGCAACAACTCGTACTTCATTTTCATCTTCGGCTTTCTTGTGGAGTTGGAGGGTAGGATCGCAGCACCGTCCCATTCTCTCGAACCTGTTGAAGAAGGAAATGGGCAAGTTTTTGTATTCTTACTTGTCGAGATCGTTGGGTCCCCAGTGCTCTCTCGTCTGAATTGAGAAGTCTTCCAATATGGATAGGTCCATGCAAATCAACTAATTTATGTTAGAGGGAGCGATCAACCATTACCAACGTTGTCTAAAGTGTTCGGCTATAATTCAAAGTTAACTATGATAATGCTCCTGAGAAGGTTCTTGGTAGTGACTGCGGTCGTGATCTGCTGTCAGTGTGATGGTACATACGACCTGAGTGGTACGAACTATACTGTGGGAGAAACTAACACCATTACTATCAGCGCCAACCGTACATCAGCCACAGCTGCAGACACCGTACAAATTGATTTCCCTGCTGACTTTAACGTTGGAACGTTTGTACCGTCATCCTGCACGCTCAATGGAACAACATTAGGCGGTAATATCACCAACCCAAACACAACCACACTGTTAATCGACCTGTCTTCACTGCCTGTAGGACTCAAAACCTCTCTGTCATTAAGCTTTAAGCTGGTCGGACTTACCAACCCTACCTACGTCACTCGCATCACCAATATCATTGTCAAGTTCCTCTCTAGTGGCACCAATATTGAGAATGCGATACTCAAATCAGAGTCCCCTCCTATCGAAACCTAACCTGGTTTTTTGTCACCTTGCACTTGGAAATTTACTTCGCAAACCAACAGCAACGGTAGTCTCGCGCTGTAGTTCACGTTGGCCCACACCTTACCAGCCGGTAACAATGTTATCTTCCTTGGGTTTGCGAACGGTTGGAGCGGAATTCTGAACAGCACTGCCAAGTACGGGATGACTTCCCGAAATTCTATCCTGAGTACCTTTAGCAACTCGAACATCCAGGTCAACTCTCCCTCCGCCATCACCATCACCGTCACGAATGTGGTTGCAACTAGCACATCACTTACAATATCCATGACAAGTGCCATTGTTCCATTCAACACAGTAGTTAGTATCACAATTGTCGGAGTGCTAACACCCCCACTCGAGACGATCTCTTCAACAACTGAACAACTGGTTGTAACTACAAAGAACCAATATGGCATTATTGATCAAAGCACTGTTTGCGATGTGCTACCTACTCCGCCGTTTTCATTGGCCTGCTCACTCAATTCGACAGGTGCTCAAGTATCCACACCCTTCAAGCTTCAGGGAAGCCTTGGCAACATTCTCTACAACGAAATGCAAATCGGTGATGGAGTGGCAATTACGTATCCCAGTGGCACGACTCTGGTCTCAAACAATCTGTACTTTCGAGCTTTTAATCAAGACGTGTACAGTAACACGTCGACTCCGATCAATAGCACAAATCAAAACATGATACTCTCTCAACCGAAGACTATAACATATACAGTATGCGATACTGTCTTCACCTTCGGTCTTGCTAATTCAATAACTCTCCCGAATTCAATTGCGCCAATCGACTTCAACTTCACATTCACTAGATCTGGAGTCAGATATATGCAATGCCTCTCACAGCTCACAGGCATTTCCAACGGGACCATAAGCTCCATACTTTTGACATCATCAACCTCCGTTGTAGGAGCCACGATGGCAGCATACAACATCACCTTTACCCCTCAAAATAGGATAAGTGCTGGTGGAGGATTTATTGTAACTCTTCAATCAGATGTTGGGCTGTCATCCTTCTCGGGTTCTTGCAGCTCAAATCCAGACGTGACTCCCACTTGCACGAAAGATTCGACTTCCAACGCTATCATTGTAAACGTGGCTAGTGCCGTGCCTGCAGCTGGTGCTTTATCAATTGTGTTCAATAATCTCCAAAATCCGGCATCTCCTTACACTTCCATCAACGTTAGTATAAGGAGCTTCAATGTGGCTTCATTAATGAATACGACGACGATCGACAGCGGAAGTGGAACACCAGCCATAACTTACACTGCAGCAACACTTCCCGCAGTGACTGTGAGTAGCAGCACTTGCAGCGGGAATACACTGGAGAGCTGTGCTTATAACCTAAGCTACTCCAATACTGTTGCACTTCAAGTGGGCACTGTCGTTCAATTAAAACTCCCTAGCAATTTTGCTGCAGTCTCAAGCTACACCTCTACCTTTAAATGTGGAAGTCAGGCAGCAGTAAATGCTATGACTTTCGTATCACCCTTACAATATCTCCTCACTGCACAATGTCCCATTGCTTCATCTCTGCTGATTACGTTCAAAGCAACGAACCCAAGCCTAACAATAACAGTCGGTAGCCTCTAGCTTACCCATCTGACTGCAGCAACTGGTGGAGTTGTAATCTAACAGCTCCTCACTGGCATCAATATCAATGTGCCCAACCCATCTCTTTTTAGTGTTCTGCTAGTAACTAATGATGCTCCTACAACAACCGGCCAAAGTGGTCCTCTTACCTTTAACTTTCAACCAAGTGTTCCACTTCCTGTGTTAACTTACTTCTCCATCGATTATCCCTCTGACTTCCCTTCAGGCTGGGATACGGCTACCTGCACAGGCTGCACCATATTCTCCCGAACGACAAGTAACATTGTTGTTCAGACAACTGCGTTAGCTGCAAGCGGCACAACCAGCAACTTCAAAATAAACGGAGTAAAGTTCCCAAGAAGTGCTCTCCCGTGTATCTTTAAGGTAACAGCCTATGCCGACAGTGCGCTGCATCAAGCCTACCATACAAGTGAAACAACCTTTGCGATGAAAAACTTTAGCACTATGACATTCGGTTTCCAACCCGGTGTCCTCAACTACAAATATAGCAGCGATCCGGTGCTTCTCACATTCACATTCAGCAATGCTCTCAAGCTGGGAGATGTTATTCAAGTGGACCTTTCCTCGACTGTCTATACGCGTAACTCTAGCGTCGCCATCGTATCCGACTCACTCTTTTCTCTTTTAGCCATCTCTTCGAATATTGTTAATGCAACTGTCATTTCTTCTGCTCTTACGAATACAGCCAACATGTCGATCTCGGGATTCACCACGATCAATAGTAGTACCCCCATCGGGAACATTGTTGCAACACACTCGGATAGTGGAGGTTACCTCAGTGACGGTCAGGCTACTCTTGCATTTACACTCACCTGCAAGCCGCCCTGCAAGAGATGCTCTGCATCAAACCAATCGAGTTGTTCGGAGTGTTATGACAAGACTGTGGAAGCGTCCTATTACGTCTATAACTCCTCGACGAGTACCTGTGTGAGTGTTTGCAGCTTGACTTCGCAGTACTACGCCAACACAACAAACATGTGCCAACTATGTTCTTCGCCTTGCTTACAATGTATTAATCAGACATTCTGCATGTCCTGCCTGTCTCCCAGCGACTATCTGTTCGCCAATGGAACTTGCAATTCGACGTGTCCAAGTGTCGCCTACTTCAATACCAGCGAAATACTCACACTGAGCAATGGAACATACACGCAAAAGAAATGCTCTGACTGTGACACAAACTGTAACCAATGTGTAAACAGTTCTACTACTTGCCTGAATTGCAAGAATCCCGCTTTCGTGCTTTGGCCGAATAATCTCTGCACTGCGACTGCTTGCCAGGCAGGCTACTACAACAACAGTGGGATATGCAGCCCCTGCCTCACCAACTGCTCGACATGTGATAACCCCATAAACTGTACGGCATGTCTCACAGGTTATGTGTTTAACTACCTATATCAGTGCGTAAACCAATGTGGATCCCAAGTGTTATACCCTGGAAGCAAAAAATGCGGTTGCGGGCCCAATTGTGTAAGTTGTTCTGTGAACATAAACAACTGTACCAGCTGCGTCAGCACTTACTACCTGCAAAATGGATCGTGTGGTTCGAGCTGCAGCAGCAACACATACAATTCCTCAGGAGTATGTTACACCTGCCCTGTGGGCTGCAGCACTTGCTCAAGTTCATAACTATGTAGCGCATGTCTGAGCCCCTTCTACTGGTATAACAACAACTGCATATCTGATTGCGGGTTGGTTGGTGATGGTTACGTCAACAATGATGTGGCTTCTCCAAAGACTTGCTCAAAGTGCGCAAATGGGTGCAGTGTCTGTGTGGCCACTCAGCCCTCCAACTGCTCGGCGTGTCTCGCCAACTATACCTTAAATAACCTCACTAAACTGTGCGAGTGCAGTAATTGTAACTCCACCACTACGATCCTCTGCCCTGCCGGTTTCGTATTGGACGGTGGCAGTTGCGTCGTGGGTAAGGCGACTATCAGTGGACAGGTCTCCATCGCAATGTACAGTATCGCCAGCGTATCATGGGCTGGCTTCTGCCTGATCTCCAAGCTCTTCTCCAAGGCAATATTCGTGCAGTATGGCTTAATATCTGCGCTTGGACCACTGGAAACAACTACCTACATGGTACTGCTTGGATTCACTATCCCGACCAGTTCTCGAAGGCTTCTTGCATCCACCACAATCGACTCAGGAACCATCTGCGTGATCGTATCGTTGGTTCTAAACTACGTTCTGAATGCGGTCCACCTGTGGGTGTACTTCAAGTACATCAGCACCGACTAGTAGTTCCCAAAGAACAAGAAACTCCAACGAAACAGAGTACTTAACATCGTGTTGCTGGTGGTTGCTACTCTCACCAACTTCCGACTCTACCAAATCGTGTTTAGCTCACTATGCGGTGCCAAGCTTCTAAAGACTCGGCTACTCAACATCAGCAAGTTTATGCCCATCAACCTTCTCAACTGCTCCAACATAGTGGTCAGCGTCATTGCACTTGCAGGGTTCGGGTTGGTCTGTGCCAATAGTGTCAGCAGCCAAAGTCAGTACTACCTTGCTATCGTTGCCATCGTCGTTACTGTCATGACCATCATATTCACCTTAGCCTCGTTCCTGAAGGATTAGGATTTCTTTGAAGTGGTGTGCAAGTACGATTTAAAAGATGAAATCTCGAATACCCAGGAATCGTTGGAGAAAGGTGAAGAACATCATTTCCATGGCAATAGTGCCACCAAGGGGAAGAATTACAAGATCATGAACGAACCTTCTGTAATGCACCTCGCAAATGAGGAGGATAATGGTGACTTTCCTATCAATAAAAAAAGCTCCTTCCTGGGTGACCCACTAAAACCCATTGTGATTCGAACATCAAGCCCATCGTTCCCGGAGATAGACATATCCAATAACGACAACTTTGATTCTGATGTCGTCGAGAATTCGGACAACCAGTCAAAGGAAGACGTCGCTGGGCGTTCTAACAGCAAGATCCGTCGCAAAGCTAGTCGTAGAATTGAGTAACGACCCAGCAGAAATCCCTTGAGGGTCCAGGATAGCAGCAGCGGTCAGGAACAAGTAGAAGAAGAGAAAGTCGAGACCATCATTAACGAATTGGAATCTGAGGAGAGTTTACAAAGTCAATTCAACTTTAAGAAAAAGAATAGTTTCTCACCAAGTGACAACCCCCAACCAAGGCAATTATCACCATCCGATGATCAACCCAAGAAGCATCTCAATCGTGTGCAAGTGCATGCTCAAGACGGCAACTCCGAAAGCGGTGATAAGCACATCTCATCTACACGAGTCATCCAAATCAAGTCCAAATAGCCGGAGGCTCGTCAATCCTCCGCACAGCTGCTCCAACCTAGCTCCAATTACAACAACAGGAACAGCAATAATAGTCCTTCGGATACTCTCAGTGAAAATACTCAGCCTCTCAACCAAAAAATTGACTTGGGATTCGTAGAGAAGTTCTATCACGAGGGCAATTTCGACTTCAGCGAGCCTGATATCGAATACAATGAGGTATCGCCGAGCCAGTTCAACATCGAGAACCAACGATTCGACGACTCAGTGGCCAACATTGAGCCCAGCGAATCAGGTGATAACTTACAGCTTAGCCCCAGGGGAGCCGCAGCTCGCAGTACACCGCTTAAGAATTTTAGCCTAGAGGAGCTCAAGAAGGACTTTGATTGAAACATTTCTGATCGTAAATTCTATGCCATATCACTCATTTGCCCTCCAGCAAATTTATCAAGCGGTTGTAGTCCGGCCGATCAGTGCGACCCATTTTCATGACTGTTACCATGTACTCCAGCCACTCAGGATACCGCTTGTAAAGCTGGTTTAAAGTTAGACCGTTGCGGCACTTTATAGTTTGTTAGCGGCTCATGCCCTGCCACGGCAGCTCACCCGATAGTAAAAATAGTGCGAGGTAGCCAAGACTCTCAAGGTCGTCCTTGCGGCCTTCCGGCATGTGTCTGAGCTGGCTATTCGAACCGAAATCCCCACCACGATAGACCGTTTCCTGCACATCGATGTGATTTCCCTTGATGTCAGTATACCTTCTCGCAAGCTTGAAATCAATCACGACGAGCTTATACTCCTCCGCGGTGAGCATAAAGTGTTCTGGTGACATATTGCGGTAGAGATATCCACACTCATGCAGGAATTCCAATATCTTCAGAATGTCAACCAACACTTTGTCGAATGCCACCGACCTGATGCCACTTACATTCTTATCCATCACCATGATGTTCACGTTAGGCTCGAACATCTCATAGATCTTGTTGATGCAGGGCCATCTCGCCTTGACGATATTCTTCCACAACCTGTTATACACTTCCTTCTGCTGGTCCATCGAACCTGTGGAATACTTCACTATCACCTGCTTCGATGTCTTCTTGTTGTAAGCAGTATAGTAAGGCGCCAGTGACTCGTTACCGTCGAATTTGTAGTCTTTCAGATAGGGTTGGATTGCTGCCAACGGTATCAGCTCCTTCTCAAATCTGTTTGAAGCGTTGTTTTTGAAAGATTCCTCGAAACGGCGGGACTTTGCAATGTCCTCGGGCTCTTTATTCTTTGAGCTGCTCCCGCTATGATTTTGCTTCACGGCCTCCCGGATGTTCTACTATTCGTCCTCATGCACACTCTCGTAGGTCTTGCTCTTCTTCAGGCTTGAACTCCGTAAACCCACCTTCAGCTAGTGCAGTTCCTCCTTGATTTTGCGCATTTCCGCGAGTATTTGTTACTGAAGGGGACCGTTTCCTACTTCAAGCCGCTCCACCTTTTGCTCGAGGTACTTTATCTTGTCTGGCATTGTGATTGGCTTCTGTATCTGCCGTTGTTGCTGCACAGGTTTCGGTCGGCTGTTCGATTTCACGGGACCACCGCCAACCGAGATCTTGTTTTGCTGAATGAAGTTCTTTTTCATTGTTTATATAACGAACCATTGAGAGGCTGAGTGGTTCGACTTGGGATGAGGATCTCCGCATCCGACTCTCAAGAGAACCTCACGATTGATTAATGATTTTCTGATCAGAAAGTTTTGATGAGTGTTCCATGTTTCTCGACTACTCATGGGAACCTTCGGTTGAATTCGTTTTATGCTGTCGTTGCTATCTTTTATCAACACCCTTTCGTCAGCTCTATAATTATATCCACAAGGGTATGCAAGCTCTTCTCCGTTCGAGACAATTATTTAGTGGACTCACCTCCCTCGCACGCCGTCAGTTCGGAGTAGTTTCACACAGCAAGCCCGACAAAGACCCGATCAGCGTACGCTTCAACTTAACTCAGCCAAACCTCACTTCAAAGTATACTGTGGTAGATCACACCTACGACGCTGTCGTTGTGGGAGCTGGAGGAGCAGGACTACGAGCTGCATTCGGACTGGTGGAGCAGGGATTTAAGACTGCCTGCATTTCGAAACTCTTCCCCACTCGATCACATACCGTGGCTGCACAGGGAGGTATCAACGCTGCCTTAGCCAACATGACAGAAGATGACTGGAAATGGCATGCCTACGATACAATCAAAGGAAGCGACTGGTTGGGCGATCAGAACGCTATTCACTATATGTGTAGGGAAGCTCCAGCTGCCGTATACGAGTTGGAATCTTATGGATTACCATTCTCGAGAACTGACCAGGGAAAGATTTACCAGAGAGCGTTCGGAGGCCAGAGTCTTAAGTACGGCAAAGGAGGTAAAAACGACTACTAAGTTAGGACAGGCATATCGTTGCTGTGCTGTGGCTGATCGTACTGGGCACGCTATGTTGCATACTCTCTTCGGAAGGTCGTTAGCGTATAACTGCACTTTCTTTATCGAGTACTTCGCCTTGGATCTTATTATGGACGATCAAGGAGTTTGCAGAGGAGTTACCGTTATGTCTATCGCTGATGGCACCATTCACAGAATCCGAGGTACTCTTTGAGAATATTCAGCCAATCAAACCGTTATCGCCACTGGAGGTTATGGTCGTAGTTACGCATCTTGCACATCTGCACATACTTGCACCGGTGATGGTGGAGGAATGGTGACGCGAGCCGGTCTTCCGCTTGAAGACTTAGAGTTCGTACAGTTCCATCCCACTGGTATCTATGGAGCTGGTTGTCTCATGACCGAGGGTTGCCGAGGAGAAGGAGGAGTTCTGAGGAACGCTCTCGGTGAACGATTCATGGCGAGGTATGCTCCAACTGCTCAGGATTTGGCCTCAAGAGATGTTGTCAGTCGAGCAATGACTATGGAGATTTTGGAAGGACGAGGCTGTGGAGAGGAAAAGGACCACCTTTATCTCCATTTGAACCATTTACCACCTGAGGTTCTTCATGAGCGTCTTCCAGGCATCTCTGAAACCGCAAAGATCTTTGCTGGCGTTGATGTTACCAAAGAACCAGTTCCAGTTGTTCCAACTGTCCACTACAACATGGGTGGAATTCCAACGAATTACAAAACGGAAGTGATTAAACGAGTGAATGGGAAGGATGTGATCGTTAAAGGGCTCTTGGCAGCTGGCGAGGCTGCTTGTGCATCAGTTCATGGAGCAAATCGGCTGGGTGCTAACTCGCTTTTGGACATTGTTGTGTTCGGTCGAGCTGCAGCTTTGACTACTAAGGAGCTCTATAAGCCTGGATAAAAACAGCCTGACCTACCTAAGAATGCTGGAGAGGAAGCTATTGCGAGGGTTGACAAGTTAAGGTATGCTAATGGAGCCTACAGTACTGCTCACGTTCGACGTGAAATGCAAAAGACTATGCAAAGGCATGCTGCAGTATATCGAGTCCAGAAGACCTTGCAAGAGGGTGTCGAAAAAATGTATGATGTCTACCAGCTCTACCACGACATTAAGGTTACTGATAGAGGGTTGGTCTGGAATACCGATCTGATTGAGACTCTCGAACTCGAGAACCTCCTCGGTACGCTATTCATTAATTGCAGTTCAAGCAACACAGACCATTGTCGGTGCCGAAAACCGCAAAGAATCTCGAGGAGCCCATGCTCGCGACGATTATCCTGAACGTGACGATGCAAACTGGATGAAGCATACACTTTCCTCAATTCCAGACCTCAAGTCTGGCAAGGTGAAGCTGGAGTACCGAGAGGTGATCTCTGAGACCCTCGATGAAAAGGAATTCCCATCCATCCCTCCCTTCAAGAGAGTGTACTGAGCGTGTGACCCGATCGACCAAACCTATAATTCAAAGTTTATAAGAGAATGCAAATCGAGAAGAAGGAAGAGGAACCGACCAGGCACCAGTAGCTTACATCTGGCGAGAGCAAGAACCACGAGTTTCTGCTGAACTACTAGTACTAAGCAAAAGAGATTCAGTACCGGGCACATCGGCATGTTTGGGCACGAATACCTGTAGTTTGAGTTCCGCTCTGATGGCAAGCTGAAGTACTACAACAGTACTGAGTACAAGAAAGAATCAATGATCAGGAAAGAGGGTAGCATTTGCCTTTATCGCAGTCCACGTGACCGACACCGTCCTGGAGGAAGTGAAG
>ERZ724508.195-NODE-195-length-43521-cov-23.254084_pt1 | contig 43521 bp, 58 predicted proteins | sample MGYA00376041_ERZ724508 | MGnify/ENA primary metagenome ERZ724508 (study PRJEB28724, sample SAMN07190887) | wastewater metagenome | isolation source: effluent of sewage treatment plant in Hong Hong | place: USA: Christiansburg, Virginia | collected 2016-03-01 ...
TAACACCCACGCTTCCGAAAAGCGATTAAGAGATGATGAAATGATATGATTGCAATACTTGCAGGAAACCATCAACAATTCAGAGAATATATTTGGGAAAACAAAGGAGACATAAAAAACTTTAAATATATTGACGGAACCTATCCATTAGTTGGCTATATATTCGATGGATATGAAGTAATAGGAACATTTTGGGAGGATAAAAAGAATGCTTCTGAAATTTTTGATGAAGTAAAAATGAGAACTGTTCCACTCACCCTATTAACAGCTAATGAAGATAAATAGTATGGAAAACTTTCAAATAGGATTTCTAATAGGAATGGTATTTACATTCTTGGTTTATAAATTACTTAAATTTGCAAATAGCCTATGAACAAACAAGACATGAGAAAGAGGTTATCTGATTATGAGTGTACTGGACGATTCTGCGAACATGAAACATCAGAAAAACATTATATAATCTTACAGTCTGATTTTGAACAAGAAATCAAGCTCGCCCTCCAAGAGCAACAAGAGGAGATAATCAGGAAGATAGAGAGTTGGAATCCTGAACATTGGAATGAACAATCTAAAACAGAATGCAGAGACGACATCATCTCACTTATCAAGGAATCTAATACAGAGTAATATGATTACAAGAATACCACCAAATGATACAGAGGCAGAGAAAGCTTTATTAGGCTCAATACTGTTACGTAAAGATGCACTACTTGATATTTCAGAAGAAGTAACAAGTGATATGTTCTATTCAACAAAACATGGGATAATCTACAAAGCAATGCTTTCATTACAATCACGTAGTGAACCTATTGACCTTGTATCATTAACACAAGAACTCAAGTCAAGTAATTCACTTGATGAAGTTGGTGGTACAATGTACGTTGTAGAATTATCTAACTCAGTACCAGTATCTACTAACATTGATAACTATGCAAAGATTATTCAGAACAAGTACACCATGCGTAGACTTATTGAAACAGGTGAGAACATTGCAGAAGTAGGATTCTCAGATAAACAGAATGCAGGTGCAGCAGTAGAACTTGCAACATCAATGGTGCTAGGAATGAAGACTGATAACTCAAAAGAAGAAACAGATATTTCAGATATTATTTCAGAATTTGATGCAACACAAGAAGAATTCAAAAAGAAACAATTTGGTACGAGTAAGTTAATTGGTATACCATCAGGATTCAGTAAGATTGATGGAGCTATTGACGGATTACGACCTGGACACTTCTGGTCTATCGCAGCGTACTGTTTAGCAAAAAATACTGGTGTAATTATGAACGATGGTTCAATTAAGAAAGTGCAAGATATTACAGTTGGTGATAAGCTATCACAAGTAATGCAAGACTCGCCAACAAATGTAATTGGTATTGCAACTGGGAAAGATGAAATGTTTACAATATCAGGAAAATACTTCAATGATTTTACGGTAAACTCTGGTCATATAATACCTCTTATTTGTACAAACAATGATTACTCGTATAAAGGATATACAATTGGAAACATATACAAGTTCTCTGCTTCAGAAATATCAAAAATGACTAAGAGATTCTCACGCTCATTTAAGTTGATAAGAACACCAATGTACTTTGATAATAAAAAACAACTTGATGTTGAGCCATATTTCCTTGGATACTGGCTTGGTGATGGTACAACTGGAAAATCTGATATAACAGTAGATGAGAATGATGTGGAACCAATTAAGTATTTTGAAGAATATGCAAGTAGAATAAATCATAGGTTTATTATTCGTAAGGATAAAAGAAATAATAATGTTCTTTCTTGTTGCATTGTTACAGAAAATGGTGGTGACATAACGAAAAAACCAAAGCCACTATCTAAAATATTACCAAGTGTAAAATCTATACCACTGGAATACATGAAGTCATCTATTGATAATCGTCTACAGCTATTGGCTGGACTGATAGACTCAGATGGTTCTCGTTCAAAAAACATGTTTTGCTTTTGCCAAAAAGATATAAATCTTATATTGCAAGTAAAAGAGCTTGCAGAATCATGTGGTCTAACTTGTTCATATTCAAAGTCTTACCAAAAAGAAAGTAAGTTAGTTAAAAACTGTACTGGTAATGAAATATATAGACTGTTTATTTCTGGAAATACTCACACAATTCCGTGTAAGGTATCAAGAAAAATAATATCAAAGCCAAGTTCAAAAAATGTAACGAATGGTATTGCGTGTATGAACTTTACAATTAAGTCTATTGGTACTGGAGAATATTATGGATTTGAACTTGATGGTAATCACTTATTTGCAACAGAAAACTTTGTAGTAAACCACAACACAAGTGCAGGTAAGACAAGTTTCCTTCTCAACTTAATAAACAATCTAATCACTGCACATCCAGTAACATTCTTCTCACTAGAAATGAGTAAGGCTGATATTATCTCACGCCTTTTAGGAATTGAAACTGGAATTGGAATGACTAAGATTATGCGACATGAATTTGAAACACCAGAACAGGTTGATAAATTCACTAACGCACGAGATAGATTAATCAAAAGTAACTTAAAAATCTATTCAAAGACAAATACACTTGACGGAATTATTCTTTCCATGACACGTGATATGCTACGTAATAACACTAAGGTATTCTGTATTGACTACATTCAACTCGTACGAACAAAGAGTAAGAATGAGTATGAACAGATTACTGAAGCAGCACAAAGGTTACAAACATTTGCACGTGAGACAGGGTGTACTATCATTGTTCTTTCTCAAGTAAGTAATGAACACGCTCGTGACCCTAACCAAGAAGTACACGGAACAAAGGGTGGTGGTTCACTACCAGCCTCTGTAGACCTTGCTATTGAGTTATTTAACGAAGATAAGAAGGAAGAACGAGACGATAAGGTACATGATGGAAAGCCTTTATCAGTAAAAGCAATTATTAAAAAGAACCGCCACGGTCGTTGTGGCTATGTAAAACTAGATTTTACTCCTTGGAATGGACAATTCAAAGAGAGTACAGACTGGGATGTATAATTATATGAATAAAAAATTTGACATTAACGTTGACCCTACAACAGATGAATATGTAGTAACACTACGATTCAAGTGTAATAAAAATAGAGTTGCATTAGACGGTGAATCATTACCAGAAACATACTCTGAAATTACTGGTGTTGTTGATACTGATAGTGGTGAGTTTGGTTTTGCTTACACTATTGACATGGATTACAAAGGAAAGCCTGACCAATATACAAAGAACTTTATTTCAATGAGTTACTTTATGGATGAACAGGACTTTATTATTATGTGTGAAGATTGGAGTATTCCATTAGTTATTGAATAATACTATGAAAAAGATATTTTTAGGTAAGATTACTGGATATGGTGGTCCTTATACAGATATACCAATTGAATTTAATGATGAGGAATTAATGATGTCGTATCTATTTGATGAAGGAAAAGATACTAGGATTGGAACAAACGTAAAGCTAGTAATCGAAGACAAGAAACGTACACTACCACAGAACTCACTCTATTGGGCATACCTACACATCATTTCACGTGAAACAGGTAATGATATTGAAGACTTGCACTACTCATTTAGATTCTCATTCCTTGAGCCACAATTAGTAGAAGTAAGTGACTTTAACAAAGGTGGAAGAACGATGGTAGCAGAGTTACGTAGTACAACATCACTTAGTAAGCAAGAGTTCACAGACTACCTCGAACGTATCTGTGCTGAGACGGGTATTCCTATACCCAACGCAGAAGAAATTAGTAGTTATTTTGAGGAATAATATGAATGATTTTATTGTAAAAGGAATCGAACAAAACTTAATACGAAAGATTAACAAACGAAAGAGTAATAACATTGCAAAACACTTGCGTATTGCAAATGCAACTACTGGAGCAGAGCGAGAGAAACACCTATTACGTGCAGACAAACTTCTGTCAAGATATGCACCAGAAGAAAAAGAAACAGTTGACAGTACATCAACGACAGTTGACAGTATTAATTAATTATGCTAGCATAAAATATATGAAAAAAATTCAAACAATGTGGAGTGATTTATCAGACTGGTTTTACAACCTAAAGAATCTTAATGCTAATGCGTTTCTTACTAATCTTGTTGATGAAATCCAGGATGAAATGATGGACGTTGTAGAGATAACAGAAGACCAAATTGCAGAACTTTACCAACGAGTACGAGTTCTTGAACTAGCAGAAGTTCAACGTCAAATTGATTCAATGATTGCTGCAACAGAAGGTTCATTAAAGAAAGAACGCAAAGCACCTAAGGTAGTTAAGAAATCTACTAAGAAGGTTGCTAAACGACAATAATATGTTCTGGGCAATCGTAGGAGCAATAGTATTCGCAACTGTGGTACTACCAATTATTGCAACAGTTATAATCTTTGGAGTCGCAGTTATTGTAAATCTAAAAAACTAATTATATGGCAAAAAATAAAACAAACAAAACAAACAAACCTAAAAAATCATCAGCATCAGTACCAGAAGTGGTATTGACACCTGTACAGAAACTTGAAAAGTACCTATTGGAAAACAAACTTACAGTAGGAGTACAAGCTGTACACAAAGACATGTGGCGTAAGAAAATTGTAATGTATGTATGTAAATTCCTAAAGGTTGATATTGTACCTTACGTATATCCAATCATCACTAAATAACTTGACTTTGAATCATGACTATGCTATACTCTAGCTAGTCATTTTTCAGTTGAGCTGGTAATGCAGGCTAGGTTACGCTAGTGCTCCAGAGGAGACCGTATTTACTCCCCATGATGTTTCTGGTATCTGCTAGGTTGGTGACTCGGATGTAGGCTTCGTGTTGTACAGTCGTTAGGAAGGACCCATTTCACAATATCCCTCTTGAGCTTGCTCTTGAGAATAAGTGTGCTGTGGGTTTTTTTGATTGACAAATTTATATAATCTGATACACTGAATGTATTATGTATTTAAAACTCAGACAAATATTCTATGGTCCAAATCAACCGCTAGATAAAGAATGTGTGCCTTACGACTCTACTGGACATGAGCCAGTACTGTACGAAAACCACCACATATTAAACTTAATATCAAATGGTGACCATTATGGAAATCAATACTGGGGATTCACCTCTTGGCGTAAGTATGAGAAGACTGGTCTCACCTACAAGGATATTGTTGCAGAGATGTCACTACACGATGGTAATGATGTGTTCCTATATAATAACTATGGTAACGAGCACAACCTATTACAGAATGAGAAGTTCCCTATTGGTAAAGTAATTAAAAGACTATACGCAACTGGTGTTATTCCATACAAGAACCCAAACCTAAATTGGGTAAACATCTTCTGTAATTACTGGATTGCTAAGCCTGAAATAATAGACCAATACGTTAATGAGTTCCTAATGCCAGTAGCTCGTGCATTTGAGACAGACAAAGAGATTATTAAAGTACTTAAAGAAGAGACGTTGCCATATCGTAAAAAAAATTATCCGTATCATCCATTTATAATGGAGTACTTATTTGGTTTGTTCCTATACCATCATCCAAAAGTTACGTACCACAGAATTCCAGATAAAACATCAAAGAAATTATTAGAAAAAGAATCAATAAAAAACATGAAACCACTAAAAGAAATATTTGAGAAGTATAAAGAGTCTAGTCTATTCTCAGGAGGAGGAGACAAGGGTACTATCCATCACTATATTGAGTCATACGACCGATTGTTTACACCAATGAGAGATAAAGAGATTAATGTATTAGAGATTGGTATTAACCGTGGTGAATCACTGGCTATGTGGCGTGAATACTTCCCTAATGCAAACATCTACGGTATTGACATTAAATTACCTAAGGATAAGATTGACGGAGTAACCATGTTGGAGTGTAGCCAGATTGACCAACTTAAACTTGATGAGCTGTTTAAAGGAATCAACTTTGACATCGTAGTAGATGATGGTTCACACAAGATTCAACACCAATTACTATCTGCTAAATATCTATGGAGCAAGATGAACAAAGATGGTCTTTACATCATTGAAGACATACAAGAACCAGAACTTGACATTCCAGTACTATCATTAGGATTCCGTACACCAACAGAGATTATTGATACACGAGAAGTATCTAAGCGATATGATGATATTCTAGTTGTTTGGAAAAAGTAAACGAAAAAGCACCCCATAAGGGTGTTTTTCTGTACTCACGAGAATAGTGTCTCAGGTATTGTACTAAGTATTGTATCGAATCATGTCGAAGGCAGTGTATCCTGCACGCTGATTACTCCCATATTTCATCTTGTGCTTTTAGGCATATTATGGATACTAACAGGTTTTACACCAAGCCATAGTCATTTATCTAACGAGCCTTAGGTAAGAAAGATAAACCGAGTCAAAGCCGCAATAGGGTGCAGTCTCCAACTACAATACTATAGCATAAATAATAAAAGCAGTCAATTAAGACCGCTTGTTATTATTGCAATTCAACTGCAACAAAGTTTGGAGTTGCTCCATCAGCCGCTTGGTTGATGTAGAGTTTTCGTTCAGCTTTGTGTACAAGGAGACATCCTTCAGCAAACGTTTCTGTTTCTGTTGGGAGGTATCCTGAAAGTCCGTAGAATACTGCGAATGCAATATATTTGTCGTTCAAGTCGTCAAGAGCTGCTGCAAGGTTTGCAACACTCATAACTTTCAACAACTGTACTGGTGCTTCTGACATATTAGTTATTTTGTTTAATTTAATAATTATTAATGTAAACGTTTAATTTACTCATATAGTATATAACAAAAAAACCATTTTGTCAATGGTTATTTTGCTAACTTATCACATCTTAATACCTTACCTTCATAAACAATACGTTCATTTAGGATACATAGTCTATAGCCAGTCCACATTCTACCTTGTCCTTTCATGACATTGTCAATAGTGAACTTGATGCAGAAGTGTGGGTCTTTAGCCATTTCCTTTGTAATTTTAGGATGAGATGGTAGGTGTATTTGACACACGCCAAACGACTTATTATAATCACCTGTCGCGTTAACGTCATAGTGACTCTCGTGGTATATTACCTGCTGGATTGTGTATCTGTCAGCACCGTACTTTTCTGAGTATAAGTAAATCAAATTGATTACATCTTCTTTACTATACTCCACGCTTTGAATCACTTCAATGGCTTCGTCAATATTATATTTCGGAGCCTCAGCTTTCACACGTGTTATTTGTGATGTTGCCATGAATACAAGTATAAAGACAACAATCATTTTTAAGAATGTTTTTATCATTAGATACGATTATTTGCTATCGAGAAACACGTAACTGGAGTCTTGAGAATTCCCAAGCACGGTATTAGTATACTATGAAGTAATTACTAATGCAATATTGACAGGAAGTCTATTTACTTGTCAATAGTGGTTTAATAGTTTCAATGAATGATTTACCCCAGAAGTATACTTTGCGTAACATTCCGAAGGTACCCATAACAAGTGACAAACCTAATGTGAACTTGTTTACAATGTCTCCAATGAGAACACTGTCAACTTCAATACCTACAGTCTTTAGGAAGTAAATAGCAATAGGTACTTGAGCTACAATGAACGCTTTAGCAGTCATTGACCATTCCTCTGGATTGCGTGATGAAGTAACTAGGTAGTCCAACACCTTATCTACCTCAGAAACAGGCTCTACGGTCAATTTTGGGGCTTCTACGGGCACTTCTGCGGTTGTTACAGATGGTATTTCCTTATCTAGTTCCTCTTTAAGTAACTTAGAACCAAAGTCATCCTTTAGTAAGTTTCCAAAACATGATTTATAAGGTTTACCAGAAGCATTAAGTGCGTAGTGGCGGTGAGGGTGTACATTATCTGGTGAGATATTGTATTGCTTAGAGATGCGATATAATAGATTACGTAGTGTTGCAATTTGTCCTTCATCTGGTAGTTTTTTATCAAAGTCACCACAAATGCAAATACCGATTGAGCGAGTATTGACATTATTTTCTTTTACATGAGCACCATGGTAATTCTCAGGTCGTCCTTGTTTAAGTGCTCCACCTCGTTCAATTACCCAGTGGTATCCAACATTCTCCCAAAGATGGTCTGGTGAAGTAATGTGGTATGATTGAATAGAGTTAAAGTTATCAACAAGACTAGCTGAGTGGTGTAGGATAATTTCTGTTGGGAAGTTATCTACCTTAGTCATCTTATCTAGTGGTGTATAGTTTGTGTATTTTGAATAGTCCATATGTTTATGCGTGCAATCTCTGCACTATCCCAACCCCATAAGGGTCAGAGAGTGAAGACATTAAGAATATAAATCTATTATAAACCAAACAGGTTCAGGATTAGAAAGTGTTCCGTTTGGTTGAGTTAAGTAAATATTTGTTGCGTCTGCTGTTGCAACACCTGATACAGCAGATGAACCACTGCCTCCTAGGTACCAATAAAAACAAGAAGTAGAGCTCGAGTATTGAGGCCAAAAACCTGCACCAGCATTACTATATTCTTGCCTCCAGCATGTATTGTTTCCTGAAAAATCAGAGTAACCCTCACTTCTTATAGCATTAAATTGAGAACTTGCACTTTCATAACTCATCTTGATACCCATTTTTGATGGTTTATAACCAAGTCCATGAGGTATGGTAAGTGTAAAGGGAGCATTGGGAACTAAGAGTGTTTGTTGAGAGTAAATCTTTTTTACAAAGTTTCCTCCACCACCTCCTGAATTGTTGTTGAATGTTCTTGTTGACATATATTTATCGTGTAAGGTTAGCTATTTTCATTGCAAAGTAGTCGATGTAACCACAAGCTCCATTTGATGTTCCAACTGAGATTGTACCAATTCCAGCAGTAGGTAGATTGGTTGTGTTTGTAGCTACAAGAACACCTGCTTGATAAAGTTCAACACTAGCACCATTTATTTTAACAATAAAGTTATACCAGTTTCCTAACGTATACGATGCAACAGTTGTAGTCGTTGTAGTAGCACCATTATCAGTTTTTAATTGAATGTTTCCAGTAGAACCATTAAATCTAACTTGAATGTAACCATTAGAACCATCTCGTGTAATAGTAATATCGTAGTTAGCTGAACCACCTATTATTACTGGTTTAACAATAAACTGATATTCATTAGCATTGTTTAAAATGTTTTGTATTGGATATGACTGTGCTGATTGTCCACCTTGGAATAATTGAAACGATGCCGCACTTCCTCCTGGATTAGTACCAAGTTGGATAATACCTGGATGATTTGCTTCTGCATCTACTCCAAATACATCTGGATATGACGGTGAACTAGCTGATGCTATAAAGTTTAACGCACCGACTATTTTAAGATTATTAGTAGTACTTTCTGTACTGAATATGGTTAAGAAGTCATCAAAATATGTTGGATTGTTAATCATTGAACTACTACCTCCGTTTCCAATCACTTCCGCAAGGGCTGCAATGTCAAAGTACATAGTAACTCCTGATTCAATAATAGTTCCGAGTGCACGAGCAACTTGGCCTATAGTACTCGGCTTTGTAGTTGTCATACCTCCTGCAACTGTAGGTGATAACCATACAGCACTTCCAGGTGCTCCAACAGGTGCATAAGCTAATTGAATAGCTGATGAAACGTATTTGAAACTGTTAGCGTTTACTACTGTAGTAACAACACCAACTGCTTCTGAGTTAACTTCTGAATCTCCTTGTGCCTTAGCAAATGTGTTAGTACCTGAAACTTTGATTACATCTCCAACTGAAAGTCCATGACCTGTTTGTGAGACTGTTGTTTCAAGAGCTGTTCCTGTACCTCCTCCTGAGGCTGTAAGTGTATTTGTTCCTGAGTCGTAGGTAAGTCCTGAAATGTTTGCAAGTCTTGTTGCGTTGGTGGTATCGTCCCATACCCAAACAGCGTCATAGTTAGGGTCTGTGAGTGATGCACCAGTTCCTCCGTTTGAGAGACCTAGTGTTCCAGTAACCTGCGTACCAAGATTAATAGATGTAGAACTACTCGTATTTACAATATTAGTAATACCAGAAATAAATGTGGTATTAGCTAGTAGTGTAGTAATAAGATTTGTAATGAATGACGATAGTGCTAGAAGTGCGGTAGAGATTCCAGAAATAAACGATGTGTTTGCTAACAAAGAGTTTACAAATGTAGTATTACTTGCAAGTGAAACAACATCAAGGTCTACGTTAATACGAGAGTTTGGCACATCATTACTTGCAACAAGTAAACTGTTGAAGTTAAGGATTCCATATTGGTTTAAGTTAGACGCATTGTATTGAATCTGACCAACAAGTTGTGTAGCCCAGTATACTGTAACACCATCTGTAAATAGGAATGAACCTGGTACAAGTGGTTGTGGGAATGCTGAGTTAGGTCCAAATGCTTCCCAGTTTGGTGTTGTAGTAGTACCAGTGTTTGCATACAATTGCTTTTCAGCTTGGTGCATCATGATACAGTTTACTTCGTACATCCCAGTATCTGCTGGTAGTGTATTAACAGCACCATAGTAAATAATAAGACTTGTTCGTGTATCTGTTCCATTATCAACAGCCGTCCATACTAATGGATTCTGTGCTGACTTTAGGAATTGTAGGGGTGCGAATGTTGACATATTATTTATTAGCTTTAGAAGCCTTTTGTTTAGTTATTAAGTCTTTGAGTGTTGAAGCCTCTTTTTCTACAACCTCATTTTCAATATTCTTTAATGCTCTCATTGTTGGGTCAGCTCTCATTGCGTAAATCTTTCCTTTAGCAATTGTGTCGGATAACATTTTTGTTAGTGGAATAGATGCGAAGTATGTGATACCACCAGTCATAGGATTCATTGTACCAAATCCACCAATACTACCAGCAAGTAATTGCATACCATGTCGTTGTTGCTGTGTCAGACCAAGTGGGTTTGATTTTGATTTTGAAATCTTTTTCATTACCGCTTCTGTATCTAACAGTCTTGAATAGCGTTTATTTGCATTTCTGTATAATTCAACAGCTTCTTTTTGACCTGAGTTAATACCAGCTTTTTCTACGTTACTTGCAAGAACCTTATATGCCTGTTTATACATACCAAGAAGTGTACCTTCTGTTGTATCATCAAGTTTACCCATCTGAACACCAATATCGTGTCTAATTCCGTCAATATCATTTGCTGTTAAGTATCCTCCATTTGCTTCTGCCAAATCATCAATACGTTTCATTACATATCCTTCAATTGAGCGATAAGCATCGGTTGTTTTGTTCATACCAGCATTTTGCATGGTTGTCATAAACGATTGTTTAATAGTACGTGGTTTTACCTTAGCACCAGAAAATAATTGTTTTGAGTCAGCAAGCATTTGACCTTGATACAACTTATCTGCCTGAAGAATGTCATGTGATTTAGTTAAATCAAGAGAACCTTCTACAACCTCGGCATATGGCATATATCGTTGAGACATTAGGTCTGATGCCTCATTAAATGCTTCATCTGCTTTTGAACCGTAACCAAACCAGTTACCTTTAAATGTTTGTAAAACCTTAGAGAAAACATTTCTATTATTTACCATTTGTTTTGCCTCTCTCTCAATACCTTCTTTTCCTAAAGATTTTACATGTTTTGTTATTTCTTCAGCAGCAGCATCTTGCATTTTTGTCCCACCAAGTACAGAGTCCTGAATAGCCGCAATCATATTTTTGGCAAATGGCTTTCCTGCAATATCAGCAACTTCTTTGTATACGAATTTTGCTGTTGGAAACGCTGCACCAAGTAGTGTATCTGTACCAACATTATCTCCACCCTTACCAACAACAGCACCACTTACAACAGAATCTGCAATAGATGGTACAACTTTTTGGAATAATCCAGCACCTTTTTGTAGTAATGATGGATTTTCTGCTGCTACGTCAATTCCCATTGTAGCAAGTTTAGCTAACGTACCAGAACTTTTTGCAGCCAGATTTCCTGGACCAGCTGGTGAAAAAAGTGAAATAATATCTGTTGCAGTTGCTCCAACCTTTTCGGCTGTGTTTTGACCAGTCGTAGCATCTGTAAATGCCTTAGCACGTTCTGATTCAGAGTTGAGTAATGAGTTATCACCCCACATAGCATCTGGTGTAAGTGCTTGTGCAATGTGTACTGGTGCTCTAACAAGTGCCTTAAATCCACCCATTGTACCAGCGTTAATTGCTTCAGCAGCATCTGAAAGAAAACCTCCAGAATAGTCTGGTTCATATCCTTTCTTTAATGCTTGTAAAACCTTACCTGGTTTGTATCCAGAGTCTGATGTTGGTGATGTAGAGCGAATCTGAGCTAGCATGTCTTGTGCACCATTACCAGATACTGATTCACTTACTGTTGTTGTAGTGTTTCCACCACGAATTTGTGCCAACAGTTCTTTTGCGTTTGTTGTAGAACCTGTAGATGCAGTAGAACCACCAACAGCACCTGTTGAGGGTGCTTTTACTGATGTACGTGTTCGTGGGTCATATCCGTACTTCTCTGCAAATTCTTGTTTTGTAAGTTTCTTTGATTCCATAAATTATGCGTATTGACGTCCACCTTGTGGTACCTTCTTCTTAGATAACCATTTAGCAACTGCGTTTACTCCATCTTGCATTGTTCTGTATCCAGCAACTGGTCTATTTAGATTATCAAATTGTCCAATGTTACCTGGGTTATTATTTCTAGCACCCATACCAGCTGTACCAAGAGATGAGTCTTGTAACATCATTGCGTAAACCATCTTAGGGTCTACACCGTATGTGTTAGCAGCAGTAGCAATCATGCTTCCAGTAATTCTTGACTTTGGTGCAACTTTACGTATTACCATATCAATATCTGTTGGTGACTTAAATGCTGGTGTGCTTTGATATATACGAGCAACTTTCATTTCATGCTGTGGGTCTGTTGCGTATGATGATATATCGTAACCTGCCACTACCTTTGAAGCTTTGTTTGTGACGCTCCCAACCTTCTTAAAACCTAAGTCAGCATCAATCTGGTCATCTGTCAATCCGTTTGATTTCAACGCTTGTCGTTCTGTGTAAGTAATACTCTTATCGTTTAGATTTGGTTTCTTTACAATCGGTGAGTTTTGTGGAATACCGAATTCAAGCAAGTAGTCATTAAGTGAACGTAGTCGTCCTTCTTTTTGCCAGTTTGCAATTTGTGAACGTGGTACACCTGCCTTTGTAAGTGCTGTTAGGTCGTTAGCGTAAGTCATTGTAGCTTTCATAGCTTTAGCCTTTTGAATAGCTAGTTCTGGCTTGTCTTCTGGTGTAATGATAAATCGAGCAGCGTCTTCCTTTTCTGTTCCAGTAAGTGATGCACCGAACAATCTATTTCGTTCTTGTGCTGATACACCTCCTGATAAGAAGTTAGCCATTGCGTATTCTGGTGATTGTGCACCGAACTTATTAAGAGCTGACTGCTTAATCTTTTGAAGATTACCTAATTTGATTTTTCCAGATTCTACAGCTGTAATGAAGCTATCAAGCTGTTCAGTGTTTGCAATACGTTGGTCAAATATTTTACGAGCTTCTCCTTCGAGTGCTGGTTCTCCTTTTCCAATAAGTGCAGTGATAAATGCTTCGTCTCCTTCTAATGCAGCTCTAGCCAAGTCTTGTCGGTTTACATCACGTTCATCTGCTGTTTTACCAAGAGATGATGAGTTAATGATTGATGCGTATACTGATGGTACTCCTGACATATTTAATCCACCTGCTGATGCTTTAGTTTTAGCGTCAAGTCCAGCTTGTGTAATAGCTTTATCTGCCTTTGTAGCTGCGTTACTAAAGATATCTGCTGTAGCTTTATTGAGTGCCATAGTATCTTCAAAAGTATATCCTCGTTCACCTTTCATTCCTGGAAGTCCTTGATATTGCATATACTCTTCTTCTGGTAATAGTCCAGCTCTAGCAAGTGCTGCATCTCTTCGTAGTTGTTCACGCATAGCAAACAAGTCTTCTGGTGATTTAGTACCAAACAATTCGTTTAGCTTTTCAGCTGAATATGCAACCTGAGATGTTGGTGTACTGAAATCAATTCCAGAATCAACTGTTTCAGAATCAGTATTTTCAACATCATCCATTGTATTTTGGTCAATCCAGTCTTGAGCTGATGTATCTCCTTGACTTGCACGGTACGCATACTCTGCATTCCAATCAGCTGGCGTAGCAATTGCGTTACCTTGAGGGTCACGAATTGGTTCTGGTTGTGGAACTGTAGGAGCAATTTTTGCATCAGTAGCAACTGGTGTACCATCAGCCTTCATTGTTCCATCTTTAAATGCTGGACTACTCTTATTTATTGAAGTCTGCAAAACACCAGCAAGTCCTCCTAGTACTCGTTCTGATGGGTTTCCTGCAATATTCGCATACTGCCTGTATGTATTTGTAGCCTTATTTAGTAGGTCTGATAGTTTCATATATTATTCTGTGATTGAATTAAACAAACTGTCTGCTTTCTTTTTACCGTACTGACCAATTTGAGCTTCGTACTGTCGGTTTAGTGAACCATAAGCATTTCCAGTAGACTGATAAGCATTAGCGTTACCACGATTAGCTCCTGACCACCATCCAACGTTTGATGTTGGCATACCAAAGTTAAACTTTTCAACAGCTGAACTTCCTAGCTTACTTTCGTAGTTACGAGCAAGGTCTGAAAGTTTGTAAGATGTATCTCGTTGCATTCCAGATAGACCTCGATTGTAGTTCTCTACAAGTCCTTCACGTTGCTTTGCTCCGAGACTAGAGTTAACATTGTTTGTTTGTCCTTGTTGATTCTGAAGAGCAAATCTATCAGTTCCAAACTTGCTTTCAGCTTGTGCTAGTTTGTCTTGATAATCAGCCTTTTCTTTGTCAAGAGATGATTTGAAGTCGTTAGCGTAGAACTGTAGTGCTTCATTGAATGCTGGGTCTAATTCTTTCTTTGCAATATCATAAAGCTGTTGCATCATTTCTGGCTTTGCAGTAAATCCTGCTCCAAGGTAGTATCCTTTCTTTCCAGCTTCTCCAGCTGATGCTACAAATGTTGCACGATTACCACCTTCTTTCTCAAGTGCATAAAGCGATTGAGCAAGGTTTGGGTCGTTCTTCATTGCATCCTTTACGATAGGGTCATTAAGTTGAGCCTTAATTGGGTTTGCTTGCCATTCTATCAACTTAGATTGTGTAATTGGTCCAAAGATACCGTCTTGAGAAATACCGTTATCTTCTTGGAACATTGTTACAGCTTTATTTGTTTGTGGTCCGTATACACCATCAACAGCACCTGGATAGTATCCAAATTGCTTTAAGATTTGTTGTAATTGAGATACTTGTGAACCACGTGTTCCGTTTGCAAGATTTCCTCCTTCTATTAAGTTTAATGGTTTTGTTGTTGCCATATATGTTATATGTATTATGCTATATTTTTAGGGATTTGTCAATACTAGGAACGAATGGTCTGTATCTATTAATGTTGCTCCTGGATTACTGTAGAATCTTGTAATAAAAGTGTTAGCTGTTTGTGACTCTACAGAAAACTCTCGTGTTGTTGCTGACAAAGGTGTTAATAGTACAACATAGTTAGTACTTCCTAGGTTGTGTGTAATTTCATATCGACCAGCTGATAGGTTTGTTACGGTCCATCCAGTTGGAAATACTCCTCCTGCTGTACCTGCTGCGTTTACGAATCCAGTACCGATAATTGTTGGTAGCGTAAATCCATTTTTTGATATACCGTTTTTGTCAATAGTTACTACTGGAACGTTGTTGTTATATGCAATGAATGAATCATTAGGATTTATCTCTACTCTATCTTGAGAGTTTGATGACCTTAGAAACATCTGTGCAATGATTCCTCCAGGTTGTCCAGTAATACCACCAGTATCTCCTGGTGCACTAGAAGAACTACCACCACTTGCTACATCATACGAAGACCCATCTGGGTTGTTCGTTGAAATACCCTGTAGTGGGCTGTTTGTGTTTCCTTTGTTATTTCTATAAAGGAATCTATCAAAATTTAGTGATTCTAGTGACATATATTATTGGTTCTTTGTTCCAGCTTTACTGATGTTTTGTATTTCAATTGCATCAAATATTGGTGCTACTCCTGTAGATACTCCTCGTTTACGGAATCGTATACGGTTAAATGGTGGTAAATCTACAATAGAGTTAAACATGGTTACATAGTCTGATGAGTATGTACCTACTGTTCTCCATGTGTTTTCATCATCTTGGTCAATCTGTGCTTCGAGTACCGCACCAGATGCTCCATATCCTACTCCAGCCATTGATTTAAGTTCCATCAAGTCTGATTGTAGTTCTCCAATGGTGTACCATCGTCCTATTTCATCATAGAAGATTGGGTCTCCTAAGTCTGTAGTTCCTACGTTTGTCTTAACAACATTTCCGTCTGATACCCCAACAAGTCTGTTTAGGTTTGTTCCATCATCATAAACTATTGCTGAAGTGAGTGTTCGTGTAGAACCTGCACTGTTAAAGTATTCATACCATGTCCAGTTGTTTGATGACATTGAGTATCGTACAACAAGGTTACGGAATGTTCGTGAACCAATGGTTACACTTCCAACATGCCAGTAAACGTTATCATCATCTGCCCATCCGAATATATTGTCATAGTTAGCTCGTGGAATAGCGTCTACAATGTCTTTAATACGCTTAGAAAGCTCCTGTGGCTCTCCATTTGGTGAGTATCGGTAGAATCCTGTAGAGTGGTGGAAATAAAGTGAATCCTTACCACGTACGATTGATTCTTGTGAATATGTTCCTACAAAGTATGCTGGATATGGGTCAGATACATCTGGTCCATAAATACGGAAGATTGAGTTCTGCATGAATACCAACAATGCTTTCTTATATTCAAATATACCAGTGATTGATTCTCCTTGTCCTGGTGAGAAGTAGATAAAATCTGTACCTCCTGCCATTGCTGAACCTACTGGAATCTGGTCTGAGTAGTACACCTTGTTTTCTGGTGCACTTGCAATCCATACACGTGAGTCAAATCCAGCTGAGATGTAATCACCTTTTTGAAGTGATGCTGTGTTTGCTGTACCGTATGTTGTACCATCGTATGACTTTACAACGTCATTTGAGCGACCGTTAACCATGTATGTATAGTCAATGAACTGTGCGTATCGTACACGAGATGTTCCTCCGTTTGTTCCGAGTGATGTCCATACACCTCCAGAGTATGCGTAGATAGTATTTCCTACTTGAGCTAGCAACTTTTCAGATGTGTTGTTGTTCCATACACCTAATCCTATAGGAGAACCAGAAAGAACCGCAGAGTATGCGGTCAATCCTGGACGAACAGTAGTAGAACCAAGACGGTCATAGTTCACATTTACAGCCTCTTGAACTGAAGGTAATTCAGAACTAACGTCTGTAATTGCAGCAGAACGGATGATTCCTTCTGTAATGTTTGGAATTTTAAGAGGGTTGTTTTGTGCCATATGATTATCTTCGGATTGTTTTCTGCGTCTGTCCGATGTAGTGGTTATTAATCCATTCTAGTACTAGTCTGTCAAACATTTTAAAGTCTGGGTCTGTTTCCATTTTAATGGTGTTATCACGAGCGTACTTAATTGCGTAACGAATATAGTATTTATAAATATCCTTAAATGGTTCATCCATAACTACGTTGATGTCGGTAATGTATTCCATTGCCTTATAGTAGTCAATGTAGATATTCTGAGCTTGCATGATGTCTGGGATAGGTCGATTGAATACAATCTTGTTATCGTAGACAGTGTAGAATGATGCAATAGAGAAGTTAGGGAATGCGAATATCTGTACGTTATCTCCAATGTTTCGTGTTATACCAGTACATCCTGTAAATGTATTAGTAGAAAGGTCAACTCCAGTATAGTTCACTTGCATGATTTGCTGTGAGAAGTTTTCTGTTGCTACAAATATTGTTCCTGATGGATAGATTGAGAAATCTCCAATGTTTGTTACATTAAGTGTTGTAGCCCCTGAAAGTGTTGTTCCACTTGTGTATGTGTACTTTAGACCATATGATGCACTGTTCCATTCTCGTTTGTCGATGTATGTTAGTGGATATGGTGCAAGTCCCCCCATTCGTGGGTAACGAACTGAAAGCAATGCATTGTTTGTAAAATTGTAGTCGTAGTTATCAGGAAGTTCAACAAAGTTTTGTCCTGCATGTACTTGAATAGGGAATTCAAATTCAGCGAGCCATCCTTGTTTGTATCCAGCCATGGTGTTCTTTACATAGTCTCGTGCATCGTTTAATGCTCCAATAAGGAATGATGTAGTGATTCGTGGGTCTGAATCAGCAATTCCTGCTTGTTGACGGATTGTAGAGAGCATTGCAGCAACTGATTGTGAACCAAAAGGTAATGCTGTAGCTTCTGAAGAGTATCCAGATTCAAGAGAGTTAACTGAGTTTCGGAACTTAACACGGTAATATGAGGTAGAAAGACCAGCGTTGTCTTGAATAAGAGTATTCTGTTGTGTAGCTTGGATAAGGTATGTTCCAAGTACTGAGTAAGTACCACCAAGTGATGTTGCTTTCTCTACAACAATTTGGTCATACTGTGATAGGTAAACAGCTGAACCTCGGTTGTGTGCAAAGATGGTAGCAGCTACAGTAATCTGTGTGTTGGTAAGAGATGAGATAGCTTTAAACTCTGCTCGTTCTTGTCCAATACCTTCAAACAAAGCGATGTTTGTTGCAAGGAAGTCTTGTGCGTTGTCAACATTAATAGCAGTAGAACCAACTCCGTAGTTATCAGATAGATACGTTTTAACACGCAATACCATATCATTAGATACTGTAATAGTGTTTCCAATATTATGTTTTACTGTTAGTTGAATGTTGTCCATATGTTTTTATTATTCTTTTACTTCATCAATAAGTTTTACAATTGATTCCTGTGCTGATTTAATCTCATCTAGTGAGTCTTTGAGGTTAATCAATAGAGTATTCTTTGTAGCGTTTGCACTGTCAATATCTGCATGGATTTGTGCAAGAATCAATCCCTTTTCTTCACACGAACGCTTGAGGTCTGATTCTCGTACGTTTAGGAATGTTATTTGACGAATTAACTCGTCTCGTTTTTCAATTAGGTTTTCCATATTATTTATTAATTATATTTCCTTTTAATATCGTCATAATTTCTCGAATATCTTGCTGAATAAGGTTTATTGACTCTGACATCTTATCTTTATGTTCGTCAAATCTTGTTTGAAGCGTATCTTGTGAAACCTCAAGTTTTAATATTTGCTTGTCGTGCTCTTCTTTCTGAGCCTTCATATCAACCTTCATGTCTGCAACTTGTCCTGTGAATTTAACCCAAGAACCTATCGTTACACCAACGAATGCTAATAGTGACCAGTATTTAGTTAATAGTTCTAATATGTCCATAATTTTTGATTACAGTCCTAAGACTGATAGGAAACCCGATTGCTCGGATGCCCTACAGTATTACAACTAAGCTTCTGTAGCATCTTCAAAAAATGGTACTTCATTTACTGAAGCGAGACCTGTCTTTGTTTTAGCTGTTTTAATGAGCTTGTATACTTCCTCTTGGATATCTTTTGATAAATCAATATCAGAAAGTTTGAGGTTGAATGTTTTGTGAGCGAATGGTGAAAGATTTGCATCTCGTGATGCCTTGTCTTTATAACAAGAAATGCGAGCTTCGATTGAGTCTGAGAACTTGTTAATTTCAAGTCCTGTAAGACGCCAATATTCTCCTGTAAATCCTGCTCCGTTTGTAAATTGTTTTATGTATGCCATATATTTATGTTTATATGTTAGTTTATAATTATTGTTTTATCATTACGATACCTGCAACATTTAAAGGAGATGCTCCTGAACCTGTTGTTTGGTAAAGTTCTCCTGCTATAACTCCATTTGAACCTGCATCTGCGTCATCATCATATGCTGATAATGGAGATGATATGTGTGCAGCGTTAAGTGTAATAGTTTCTGTATCGTCATCTATTTTAAGAAATGTGTTATTCCCAGTACCTTCTGCACCTAATGTTGCAGAGTGTTGCCCAGCATCAAATAGTTCAAATCCAAATCCATAAGCACCTACACCTGTATCAACAGAAAACGGAGTTTGACCATAGAAGGGGTCTTGTATGCTGAAAGTAACAGTTTGGTTAAATGTATCTGAATCAAGAACTAAAAGATTACCAACAGAATTTGAAACACGATATTCTTGTGCATCTGCAAGATGATGATATATTCCATGGCTTTTACCAGTACCCAATATCCAGTCTGTGCGAACATCATCTTTTGAATGGTCTGCATCACCGATGGATATCGTCCTATTAGCACCATCGAAGAGTGCCATTTTTGAATAGGTATATCCTGCTATCATTTCCCACTCCCATGAGTCTCCAAGTGTGTGACCTGTTGTATTGTCAAATCCTACTGAAATATTGTTATTAAGTAGTATGTAACTCCAACAAGGGATAATGATTCCACTTCCACCATCAGTACTTGACCAACTAAACGTGTCAACATACTGAGCACCTGATACCGTAGCGGAAGCACCTGTAGAAATATCTGATAGAGTTGTAACACTTAACCATCCTGCGTCAACGATAGGTGCGATTACGAAGAACCCATCTACTTCACTACCTCCAATAATAGTACCTGTTGAACCTGATCCATCAGTTACCGTGTCTCCTGTTACAAATCCAGGTGTAGTGATTGAAACAATATTTACATATACGGAACCTACAGAAACGATAGTAGCTGTATAAGTGTTTGGATACGAACCACTATAATTTACAGTATTGTCATAGTGCATGTCATTAAGACCTGTACCAGTAAATCCGTCAGAAAGGAAAGTAGGAGTCCAGTTTGGAATTTCTGTTTTAAGACCATCTACATATGCCAACCCAGCATTTAGGTCTGTAGCGAATTTAACATTAGTGAGGTTTCCGTCAACATCTCCCATTGCTGTAGTAGCGTTCAATGTGTCAATATGTAATAGACGAGTATTAAACATTAACGATGATGGTCTTCCTCCTACATCAAAAGTATCATTTGCTGTATTTAACTCAAAATAAGCACTTGAGTTACTACCATTTCCTCTTATATAGTCTCCGTTTAAACGTAATAGATTTCTTCCAAGTGTATTATCTACTCTCAAATCTATAGAGTCGTTTATACGAATACTATTTGTATATGAAGATGCTTGATACGATATTTCTGTATTGCTGTCGTTAACTGTTACTTTACCACTTACTCCAAGTACAGAGTTAATATAGCTTACACTAGCTCCAATATCATCAATGTTTATATTTGAAAATATTCCATTTGTATTGTCTATGTATCCTGTTAAAATCGTATTTGATGTACCTCCTATTGCTGTTCCATCGTAAGCCATGCTTACAGTATAGTTATCATTTACACTATCATGACGTTGAAATCCTACTCCATCTGTTATGAAAGAACCTATGAAATTTCCTAACTGAAGTGCATTGGTAAACTGACCTGCACCTGTACGGTATCCGATATAGGTTTCGTTGGTTAGAGGATTACGTGTTGCAAGTCCATCTGATGTACCGTTCCCAAGTGCGTCAAAATACGCTATCTCTGTAGGCGTTCCTGTAATGTCTATAAAAGGACTGGTTCCACTACTAGCCCCTGGTGATGCTTGAATGAATGACATAATTTAATCAAGTCTTGGTTATAAGACTGATAGGAACCACCTCGTTTGAGATGAGTCCTACAGTATTGTAACTAGTTTAAGTTTACCCAAGTTGAACCATCATAACCCTCGAACTTGTTAGTTGTTGTGTTATATCGAATAGCTCCTTGAGTTGCGATACGTTCTGCGGTTGTTCCTACAGGTACCTGGATTGCTCCTGTACCATTGATGACAACTTGATTGATAGGTGCTGTACCTGAACCAATCATGAATTGATTATCAGCAGTGTTAGTTGCATTACCTCCAAGAACAATGCTTCCGCTGAATGATAACGGTGTAACGTTATACCCAATAGCAATAGATGCTGCGGTGTTTGTTGCTCCATAACCAGCATTGTTTCCGATGAATACAGAGCCACTCGAGCTACCTGCACCGTACCCTGCGTAATTACCGATAAACACTGCGTTTGATGCACCTATTGCTCCATAACCAGAATATCCACCTAGGAATACCGAGTTGTCAGCATTAACTGCTTTGAATCCAGAAAGGTTTCCAAAAAAGATAGAATCTGTTACTGATGTAGCTCCTGTTCCTGCGCCAGATGAGTAAAGTGTTCCTGACACTGATTGAAATATAGGACCTAGATTAGATTGAAATGGAATACTATCTGCAAGTTTAATGAAGTCCCAAGCCCAATTATATGTAGGTGTGTTTGTGCCACCAGCCATAATACCAACAATAGAACGAACGTTAGTGATATTTCCAAAAGCTGTAATAGGAATTACAACAACTTGATTTGTTCCAATTACTGTTCGAGAAGCACCCCAGTTAAATACACTTACCGTGTTACCAATGAACGTACCACTAGAGTTTCTAAAACGAATATTAAAGTTTTGTGATGCTGTTATTGCAGAATCAAGCCTGAAAGCAAATTGGATTGAACTAAAGTTTTGGATATTTACTTCAGTTGCTCGTGTTAGTAATGAGCCTTGTCTGAGGTTTACTGATGTTGCTGTAATACACTTAGTTCCATTAAATGGATTTACTGTAGAAGCGTTGTTTATTGTTCCTGCTGCTCCTGATAGTGAATAGGTACTAGCTACCCACTCTGTAGGTGAACCTAAATCTTCGTTATATACTAAGTCGTAATTAATCGTAGGTGTAGTAGAGCCTGCTGAAACAAGGACTATTGTTACTCCTACTTCGTTCCATGCAAGTGATGGTTGGGCAGGTGGATTACCTGGTGTACCTGTTACTACAGAAACTACACCTGCATCATCTACAACAATAATATCAAAACGGTCATTTGACGGGTCTGATGGGGCTAGAGTTACTTGTGTTGCTGTTGATGTGTAATTTGTGTTATCAATGTAGTAATTAAGGTCTGAAACATCAAATACAAATCCTGTACCTGACCATATAGCACCACCAGTTACAAGACCTTTACCAGTTGGATTAGTTTGTGCATAAAGAGGTGTACCTTTTCCATCACCAAATATTGTTTTATTGTCTGTTAGTACTCCATTGAATGCAGTACCACCTAGTGGCGATGCTATTAATTGAGACATATATTATTTTCGGTATCCGTAAGAAATATGTCCAGATACCTGAGTTGAAGCTGATAAATCTAATACTAATGAACTTCCTGGTTCAATATCGAACAAGAATGGATAATCTGGTTCTGTGTTTTCAAATACAAAACTTCCATTTTCCTGTAATGGCAAAAGTGATAGGTCTGTATATGTTGAACCATCATATTTTTGGATAGTAATTGTGTTTGCTCCACCATCTGCAATGATGGCAATTTGTCGAATATACAAGTACTTATCTGTTGATGCTGGAATAACAACTCCTGTTGCAGACAGGTTGATTGGTACCATAATTGGACGTGTGATTGAATCGTTCATAGTTTTATAATGTAATAAATTAATTTATCGGAATTATCTTCCTTATAACCAACACCACAGAAGTGATGTGAGTTAAAGAGAGGTAAGTCTCTATTGGGGATAGAACAACAGTCTAGACCGATGTTCCGTTTCCTGCACTCCAAACAAAGTTTCGCATATCAGAAGCTCCGTATGTGAAGATTGTGTCTGCTTGCATAATGATGTCCTTGTTTCCAGGGTCAATCATAGTAGGTGCAACAGTGTTTGCCAATGATTCGATGTATTGAGGTCCGTATTCAGTAGATTTAAGTCCTGAATCGAACATTCCCCATTGCAATGCTCCAAGTCCGTTTCCACCGTAGTTCTTAAGAGCTACAATGTTGAATGAAGGAACTGAAGGTGCGTCTTGGAATGAACCTGGGTAGATACCCTTGTCAATTGTTCCCTTGATTCGTTTAGCAACTTGTTCAGTAGCTGAACCTGCTAGACAAATAAGAGTGTCAAGTGTTCCTCCGAGTGGAAGTCCACGACCGTCCTTTTTAAGAGCGTGCAATTGGTGAGCAGCTTCAAGAGCTGACATAGAAAATACTGGTGAAGGTGTAATACCGTCAACAACAACGTTTGACCAGTTAGAACCTCCGTCTTCTCGTGTGTGAGCTTGTGACCACCATTCGATACCGTCAGCTGTAGTAGCGTCAACAGTAGTGATGTTAGCAGAAACTCCTGAGATTGGAGAGAATGACCATGAAGCGTTAAATCCTTGTGCCAAGAAGTTTTGAGCGTAGTATTCTTTTGCAGATTCAAGTGAACGTTGCAAGTTTAATACTTTAGCTTCAACTGATGAATCAAGTTTAGCTTTGTCTTTCAATTTAACAAGGAAGTGCATTGTCATGAATGACATAGTAGCCTTCACTGTTAAGTGTTGCTGTGTAAAGTTTTTCTCGAATCCTTGGATTGGAGAGTCAGATGGTGAGATTTCAGCATCTGCAACGAAGTTAGCCATACCAAGACCTGTAAGTCCAATATCTGTAGTGATTCGTTCAGCGTTTGTTCGCTTTGTAGAATACTTCAAATATTCAGAATCTGTAGCAACACCAACTTTCGCTGTAATGTTTTTTACTCGGTTATCCAAGATAGCTTGGAAGTTTACGAGCAAACCGTTAGAAAAATTCATAATGATTTTAAAGAACTAATTAATAAGTAAAGACTATTTTGTTACGAATTCGCAAACAATAAGTTTGTCTGCTGCTGCTCCGTAAACGTCAATTTGTCGAACTACTCCAACTGCTGAATCTGTTCCAGTGTTGTTAGCAGCTGTTCCAGTAGCGTTAAGAATCATTTTTTGACCATTGTGAGCAACGTTAGAGTTGTTTACTGTGTCAGCGATGAATTGGTCGTTTTCAGAAATTTTGAAAACGTGTACTGATGCAAGAGCTGCTCCAGCGGTAACTGGTGCTGTAGAAACGTATTCTGCTTGCGCAAAAGTAGTTGTGTTGTCAGCTGGTACAACGAGTCCTCCAGTGTAAACCAATACTTGTCCATCCAAAATTGCTTGTGAAGTAGACTTAGCAGCGTCTTTACCGAATCGTCCGTTAGCTGATGTTACATGTTTAAATGCCATAAGTTTTAAAGAACTAATTTATAATTACAGAATCCATGAGAAGTCATCACCAGAGGTAGATTTGATTTTTTCAACCAATTGCTTATCCTCGGCTTGTTCATCAATAGAAACTGTCTTTGAACCAGAACCTGAAAAATCTACAGCGTCAAGGGTCTTTTTCAACTCTTGTGCTTTTGCAATTTTTTGTACAGAGTTATTTGGGAATAGGTCATCGTATGCCATATTTAAGATAGCATTGAGTTGTTTTTCGTTCTTGCCAACAAGATTATAGGTTTCACCGACATAAGACAGTAACATGTCATAGTTCTGCTTATTCTGTAATTTTGGTTTAGATGCAATGAAGTTATTCTCCATTGTGTCTAATTTTGCAATACGTTCACGTTCCTCAATAATCTTAACTATTTCATCCTTACTGACGTATCCATCTGGAACTTCTGTTTCAGGTTCGTAAATATCTTGCTCCTTCTGTTTAGAGATTTGAGCCATTTCTTTACGTAGCTCTTGGATTTCTGACTTGAGTGCACTCTTGTCATCGTCTGTCGAAGCATTTTTTACTGCTTGTTGCTTATCCCAAATTTCTTTGCGATATTCATACTTCCAATCTGGTTCGTTTGGAGCACGTACAGGACCAGTCTCTAGTGTTTCCACTATTTCTGGTTCGGTTGTTGTTTCAACCTCTACTGGTTTTTCTACAACAGGTGTAGGTTCCACAGTAACTTCTGCTGGTGAAGGGTCAGCGATTACTTCTTGTTTTTCCTCTGCTACAGGGGTAGCTTCGGGTGCAATACCGAGTTCTTGTTTAGAATCTTCCGTAAGGAATGAGTCAAAACTGAAATCGTCTTGTACGTTGTTGTTTGTATTTTCCATATACACCTATAACGCAAGGCGAGCGATTTATGGTTAGTAATAGTATACCTTATTTAAAACTTTTGTCAAGTACTGACTTAGTCTTATCGGTTTTTTATGTAACCAAGGTTTCGTGCGACCTTTTTTGCGTAATTCTCAACCTGTTCGTTAGTGTTTCCTGGTTTAAGAACTAGTGAGCGGAAGTCTCCCTTAAAGTATGCGTATGCCAATTCGTCTTGATTAGAGAACTTAATTGGTACCACAACTGTAAAGATGAAGTTGTCCAAAAACTTTAGGAAGAATCTGAAACCGTCTTCTCGCTTAAAGATTTTATTTGCTGACTTTACAAGCTCTGCTGCTTGACCTTCTTCTGCATTGGTAATTTCTTGACCGTATGTTTTAGAAAACCCTGCTGGTACAACACCTCCAATAAAGTGCAATTCTGATTCATAACCATCAATAACTTCTTTAGCTACTTCTGGTTTAACAAGAGTTAACTTCTCAAGTGCCTTGTTGACACTTGCGTCATCTGCACCGTGGATTGGGTTGTTACCATACTTTGCGATAATTGCATCAGATTTAGATTCGCCATTTGCGATTTCTTCAGCTTGTGCTAATCGTTCAGCTTCTTTTTCTGCTAATGTTTTTGCTTTTTTTGTTGCCATAGAACAATTTACACTACATTACCCAGTAGTGATGGGATACTATGTTAATAAGTCTGGTTTTTACACCAAAAACAACCCCTTACATTCTAAGATGAGTTTGGGTTGTTCTTAGCTTTCTCTAGCATTGCTCGGTATTGTTCTTGTGTATAGTTTTCTACACTAGCATCAACACGAGTCTTTGCTGCTTCGTATTCTTTTTTGTTGATTGTTTTCACAACGTCACTAATCAAAGCAACGCCAACTGCTTCTTCAGCAATAGCGAACTCGATTGGTACCATGTGAGAAAATGGGATATGAACTGTTTCACCAGCCTTAATGTCTTTATTAGGCACAAATGTAACATTTCGTGTAACACGAATCATTTTGATTTGCTTATTTTCAACAAATGCTGGTGCAAGTACATCAAAGTTTACATGCTTTGCAAGCAATTCAACTAAGTGCTTTGTAGAAATCTCAAAAGGTTTTCCTTTCTTTGGGATAATCTTGATGATTCGTCCATCTTCTGCTTTCTTAGAGTATCGAATCATTACTGAGAACTCTGGACCGTTAAAGATGAGTCCATTCTTGTTGTTTGTGTTTTTCATAATTTTTATATAAATGGATTCTTGGTTAATTCTCGTTCGAGTTCAACTCTGTCTCCATTAATTGCTTTAGCTATCATGTTTGCAAACTTGCGTACCATTTGACGTTCTCCGTCAATAATTGCAACATCATAAATGGTATTGAATTCGTCTTTACCACGGAATGTCTGTGGTTGTTCCTGAAGTCGTGCAAGAAGTCTAAACATCAGTTCACAATCCTTGGTCATTGCGAAACGCATAACGAAGTCTGTAAGTTCTGAGTAGTTCTTATTCTGGATTGATTTGTTTAAGTCATCAATTCCTTTCTGAGGAGTGTTTAACTCTTCAAGTGCTTTGTTTGCATCTTCGATAGTAGGATTCGCGGTCTTTTTTTTGTTTGTTGTTTTTTTAGTTGCCATATTATCCTAAGTTTCCTTTAGCTCCTCTTCCGATAGAGGCGTTCATAGCGTCATTAAATGGTGTAGATGTTGACTTGAATTCTTGAGTCATTGGTCCCATAGCTGATGGAGTATTACTCATTGGCTGTGGTGCAGATGCTCCTTCTGGTCCTCCTTCAGCTCCAACCATTTGTGCTGGTGTAGGTGCTGGTGGTTTAGGTTTCATAATTCGGTCGTACACATCTTTAGGGAACCAATCAAAGATAGACTCTTTGTTTACTTCAAGTACTTGGTCTAATTGTTGTAATTTTGTACGAGCAAGGTCAGGCATTTGTGTTTCCATTTGCATAATTTGGTCGGTAGCAGGAGAAATCATTTGGTAGATTTGTGTAACACGTTGCTTGTTGATTTCATCTGATGGCAACAACATTGAAGTTGGGTCAATAATGAATTCAATTCTGTCAGACATGTGTCCTCGACTTCCTAGGATTGAGAACAATTCACTAGCAGGCATAAGGTAGTCATCTGGAAGTTCTTCAACCGTGTCTTCTTCTCCAGTCATGTCCTCTTCTTGCATCTTGATGTCGAAGTTAAGTGGAAGTTTCTTAGAGTAAGCGTACTTCTTTGGTTTCTCATTTGAGTCTTCTTCTTCGTACTCACTATCTTCGTTGAGGTCATAAGAGATACTCATTGGGTCATCAACTGCAATGTCTTCTTCAACCAGAGTAACAAAGTATCCAGGGTTGAGTTTTGTAAACTGCATTACTTCTTCTGTGTTCTTAAGTAAGATTACTTTTTCAACAGAATAGGTTTGACGAATCCATGACCATGTAGCGTATGCGTCTTGTTGGAGACATGACACAACATTGTTTCGTGGAATGATAAGTCGAGACTGTGCAGCTTCCTTCATGATTACGGTTGCTCCGAGAGTTCCTTCTCCAGCAGTACCAGCAAGAATATCGTTGATACCTGTGTTGTCTGCAATCTTTTGCTTTTGACTGTCTGCAAAGATAAGTGACTGCTGTACGTTACCTGATGTCTTAATAACATCAATAGCGGTACCTTGTCCTTTAGGGTTGATTACGTTTGGACCTCTTCGGTATGTCATTTCTCCTACTCCAGTGTTTGTTCCGAAAAGAAGTGGTGAGATTTCTGCTTCAACCTGTTCAGCAGAGAGTCCCATGATGTAGTTATACATTTCAACGTTACCTCGCATCAATTCTACAAGTCCAACTCCATAAGGGTCACTAGGGTTGTCTGAGAAACAGTTAGCCCATTGTACGTGTCCAAATCCTTCATCGTTAGGCATTTCTCCTTCGTAGATAGGATAGTTACCACATGCAACACAGTACTTGTTGAGAATAGGGTTTTCGTAATAACGAATAACAACGAATTCTGACTGTTGATTTACATCAATTTCTGTATCTGTGTTTGTGTTTGCGTATTCAAGTTGGAAGTACTTAGAGTCTTCATACTTTTCGTGGAATGTAGATGCCTTTTGGTCAATTTCATAAACACATTCACCTCGTGACCATTGGTCGTAGATGTTTACAGAAGAACCAATCCAGATTCTTCGTGGGTCTAGTGCTTGACGATAAATGTCATCATAAATAATTCGTGGTACTCCTTTACTTTCGTGTTCAATCTTGCGTGGGAATACTCGGTATGCACCGAATCCAGAACCTAAAACGTTGTAATAGAAATACTGAAGAGTGTTGAGTCCGTTAGCAAGTGGGTTTGTCCATGTACGCTTCCACATTTCGTATGCGGTACGAGAGTAGATTTTATCTGACGAAAGAACTGTTGCATCTGGTACCTTACCAGCAAGTACTGAAACTGCTGTGATAATCTTAGAGAATGCAATAGGTTCGTTAGATGTTGGTACACGATGGTTTTCGTCTTCTGTGTTTCGGTTGATTACTGGAATCTGGGTGTATGAACCACCTTCGTAGATAAACGAATACGCCACACTTGTTGTAGCTGATGGCATTGCAGAGTTGTATGTTGCAGTGTTTACAAGGTTTTTGTCCATGTAAGCAAGCATGTTGTCATACTTCTGTCGGTATCTAGTGTTTTTGAAGGACTTCTTGTATGCGTTAAGTTTGTCTTGAAGTTTTTTACCCTTCTTCAACTTTTCCTTAATCTCTTTTGGTATTTCTTTACCAATTTCGTAGGAATCCAACATGTCTTGTGCATCTTGTTCAATATCCTGTACTTTCTTTTTTGCCATAGTTTTAATAAGCGTATACGTGATTAATAGTGACCTTATTATCACATAGATTGCTAAGTTTGTCAAGTAATACCTATCTGTTCATCTTCATAAATATCAAATCCATCTTGGTAGAAGGTTTTGCTTGTGTTGTTTGTTGTTTAAAGTTCTCTACGTACCATAGTTTACGTACCATGTAGGCAATAGCGGTAGCCATGATAACGTCATCGTGCTTTCCGAGTACTGCTTCTGGTTTTCCTCGTGCGTTACGTACGAATGAAATCATTTCGTCTAATAGCGGTGCTTGTACGAATGCTACGTCTGTGAATACAGAGCGTAATTCCGTAAGCATAGAGTCACGAGACTGTCGGTCTGTTCTCCACCCAAAAGAGTTAGCTACTTGCTTGGTTACGTCATCAATACGCTGTCTGTAGTAGAGATTGGTGTATCCATTACGTTCCAATTCATTGTTTACCCAAAGTCCGTCTTTGTTTACTTCGACTGCTAGGAGTGCTGTGTTATACCAATTTCCAACAGCGATACACACCTCGTAGAATTCATCTGGTGGTATTTGAGATTTGTAGATAGCTTGGATTTCACGAGTCTCAACATCAATAACCGTAAGTGTAGAGTAGTCTCCGTTATGTAGTCCTTCTGCGGTATCTCCTCCTATTACATAAGCTCGTTTAGGTTGTGGTTTTTTCCATACCATAAGTGGTCCTGCGTATACATCTACAACTTCACGACCAATAACATCAAAATATTCAGGTTCTTGTACCATCATCTTGCATTCAAGAATCTTTTTCTGGTCAAAGTAAGGTTTACCTGTAGAAATGAATGCTTCATCTGCGGTAGTAGGGTATTCTTGGTTTAATCGTTCAACATCCTTTTTGAGTGAAAGCCATCGCATGTAATAATACGTCATTTCCTTATCTGAAAGGCTGTGTTGAGTTTGATAGGACTCCCAATCAATGTTTCCTCTCTGCATTGCTGAAATTGGGATTATTTCGGTGATATTATCGAGTTCCATGTCATCCCAGGTCCAATTGTAGAAGTGTGGATAGAACTGCACCTTAAATAGTGCCTCAGAACCCCTAGATTTGGCGTCTAAGGCGTCCATATAGGTGTCATAGTACGAACCACTAGCTCCTTCAGCTGTCGACTCTATAAAGACAAATCCGTCCATTGGAACCGCAGGGAGTGTTCCTGACATTACTTCCTCTGCTCGTTGTGGGAACATCTTAGATAGTTTTGCATATTCCGAAATGTGAACATATTGGTAAGTACCTGAACGTCCAGAAAGAGCTACACCGAAAGTAGATTGTGAGCCATCTGCGAATTGAATCGTAAGTTTGGTCTTAGAGTTTGTTTTAAAGTCGAAAATTCCTTTAATTTCATCGGGAAAGTTCATAATTGCAAATTTAGCCTTCTTATCGAAGATGTCTGTCATACCTTCCTTCACGTGAGCGATAGCTAAGGCTTCTTTGTTCTGCTTGAACAGAGTTTCGTCCAGAATCCATAAAGTAATCAACGTAGAAAAGCCTAACTGTCGTGATTTTAGGATGATATTTCGGTTTCGTATGTTATCAAGGAAGTGTTTCTGTGCTCTAGTGAGCTTAAATATCTGTTTTCCTTTAGATTTTGTGTTAATTACGTATAGATTCTCTAATCTCCATCGTTTATCACGTAATAATTCAGGATTAGCCTTTAATTTGGCAATTGTATCAGCCCAGTGCTGTTTGAGTTGGGTTGCGTTCATGTACGAGTTATACCATGGATTTCCAAAAATGTCAATCCAATCAACAGAAAAACCCCATTGCTGAGGCTTTTCTGCAAAAGTAACAATACAAATACATGTATCGTGAAAGAACAATTAGTAGCGTAGGCTACATTCGATATAGTTATACCACATAATTAATTAGTTGTCAAATGGTAAAACACTTGACATTGTATTTAGAATGTGATATAGTATGAAAGTTAAGGAAATTCCTTAGCCAGCAAATAACTAGGGATACAATGTCTGTAAGAATCTTTACATTGGACACTCATCCCTGGGTATCCGCTGTAAGGATTTTTTTGTTCTCACAACTTAATTTAAACTCCTTATCTATACTGAATGGTCCAACGGGATACCATTTTTGCTGTCACTAGATTATACAGCAAATTGAATCAAATTCTTCAGGGGGACTTCTTTTTAGTTTTCTTTCTTTATAAAGAGTTTTCTTTAGTTTTTCGTTTTTCTATTTTGGAAATTACTACTTAATTATGAGATTTTGGAGGGGGTTATTAAGGGGGAACCTTTAAAACCCTATTTTAGCAGTAGGTTTATCAATAGGTTCAGAAAGGTCAACTTGTACTATCTCTGCTTCAGATTCCTTAGATATAGCTTGTTTTAGTGATTTTGCGTATATGATTTTAGTTATTGTGTATTTTTTCATATTCGTATGGGACCTGATTATATACGATTTTTTGTATTTTTTTATGGTATAGGAGTCACTTTAAGGAATAGGATATGGGTACCCTTTTTTAGTTTCTTAGGGGGTGGGGGTGAGGAAGGGGTACACCCCACCACACACTTGACAAGTTGTCAAATAATGTGTTGTAATAATAGTCAACATTGACAATGATATATGCGTATTGTATAGCATGTTGTCAAGTACATAGTATACACCACACTATGTATCACAACACGTGTCAAATGTCAAGCTAATACTACAATACACCATACTTTATGGTCTTGTCTACAATGTCATAAAATGTATATTTTGCGACATACTATTACACTGTATTATCATGCAATACTTCTGTATTGTTGTCAATAGTCTCTGGCGCACTATCCTTATTTTCCAAGGGTGTAACGTCAATAATGTTAGCAAATACACTACGCATACCACTATCATCTTGCTTAGTTTCCTTAGGTGTGAAGCGCTCAAATACCTTAGAAATGGTATCAAGTCCACGCATAAGCTCTTGCGTATTGTAGTCTTTAAACCCTCTTGCTTCGATTTCATTCATCATACCTGAAACAAGCATACCTGCTTGATACGCCTGTTTTGCCATTGCGAGCTTAAAGCCAACACTCTCTTCAATTTGTTTAGGGTTGTCCGCCATGGTTTTAGAATATCCAGCCTCTATCGCTACTTGTCGCCTACTCTTATGATTATCCAATACTCCCATAGCATAAGCCCTCTGTTTCTTAGTAGCACCAAGATACCTCATATATACCCCAACTATACCATACCTATTTTATTATGTCAAGTACTTACTGTACAATAAAAATACACCTGTTACAGTGTATTCTATGTTCTATCTCTCTTATCGTTCGAGGTAGTGCTATAGCCTGTCAAGTGTTATTATATTTCCGTATATATCTCTTTACGAAGTAATCTCTCAAGCGTAGCTACTAACTCTATTTCACCTCGCATATCACAAAATGAAATCTCACCACGTTCTGACTTTCCTATAATCGTATACATTGCCTCACATAGCTTTTCACGTGCTTCTTTTTCCTTCTGGTCAATTAGTTCTTGTTTTGTATCGTACATATATTATAACATTATTATCTTATAAAGTCAAGTTCTACAGTGCTTTTATTAGTTCATATTTTGTGCGAAATGATAGTATAGGTGAAAAATTATCTTGCCTTGCTTCTTCAAACGTCTCATTGTTTTCTATAATAAGCCAAGGTTCACACTTCCAACCAACGTGAGCAATAGTAACACCATTATATACCCGCACACCGTTATAAAAACCTTTCATGTCTTTTTTTATTGCTGCTTTATTCATATAAATTTTTACCCTGCCCCATATACTAGCGATAATATAGGGGGCAAGATACGCTAGTTAATAAGTACCGTTTCGACTGGTACATGATAAGTGTACCAAAACAAAAACAAGCTGTAAAGCCTGTTTTATTATAGAACATATATTTTATTTTGTGTCAAGTACATCAATAATCCCGTCAAGTTTTTTATCTGAACATAGTTTTTTTATAGCTCGCATAGGTAGCAATAAGTCGCTCATGCTGTAATCAATAACCATGTCAATGTTTTTCCCTTTTTCTTTATCGTGGTAAAGTGTACGGATTTTAGATATAATATTTTCAACGCTTCCAAAGGTATCAGAATATATACCGTTATAAGATAACAACTCAATACTGTTTGAAAAACTTGTAATCTTATAGTATCTATAGCTCCAGTTTGCTATATGTTTTTTATTCCAACCTATAGCCTGAATGTAAATAGTATCTTTTTGCATATGTTTTAGTTAGTTTTTAAAATATTGAATAATATATCACCACTTGCCAAGTCGTACACGTTACCATCAAGGTCTATTGCATTTTTTTCAACTGGTCTATTATCGAAAAAATAGCACTGCTCTATATTATCCCAATAGCTACCGCTCCAACTGGGCTTGCCATGATAATAGTCAAGTGTAAACGCGTATATCTTAAAACCTGATACGTTCATAGTCCACCCATTACTATCTACAGTACCGTTACCCCTTACTGATTTGTTGTATACTTTTCTTATGCTTGCTTTTCTTAATGGTCTACTTTTTTGCATAATTTTAAAATAAAATAAAAATAATAAATAATAGTAATCCTAACCCCAACACCTCGAAACATACCCCTATATATTGCCTGGTGTTTCTCCTTGCTTGCTCTCGCTCCCTATGGTAACACCCGCTTTCCCTGATTGTTTCAATATAGCTCGCGGACTGCCTGAAATTTTTCTTTTTCTGCTCGGTACTTCTCACAATACCGCACAAGCTCGCTTTCGCTTTCAAAATTCAATTGCAAATTCAATTGCACGGTTTTTTCTATGCTCCAATCAAGCGACAAGTCAAGCGTATTTACAACCCAGTGTCTAGCTTCCGTTTCACCTGTAAACTCTTTTTGATACTGTTCCGCTGTTTTAGTATTTGATATTTTGTAAATTGCCATATAGTTAGAATAAAATAAAAATAATAAATAATAGTAATCCTAACCCCAACACCTCGAAACATACCCCTATATATTGCCTGGTGTTTCTCCTTGCTTGCTCTCGCTCCCTATGGTAACACCCGCTTTCCCTGATTGTTTCAATATAGCTCGCGGACTGCCTGAAATTTTTCTTTTTCATGTTATAATGATTTTATCTTTTTTGACAATTCAATTTTCTTGTCAAGCTGGTCAAGTAAAGCTTGCTCCTCCTCTTTTATACGCTCTTGGATATTGTAAACATAGCTCAACGGGTCTTTTATACTTGCGCATAATGTCCAAGTACTCTTTTTTCTCCTCCAAGTATTCCAAAAGGTCTTTTTTATTCATAAGTTTATTATAATGCAAGGGGTTATTTTTGCATGTTTTTATTATTGCATAGTTTTTAAAAATAAATATATTGACAATTATTACAGCTATTGTATAGCATACTGTCAAGTTTTTTCATGCAAAACAAAAACCCTTGCGGGTCTATATGATACGTCTATCATTTTATTGTAATTTGTATATACATGTATTGTATATTATAACGTGTCTATTACATTTTACTTGATACCATATTATGCAATAGTATTTGCATCGTGTCAATAAAACATATTTTACTATGTGTCAAGGACACAGATTTTTGTGAGTGTCAACATTTATTCTATCGGTTATACTTTCAATCTGAAATCGACATTAGTTAATTCTGAGATTAACATTAAGAGAATTCGGAATTTCACTTTGGAAATTAACATTAGGGAAAATCGGAATTTGTTTTTGGGTTATACTATTCCCAAGGAATATCTTGTGGGTTATCGTATGCCTCTAGTGGTGGTTCTTCACCATAGATAGATGCCCAATCTTCTGGATGCACTTCTTTAGCGTTATCATCAAACATGGTTGTAGTTTCTTTCTTAGAAAGATACTCTTTAATCTTCTGAATATCAGCGTACATAGACATGATTTGTTTTCCATGTCGTTCTACAGTTTGTACCAATGGATTAAGCTTAGCTTCAACTTGTGCTACGTCTGGTTTCTTAGGATATACAATACCAAAGTTATGATATGTCTTACCGTTTGATTCCTTAGACCATGTTTTGATTTCAACTGACTTACCTACTTGCAAGAACTTATCTAAGTCTGCTTGTGTAAGATTAGCTGTATACCAATTTGTTGTATCGAAGTCAAACTTAACTCCAATATTAACTCCTGGTACTTCTGCTGGTTTACCATTAACAAATGATTTAACCATTACCTTAGCTCCATTAGGAAACTCTGTACGTGGATTACCAAGTGATGTTACGATTCCTTTTTTATTGATGTATTCCATAATTATTCTCCAGTTACACCAGATTCTTCTGGTTGTGTTGATAATGGGTCATTTAATACCAACCCCTTAATTGCCCACATTGAACTTGTCTCTAGTTCTGTGATAGCAATAGAGTTTTGTCGTGATTGTGGTAATGTAAGTAGGTGTTTATACAATACTGTATATGCGTCACGCACCTCTTGAATTTTAGGTAGCATTGTTTCATTGGGTTTGAAATATCCAAATGGGTTTTGTTGTGTTGCTTGCATATAATTATTTATTACTTAAACTACTAATTTCTCTACATGTTTCAATTCCAAACTTCTCTACACATAATTGATTTTGATGGAATACTCCAGCAGTATAAAAATATGCTACTCCAATAATTACTGTAATGAAAATCAAAAAAGATACCACACACGTTAGAACAAATTTAAATTCGTTGTCCATATAATTATTTCTTATTACTAATCTTTGTAAGTGTCACTACACTTCCACGTTGCATATTTGCTGAATATCCAAGTTCTGAAATAAGCATTGATACGAGTTGTGTAAGATTTTTTAAATCATCTTCAATTTGCTTAATTTCCCAGTTTTTAAAATTTTCAAATCGTTGATTTAAATATTCGTATGTTACCTTATCATTATTTTTGTTAAACATATAATTTATTTTGTTACTTTTTAATAAAATTTATTAGAACTTAGTAAAATTTAGTACCATACCGTACTGATTTTGTTACTTTTTCTAATGTATCTCTATTTCGATAAATAGAAATTAATCCTGAATAGCAGTCTACCATAGCATCAAGTGCTTCTGCTGCACACCATGCCATTGTACCATCTTTCTTGATGTTAATTACAATAGCTCCAGCAAATGCATCAACACCGTAATCTTTCTGCCATCCATTCTCTACTAAACATTTATAATATGCACCCATTTGAATGAAGTGACTATCATAAATACCTGACGATGTTTTGATATCTGCAATGTATACCTTACCGTCTTTTTCAAGCACAAGGTCAAAGATTCCACCAATCCACCATTCTTTACTCCACACTGGACGTTCTGTTGCTAATACTTTAAATCCATTGTTTTGGATGAAATCAACAAAGTTTTTAACTGATTTGTATATATCATCATCACATGTAAATTGTCCTGTATTGCACCATACTTCACATGCTGTATGAACTCGAGTTCCCCAGTCACCAGCATCTGTTTTACGTTTACTGTGTTCCTTTTTAGCGCTCTCTAGGTCTTTCTCTGAAACAAGATATGCCTCACCAAGTTGTGATACTTGACAGTTACTCCGAATCCAATCAATGGTAGTTTTTACTGCCCATGGAATAAGAGCTGGCTTTGATAGTGTTTTGTCAATGAGTGTTGTTACTCCAGTTAATGGCTTACCGTTTAATTTATGTACGTGTTCAGCTTCATCAAATGTGTAAATATCGTCTCCATGTAGCACTTCAATACTTCTATCCATTGTTTTGGATGTGTTCTCCATAGTTTTCTTTTTCTGACCTAAAGAAATGGAACTTACTAAACGGAGTTTGTGGTTGTTCATCATCAAACTCTAATTCATACTCAAGATTGTCTACGTCTAGCACGGTATTGGTTTTTGCAAATTGCAATCCATAGCGATGTCTTCCGAAGTAGTCATCAATCATAAGAGCGTCTGTAAATTGTCCAGTGTCTGGATTCTTTACTCTCGTTATATAAGTGCTCATAATTTGTGTCGTTAACTTTTAATTTGTGATGTGCCTGTGGAGCCAGTATAGACTTTTAGCTTCTCGGCTACTCTATAATCCAGTAGCTAGAAATTCACGATAGATACAATTTCCAAACCCAAACAGGTAAAACTACTTTTGTATTATCTCACATCTAGTTTAAACGTACTGGCTTCAACGACACACCACTTATCGACATTGACAGTATACACGAAAACAAAAACACTGCAAGAGTGTTTACATGTTTGACAATATTTCTGTGTACTTGTCAACTACATACCAGCAAGGTTTTCAAGGTACTTAACTATCTCTGACTCATCTCCTTGCTCATAAAGTTCAATCATCTTTTCATAAAATATAATATCAGCCTTGATTGATTTCTTTTTCATTGAGAGTAATCTTTCAACATACTCATGTCCGTATTTATTATACATGAATGATGCGTATTTTACCTTAACCGTTTCTTTGTGGTTTCGTGTAATATTACAACAGTAACCACCCTGTCCGTGCATGTTGTGTGGATGATAGCGTAGTAATGCACCACCAGTAGAATCTGGTTCATAGTGTCCAGCTTGAAAATTTCCACCTTCACAGAATGCACCACAAGAGCAACAATATCCTGCTATTACTCCTGACTGTGCAGAGTCTCGTTTTCTAATGTATGTGTGAGATAGTTCGTAAAGTTTATTCTTTGCTCTCTTTACACGTGCTGGCATTAGGTCTTTCTTTGGTTTTGTTTTTCTAACAGAAACCTTACGTAGTGGTGTACGCTTCATTGGTTTATTTAATTTTCTTTTAAAAGCGGAACGTTTCATTGCAGTATAGCCTGGTATCGAACCAGGGACCCTCGAATTAACAGTTCGATGCTCTACCACTGAGCTACTATACTATGACCACACAACCTATCTTACGAAATACCCAGGGGTATTTATCAGTCGAATGGAACCTTATGCTACCAAGGAACGGTTTGGAGCTAGTTCTAACTTGGATGTAGCATTGCGGGCGTTGTTAGAGTTGAACTAACCTAATTGCTTTTGGAGAGCGATTTCCTCCCAGAGGAACACCCAATTTCACCAACCGACAACTGTCTAGTCTATACATCGATAACTGTCTTCAGCCTATGCTGTGGTGTTCAATCACATTTCAGTGAATCGTCAGTAGTTGCAGTTAAGGCGTTTGTACACACAACTACTCTAGCCTTGTACAAACCCGTATAGCAGGTCTACTGGCTTGTGTGTCTCTACATGGTACTGCACCACGTTGTCAGGGGTTTCAATCCTGTGCATTACTTTTATGCTATAGAGACAAAACACTTGACATGTACCGTTTGGTACTTGACAAATACGAAATTGTATTATATACTACATCTGTGCACATAGTTTTTTGTCAACATTGACAAATCAAGCGTTTAAAACCGTATAATAATTTTCTTAAATATCCTTACAAAATAAGGGTATTTTTGATTTATCACAGTCTTTGTACATTGTAGCAAAAAAACAAAATAAAGTCAAGAAACAAAAAACCATCCCGAAGGATGGCTATTCTATTGTATATAAGATGTTGCAATTAAGCCACGAATCTTGTCAATAGTGTAGAGTGTACTTTCTTGCGAAGTACCAACATACCCAGAGCTTTGATGCCATTCATCAGGTGGTGTGAAGCTTGGCATTACTACCAGTTTTGTATTACCACCTAAATCCTTGGTGTAGTCATGGTGAAGGTGTCCACATACTACAATCCACTTGTCCACAGAGCCGACACTTATACCTTGAGCTTTAGCCTCAGACATAAATATCATATGAGCAGAGCGTTCCATCTTAGCAAGTGACATGTCATCACCGTGAGTAAACATTACACACACATTACCATATTGAACATACGTTCTTGTGGTGTGATTTACTTTAACAGTTACGTTTGGATTGTCTCTGTAGAAACGTTCCAAGAATATCTGGCAAAGGTAGTCAGTGTGCTTGCTGTGATTACCAAACAGTGTAACAACTTCTACTGGTGCAACTTGTGCAAACATATCAATCATACCAATGGTCATGTCGATGTATTTACCAAGTTCTATTTTCCATGAGCCAGCAGTTTGTGCAGCTTGTGGAGTACCAGCAGTAGTCATGTGTGTTTGACCGTCAACGTGAATGTTGTCATTACCAACAGGAAGTAAAATCTTTGATGGAACACCTCTTGCTACAATTTCTGAAATCATTTCTTGTGCGTGCTGTTGAAGCATACCAAGAGCAATTTCACGGTTGTAAGTCTCGTTTCCTTTCTCATCAAAGCATTGCTTCATGTAGTGTACGTCAGATATACCAATGATGTGAGCATGGTCAACACGTTTCTGTGTCTTGATGCTTACTTTAGGTACTTTGTACGATGGAAGGAACGTTTCAATGTGATTCTCAAATGGTTTGAGTACATTGTGATGGAAATTAGTCCATCGGTCGTATCCTTTCATAATCTCTGACCACTTAGCCTTTTCAGTCTTCTTGTAGGTATCACGTTTCATTGTTTGAATGTTCTGTGCAACAGCTTCTTCAACAGTGAGTCCCTGCTCGAATTCTAAATCAGTTTGTGGTAATGATGACTTGGTAAATCCATGTAACTTAGCATACAGGTGTACAGCCTTAGCGTGTGGAAAGTCAAACTTCATTGCTACGATTGCAGCAGTTTCATTTTCTCCCATGTTTACGTAAGAACGTTGTACAGCACTGTGCATATCAAACGAACAGTTAATTTGACCAAATTCACCTAAGTCGGTTACAATGGTTTTAGATGTCCAGTTGATAACGATGTTGTCTCCACGAAGTTCAAGACCATGCTTTGCTTCTTGCGGTGGGTTGTCTACAAGGTGTTTATTTTGAGAATTAACCACCTTGCGTAATTTTAGGGCTTTGCGGATACTTCTGATTGACTCAGCTGTACCTCCACAATGCTCAGCCATTTCGGCATCTGTCATGTTAAGGTAGTTGTCCTTGACAAAATTCCTTATTTCTAATTTATTCATATGTTACTTTTGTTTATCTATTATACACTAATAATTACTATTAATCAATATTGACGAAATCATCGTATTCATCCTTATTTAGCAACACTGTCATAACCATTGATGCCATAATTAGTGAAATCTTATCACCAAATAGTTCATAATGATTAACGTATTGTCTAAGTTGTTTCTTTAAAATGTTATCCATACATCCATTATGCACCTATTCTGGAATGTGTAAATAGTAAACTGTGGATAACTATCTGCGATAGCGGATTACTTGTATTGACAAAATATTTAAGTATTGTATAATATACCAGAATGTTCTTAATATGCCCTAAATCAGGTTTTCCTGTTTGAGTTCCTGGTTTATGGCACATTGTGCGTATTCGTGTAAAAAACGTCTAAAAAGTTCCATTTTAAGCATTTAAACGCATAATAAAACCACCTAAATGGTGGCTTTTTATTAAATTATTCAATTTCATAGCCTACATCTTTAAATTTCTTCCAAAGTGCAAGCCATTGATTCTTAGGAAGTGTTACCTCTGTTGCTTTTTTAAGCTCAAAGAAGTATTTAGTTTCTCCTTCGTCTCCTTCTTCTGTTTCAACTACACAATCACAGATACCACATGATTTACTGGTAATTACAAATTCACTAGGAGGAATAGGAATTTTAGTGATGTAAATGTGACTGGTAAATCCTCTGGTTAATTTTCCTTGCTTTACGTTATGTATCGCAAACTGTTTATGATTCGTGTGCCATATGACGCACAACTCTCCATGCTTAGGAGAACTCTTGTTATAACAGTTTTGGCAAAATGATATTCTCGAGAATATAAGTACGTCTGATTTATTTGTTTCCATATATTAAGTTTTTATTAGAATATCATGAATGTTTATTAGTGTCAAGGTTGCATTGTGTATAACTTTATGCTATACTTAAACCTGTAATTAGGAAACCCAAGAAATCCTTATTACTTATAGTAGATTATTAATTTAACACAGTTTTCGCATGTATAGGATTGGGTTTAATCTACGCCCTCTTGGGTCCTATATAGCCGAAAGCTGTTTTTATTTACAGAAATATGAAATATAACATTAATATTAACCAACTTGTACTATCAGAAACAAGCTTAGACCTTTCAGAATGTGCTATTCTTGACTGGTTAATTTACTTCTGTAACTCTAAGAACCAAAAAATAGAATCGAGACGAAAGAATGGTTACACTCAGATTGACTATACACTTTTACTTGAAGAGTTACCATTACTCAGAATTAAATCAAAAGGCTCTTTAACAACAAAAATAGCAAATCTTGAGAAAGAAGGATTTATTGAAGTTAACCGTGCAACACACCAAAGTAACTACGTAAAACTAACAGAACGTGTTGATGAGCTGTTCAGTAAATTAAACAGCTCTGTTCAGAATAATGAACAGATAATGCCTAAAGCTGTTCAGAATACTGAACCTATCATTATACTAAATAATCATTATACTAAATCATTAGATACACGCATCTCAAAAAATCCAGAATACTTGTTGAATATACCAGAACATGATATTGATACTTTTAGGTCAAAGTATAAAGCAACTAAATCAGAGATTATAATTAAAGGGGAGGCTCTTCACAATTGGTCAGGTTCTGTTGGTAAGAAGTATAAGGACTACAGATTGTTCCTTATGAACGCATTACTTAGAGATTACGGACTACGTGAGCTTGACAAGAGTGGTAGAGCATTGTAAAACAGTTATCCACATGTTGCATTTATTTTTAGTTATGCAATACTGTAATTGTTAGATTATTAAGAGTAATTATATAAAAACTATGTCAACTACATTACCAGGAACAAAAGAACACTTAGACGATTTAGCAGAAGAGTTTGGAAGTAACTACAATGTAGTTGACTATCCAATTCAATACGATGCTACTACTGAAACCTATTATCGAGAGGTTGAAGGAGAGAATGGCATTGAATACGAAGCTATTGAAGAAAAGTATTATCCAATTATTACAAGATTTATTTATTAAAATATGAACCATAAAAATTCACACGACTGGCTAATAAACGAATTAGAAAATAACGGTTGGAAACGTAAAGAAAACAACTTTTGGAAATACGCAGTACCAGTATTCCTAGTACTAGCAGTAATTTATTTTATTAGTAGAATTTAACAAACAAATGACAAACAATAATTGGGAAGAAGAATTTAGATCAATAGGAGAAGGAAGTGTACGATTTATGGCTACACGACAAGAAGTTAAGCAGTTCATTTCAAACCTACTCACCAAAAAAGACCAAGAGCATAAAGCAGAATTGGAGATGATAAGAGGAGAATTAGATGGAAATATGTTTGTTGATTCAAATGAAGCTGGTCAATTCAGATTACATTCAGAAGGTTATAACCAAGGAATGGAAGACGCAATGTCAATAATAGATATGCACATTAACAAGTAACAAACAAATTATATGAATATAACAAAAGAACAATTAAGACGATTGGCAAAGTTAGACGCTCTTGAAAGAGGTGGAGTGGATAATTGGGAGTTTTATGACGAGGCACTCACTGAGTATTCAAATACCATAGAAAAAGAGGAAAAGATTGAGGACTTTATGGAAAATATATTTGAAATTATTTGTACCTATATTGAAGAACCAGCAGGTCGTGGATGTGGATATGGAATTCGTATAGAGGGTCAAGAAAAAGCTATTGAATTTGCATTAAAAGAAATTAAAGAACTTAACTAAC
>ERZ724508.196-NODE-196-length-43460-cov-4.775671_pt1 | contig 43460 bp, 37 predicted proteins | sample MGYA00376041_ERZ724508 | MGnify/ENA primary metagenome ERZ724508 (study PRJEB28724, sample SAMN07190887) | wastewater metagenome | isolation source: effluent of sewage treatment plant in Hong Hong | place: USA: Christiansburg, Virginia | collected 2016-03-01 ...
AAATCTACACATTTATTTTGTTTTTGAGCGTTACAATTGGTTTTGCTCAAACACCTTATTATCCTGCAACTTATTATAATACGGCTACAGGAACTGGCTATACATTAAAAACACAATTGTATAATATAATTAAATCAACAATTTCTATACCTTCTGTAACTTTACCAAAACATGTATGTACACCATCTAGGTGGCCTGTATTTTTGCGGCTATGACAGATAAAGAATTGAGATCCGCCTGTGTCCTTGCCTCTATGGGCCATAGATAAAACGCCACGATCGTGATGTTGGCTAGGGTTTTTTGTTTCACATTTAATAGAATACCCTGGGCCACCAGCACCAGTACCGTCTGGGCAACCACCTTGAACCATAAAATCTTCAATTACACGGTGGAAATTTAAGCCATCGTAATAACCGCTTTTTGCCAATTTAACAAAGTTTGCTACTGCAATAGGAGTATCTTGATCAAAGAATTCTACTTTCATTACACCTTTACTTGTGTGAATTTCGCCTGTTGTCATAATGTATATATATTATTTTGGAATTATATCGTGTGTAAAAGTACTAAATTAAATAGGAGTTTTGGTAACGAATTATGAAATATGCCAATATTGATTTATTGCTTCTCTCCTACTTTATTTATTTTATAACTTGTTTTACCTGTTTCTACAATGTAAAGCTTGGCATTGGATGAATCTGCTTTAATCGAAACAGCTTTAATTAATTTCGTTTCAATTCCATCTTGATTTATCAAACACCATTTTTTAGAACGCATCACAGGTATAGGCATTACATTCGTTGTGTCCATATAGTTATATATGTAGGTAGAAACAATTGTTCCATCTGTTCGAAGTAAAGACCAAAAATTATCTTTATTAACTTTAATGTGATTTGGATCTGTAAGCAGGATTGCATTATATTCCGATGCCAGTATTCGTTTACCAGAGATATCGAATAATCCTTTTTTATCATTTTCAGAAACAATATAAAAATGTTTTTTTCCTAATTGACCTGATTCTATGCTTGAGAATTTTGGTTCAAGTATATACGTTCCATTCTCATTAATGAGTCCTAATTTTCCATCTTTTTTTACAGTTGCAAATCCGTTTGCGAACTTTTCAGTTTCATCAAAACCGGTATCAAATTTATTTTTGTTGGTTTTACCATTATAATAATACCCTAGATTACCTTCTTGTACGCGAATAAATTCAATAGAATCGGATGCATTGATTTTTTCAAATGTGCTAGATTTGAAAATGTTGGATGTTATTGGTACTAATAATTGCTGATCGTTTCCATTAATAGATCCTATATAATATTCTTTAGTTTCAGAAATAGATAATTGTTTAAATGTTGGTTTTACAATAAAAGAATCTTTTAAATCGATTATGCCAAATGTTTGGTCTTTTGCAACTACTGCAACGCCATTGTTAAAGTCACTAGCATAAATGTATTTAGGCTTTATATATACTTTCCCTTTTATGGAAGCGTATCCAAATAGATTGTCTTTTTTAATTCTAAAATACCCATTACTGTATGGCGCGATGGATTGATATTCTACAGGTAATAAAATTCCACCCGACAAATCTAACAAGCCATATTTAGAACCATTTTTTGCAATTAAAATATTCGTTTTAAAGACATCTATTGAATCGTAGGTTGGATTTAATGTTACCTTTCCGATGTTATTGAATATTCCCCATTTGCCATCTTGATCAAAAATAATATCTCTTGGCGAAATCTTTTTTACGTGTTCAATATTTGGTTCTAATAAAAAGCCACCATTCACGTGATTCACTACGCCTAATTTGCCATCTTTTTGAATTAAAGAACAATTTGGCGAGAGCACTTGTGCAACCGTATATTGAGGTGTTATAATATATTTTGTTTTGTCTTCATCAAATAAACCCCATACATTTTCTTTTTTTATCCAAGTCAATTCTGTTCCGTGTATGGCATACATATCTGTAAATTGATGAGCCAAAACATTTCTACCTTTATCGTCTATTAGTCCCCACAGTCCATCTTTTAAAGCCCAAGCCTTATTGTATCTAAAGTTTAATATTTTTTCATATTGAACAGGAACTATTAAGTTTCCATTGCAATCTAAAACACCGCATAAGTTTCCTCTTTGAACAATTGCTTTATTACTACTGAATGGGGAAACTTTTGTAAATATAGGTTCCACAACCATCATGCCCATTAAATCCGCATACCCCCAAGCCTTTTTCTCTTTATCGTAATATGGAAAAAGGTCTTCAGGACAACTATTACCTTGTTGAGCCGCAACTTGAAGGCTTAATCCAAGTAGGCAAAAACAAATTATTTTTTGAATCAATTTCATATATTCTGTATTGGTATAATTTAATAATGCTATTTATATAATTTGGTTACACGTATTTATAATAAATTAATTTACACTTTACTCACCCATTTGGTTCCATCTATATAAAATCGCCAAGGTTTATCTTTGTATTCTTCCGCATAGTCTATTCCTACGCGTTTAGTGGCATGAATGAACTCTACAATAATATTTCGATCTTCAATCCAAACCGTGTTACCGGTTAATGATAGTTTATTGTGTAATTTATTTATGCCTAGTGCTTTTGATACGGATCCAGGACCTGATGTAATTGTTTTATTAAGAGTATGTTTATTTCTGCGTTTCATCATTATTTCAATACCTTCCAGTGGTTCAATAGAACGTATTAAGATTGCATGTGGCTTGTCTTTCTGATTTGTGATTACATTGAATAAATTGTGTATACCATAACACACATATACGTAAGCTATAGCACCTTCCATATAAAACACTTCTGTTCGCGCAGTTTTTTTATTTCCATAGGCGTGAGAAGCTTTATCTTCTGGTGCCATATAGGCTTCTGTTTCTGTAATGATCCCTGAAGTTATTTCTCCATCTATATTTGTCACCAATACTTTCCCTAATAAATCTTTACTTATTTGAAGTACGTCTTCACGCAAATAAAAAGACGTATCAAGTTTTTTGTTCACGATATTATCCAAAGAATAAAATTGATACAACAATTGCAGCTATCATACTTGCAAAATCAGCAAACAGACCATAGCTAATGGCATAACGTGTATTCTTTACTCCTACAGAACCGAAGTACACTGCAACAATGTAGAACGTTGTATCAACAGCTCCTTGAAATATACACGATAAGCGACCTGTAAAAGAATCTGCTCCATACTGTGTCATGGTGTCAATCATTAGGGCTCTAGATCCACTCCCACTTAATGGTTTCATTAAGGCCGTTGGTATTGCTTGAGCAATTTCTATTACGCGTTGATTGTTACTTGATAGGTGTTTAACACCCACAATGATTATGTCAAACGCACCGCTTGCTTTGAATAAGGTTATTGCAGACAATAAACCTACTAAATAGGGAATGATTCGAATGGCAACATCGAAGCCTTCTTTGGCACCTTCAATGAAAACCTCAAATACATTTAATTTTTTATAGAGACCATACCAAAGAAAAAATATTATGACTGAAAATAAAATAATGTTACCCGAAAGTTCAGAATAGAGCTTAATCAAATTTGGTGTTAATTGTAAAAAAAACGCAATTAAAATGGAGATAAAAAAGGTTATTCCTATTAATGATAGTAATAATGTTTTATCTAAAAAATTTATTTTTTGTTTGATACCAACTAATATCATACCAACCAAGGTAGCAACGAATGTAGTAATGAGTATAGGTATAAATACATCACTCGGACTACTAGAGCCCAACTGGGCTCTGTACATAAATATATTGATTGGAATGATGGTTAAACCAGATGTATTTAATACCAGAAACATAATTTGAGAATTAGAGGCAGTATCTTTAATGGGATTTAATTCTTGTAAACCTTGCATGGCTTTTAATCCTAAAGGCGTAGCTGCATTGTCGAGCCCCAACATATTCGCAGAAAAGTTCATTAAAATATTTCCTAATACAGGGTGACCTTTAGGAATATCAGGAAATAGTTTTGAGAAAAAGGGAGCAATAAAGTTTGATAATTTTTCGATTAAACCTGCTTTTTCAGCAATTTTTAACAAGCCAAGCCAAAGGGTTAATATACCTGTCAACCCAATTGCTAATTCAAAAGCACCTTTTGAAGAATCAAATAAGGCAACAACCATTTCAGGAATGGCATTTAAATTATACAGAGAACTTGTTTCTGGTAGGGCAAATGTGCGAATGAGGCCTAATAAAAAAGCAATTGTGAAAAATCCAATCCAAATATAAGCTAAAAGCATAGTTTGATTCGTTAAACTTTAGTAATTTTAATTAAGTAAATTTAATTAAATAAACCCAAATCAAATTAATAATCAGCAACTATGTTTAAAAGCTCTTTATTTTTCAAGTCAATAACTCTTAGTGTATTAACATTGGGTATTCAATTCATGACATCTGCACAAGTAGAAGAGGTACCTTTAAAAGCTAAGAAAAATAGTATTAAAATTAGTCCAACCGCTTTTGCAGTATCTACCTTTGCACTTTCGTATGAACGGTATATTTCAACCAGTGTTTCAGTACAAATTAGTGGTGGATATATGTCTGCATCTAAAAGTTCAGATAAATCTAATAATAATGGTTTAAATCTGTTTGGGACTAATAATAACAATACATCTACACCTACAGCTTCAAAAGATAAAGCATCTGGTGGTTTTGCAGAGTTAATGGTTAAGGTTTATTTTTTGAAAGGAAAATCAGTAATGAGTGGATTATACTTTGCTCCTTATGGACGTTATGGCCAAAATAGTTTTGAAATAAATAGATCGATTACACCTTACAATAACAATTATTATAATAACCCGTACCCGACTCCAATACAATATCCAGCATTTAAATACACCATTGAATCTTATGAAGGTGGAGCTGTATTCGGTTATCAGTTGATAGCTGGTAACGCATTTGTATTAGACATGTATCTAGGCGGTGGACTAAAAGTTTCTAATAATTCTTCACCACTTTTCTACCAGAAAAGCGATCGTAGTTTTTCAATTTTAGAATCACAAGACTATACGGGGATTAGACCTAAAGTTGGTTTTAGAATTGGATTCGTTTTCTAGGAATTATTTAATCAACATATATCCACTAATAATGCCGGCCTTGAAAGATTCTCTTTCGAGGCCTTTTTTATTATATATATGTATTGTCGAACGTTGAGAATAATCGCCTGCATCGCTTACCACAATATCACCATTGGTTTGATTGATGGTGAGTCCATAAAAAGTTTTTCCTAAAGCTGAAATACAAATATCTTTTGTGGAATTTATATTTTGTGTGTTTAATTTATAGACATCATTTTCAATCCAATATATATGTTTATCTAGTATGCTATAATGAATTTTAGAAGCCAAACTATTAAATGTTGTAGCAGTAATATTTCTGACTATACTCCTATCTACAGGATTGATGCATTTTAATGATGGATAAATCGATTTGCTTTGATTTCCATCACATAATAACCAGATAAAATTATTATCATCAATAGCAATTGAAGAGCTTCCAAAGCCTATATCAATACTATCTTTTAATACTTCTGCTGCAACATCGATCAAATATAGATATTTACTTTTTGGACTTGTTACGTACATGGTATCCTTATATTGAAGAATTTCTTCTGTCCAATAATTGATCGTAATTTTCTTTTCTATGTCCAGTGATTGGGTATTTAATATTGAAACACCTTTGCCGTATAAATCTGTCACATATGCTTTGTATGTTTTGGAAAATGCAATGTATCTTGGTGATATTAATCCAGTGATGGTATTCGTATTTAAAAAATCGGAATTCAAAATTTCAATTTTTGAAGAATTGTTAACAACTAAGAAAAAATTATTCTCATAAAAATAGAGCGATTGACATACATCGCCTGCTGTTTTATTATTTTTAGCGAAATAAATATCTTGTGTAACAGTTTTTTGAGCAGAATCATAAAAACTCACACTGCCATTGCCTGATTGAAAATTACCCTCATTAACGACATAGATACCTTTCTTTTGTAAATCCGGCAAAGGATCAGATTCCTTTGCCGGTGGTTTACAAGAGATACAAATAAAAACAATAACAAGTAGTCGAATGGATATTGTTTGCATTAGTTTATTTTAATTATTTTTTGTGCTGTTGTGCCTATACGTATATAGTAAATTCCATTATCCCAGTTTGATGCGTCAATGTTCATTGTTTCCGATATTGTTTTACTTGTAACGATTGAGCCAGTCACATCATAAATATAAAGTTCTTCTCCAATAATGGATTGATCTAGCACTGAAATATTAAATTGGCTAGCAGATGGATTTGGGTAAACTTGAATAATTTGCTTGTTTGCTTTAACGATTGAAGTAGCCATATCATTTTGATTGATAACGCCGATAGCATCCAAATCAAACCCACTAGATGCAAAAGGTGTTGCATATGGATCATTGATTGGATTGCCCAATGAATCTTTTGAGGACACAGCTAAATCAATTGTTCCTATTACATCAATAATTTTTACATGCGTAATATTATTAATGTCTAATAATGCATTGTTTTTCAATTCTTCTAAGTCAAATGGTGTGCCGTAGCTAGCTACATATTTACCTGCTAAATTATAAATTAAAGAAGCATCCATTGGTTCAAAACCGCCTAATTGGGATGTTGCATTGGTTTTAGAAACAGATGGGAAACGTACATAATTAATACCATCTGAACTTACTTCTACGAAAGCCAATTCTAGAAATTGAATTGTACCAACATTAAATCCGTTTTCAAAAACTGCAAAATCGGGGCCTACTCCATTTTTTATTGGAACTGGGAATTCTAAAATTGCAATACCATTATCTCCCAAAGAAACAATACCGTTTGCACCAGCTTTAAGTGTACCATTAATTTCTTCACCAGCACTTGCGTAACCTCCATTAGGGTGTGCGAAATCTTGAAATCCTCTAGTTACTGTACAAGTCGATGCCCAAGATTTAAATATCGAACTGTCTTTATAAATTGCCTGCTTGCTGCCATTTACAACTGCCTCGTCATATAATGGTTCATTAAAATGATCCATCGCAAAATAGCTTGGTGTATTCATGCCATAATCTCCATTATCTGTTGATTTTAATAAGAAAATCAAACTATCAATAACGCCTAACGATCTAAGATCAATCCATCTCCAAGTACTTAATACATAATCTTTCGAATTATCATCAAATGTAAAATCAGCTAACTTTACTTTCACCGTGTCACTTATAACAGCATTATTTCTATATCCTGTTATAGCTAATTGAAAATAATCCGGATCGGAACCCATTGCGCCACCAAATTTTTTAGCAAATGCATCTCCATTCAACATGGATAGTGCAGCATAGGTTGTATTGGCTACATAAAACCCAGTCACTTCTTTTGTTTTAGCAGAATTTTTTAATTGTATTATTGATTTGTTTCTTCCAATAGCAAATTGGGATGAACCTCCTACTCCACCTCCTGTATATACACTGTATTGATTTGTATATCCTTCAGTTGTTACGTCAGTATGATTTGAATAACCGAAACCAGTTGACCAATAACCAGAATTTTTTATTTTAAAATAAGCATCGCCATCTGTAAAACCTTTTGAACCATCTGCTCCGATCCAATATCCATTTGCATCTAATGGAAGATTGTCAAATGTTGATGTATTTTGTGCAACTCCATAAAGCGAATGTGCAACGAGTAATAGACATGTGTATAGTTTTTTCATGATATTAATTAAACGTATATGTTAGGGTAACTTGATAATTTCTTAAAGGCATGGGCCTGCTTGCTACAACTTGGTATGATTTATTGCTGATGTTATTAATACGCGCATTGATTGATATACTTGATTTCGATTTTACTAAACGAGTACTGTAAGTAACATAAGTATCAAAAATATGATATGGGTTTATATAGTCTGAATTATCAGATGTGATAAAGCTCCATGATGTATAATTATAGATACACCCAACACTTATTCTTTTTAATTGAATGGATGTTGTAAACGAATTTTTATAAAGCGGAACATAAATTAATTGTTTATGAATACGTTCGTCTGTACTTGCCAAATTTGATTCATTGGTAGATTTCGTAAATGCAAATGAATTTTTTATTTGCAGTGTTACTTTTGAAATAGGAATGCTTATTCGAGTTTCAGACTCCAAGCCTCTTGACCAAACTTGTTGAATATTTTCGGGTGTCCATATACCATAACTGGGTGTCCATAAAATCCAATCTTTAATTGTTCTGGTATATACTGTAACATCCTGATAGACTGAAATTTTGTTTATTATTTTTTCAAAACCAATACCTGCTTCATAGCTCCAACCATTTTCTGGTTTTAAGTTTACGTTGCCACCTGGATTCCAATATAAATCGTTTAAAGAAGGGACTCTATAATTATATGAAGCTAAGCCATGAAATTTAAGTGATGTAATCAAATGATAATCTAAGCCTAATGATGGCGTAAAAGGAATCCAATTTTTGACCCATTCTTTGCGGATAGAAGGAACAAGGATTATTTTTTTATGAAATAATTTTATATTCGATGAAAGAAAGAAGCCCACTTTATTTTGATTAACACTTGAGTCAGAAAAATTATTTGAATTTGCTTGTTGCAATAATACTTGCGAACCTGCTAATACTACAATGTTTGATGTAAGGGTATATCTATATTCAAATTCTGCTTGTAACAGTTTACTGTAAATAATGGAATGTATGTTTGATGTATCGGATTGATAGTTCATTTTATCAGATTGATAGCCTATCTTGGTTTGAATCACGGATCTTTTTTTTACCCAATTCCATTGTAAGCCTTGTTTCCAATTACGATCATATTGTGTTGCATCGGAGAAGGGGGCAGAAATAGTTCCTGGTATATCTTTGTCAAATTGTTGATACCACATCCAATATTTAAACGTACTATTTTTTATACGTTTTGAATAATCTAAATACATACCTCCTTGTTTTTGAAATGCATGATCTAATTTTTTCTTTTCATTTTGATCGTAATAAGGGATGATATTTGTCGCTTGTTTGTAATATAAAGCCGCATAAAATTGTTGTGTGGAATCTCCCAAACGAGTGCTAATAATGGGTAGCAAAGAGCCGAAACTTGCTTGCTGGTAGCTTATGTTTAGTTGCTTGCGTTTAACAAAATTGGTTTCATTTGATAAATGTATGCTTCCACCAATTGCTCCGCTACCCATTAAAGATACTTGTGATCCATACTGAATGTTCATGGAATTAAATAAAAATGAAGGTACAATGCTGTAATCTACTTGGCCAGTTGTAGGGCTATTAAGCAGCATGCCATTCATCGTTGTTTGGGTCTGCGATGCCGAACCTCCTCTTAAGGATATGCTCGATAAAGAACTTACGCCATATGATTTTATATATACAGAAGATTGATTTGATAGCACATCTGATAATGAACCTGGGTTATTTTTTAAATAGGTAGAATCAATTTGTATTGTTTTGCTACCAGCAGAAAAGTCTTGGTATCGATAGCCAATAATTTCTACATCTTTTGATTGATAGGATGAGTCACTATTCGTTTGCGCGAATAGTGATTCTGAACGTATTGCACAAAGCAATAGAACAATCCATACATACCGGTTGTAAATAATACAGAACTGCATCAAATGATTTATTTATCATTCGAAAACTTGTGTGAATCAATAGGAAGATAAATGCAACAAAATAGTATGGGGACATACTAATGAGTGAACTTATCCGCGAGCCTTTTCACCGAAAGCTTCGAATAGTGTGTTTTTTGGCAGGTCTTCTGACTTACTCTCTTGCATTTACCTTCCCATCTCGATCGCAATCGGGACAGTGGCTAAATAAAATACAAGATTGGTATGAGCTTACAGCAGCGGGAACTGTTTCGGATTTACACCGAATTCCCTTTTAATCATCTCAAAGAATGAGATAAACCAATAACATTACAAAGGTAGTAATTAATTATGAATTATGAATGCAGAATTATAAATTATGATGAAACGTATGATTTGAATCATACGCACTGTATATTAAAAATGTACGTTGTACTTTTCTGAGAACTAAAAATTAACATTCTTCTTTTTATATTCATTGTAACTTAGAAATAAATCTAATTTTGTCTAGTAACTAGAACCTAGCACCTAGAAACTAAAAATTTAAAACCGAACAATCGTTTTCAAATTCACAACCCTTGCTGTTAATGTATTCGGTATTGCATAGGTATTACCTGCATAATCTGGTATCCATAAATAAGATATGGTATTTGATATACCTAAGAGATTGAGAACTTCTAGACTAATCCAAATAGACTCAAAGGTGCTTTTTTGAATTATGTTCTTATCATTAAATGTTATTAATTTAGAAAAACCAATATCTACTCTTTTGTAGGAAGGTGCAGTCAATGAAGAACGATACTCCGGTTTACCTGGAGGTCCAAATGGTAGACCAGATGCATACATTAAACTTAGATATACTTTTATGCTTGGATTATTTGGTATATAGTCTTGGAAAAATATGGATGCCGTTACTCGTTGATCTGTTGGTCTGCGTATGTATCCTCTATTATCGTTATTGATGTTCTCTTTTGTTGTTAGTATACCTAAATTAAACCAACTCTCTACTCCTTTTACAAACTCACCATTCAAACGCATATCCAAACCTGTTGCATAAGCAGTACCGTCATTTATTCCATAATATCGTATGCGTACATCGTATAAATCATACGGTACAATTCGATCCATATATTTTACATAGGCTTCTGTGATGAAGGTAAACTGCCTACCCCATCGCATAAATTTTTTATCAATAGCTGTTATGAAATGATATGAGCGTTGGGCTTTTAAATCAGTATTTATAGTTCCATCGAGTGCGCGCATTTCTCTATAAAATGCAGGTTGTTGATATACCCCAGTACCAATACGTAATTTGATCGATTTATTTTTCCGAGGTTGGTAGGAATATTGAAGACGTGGTGAAAAAATCAATTGCTTATTTAACGACCAATAATTCATTCGAACACCTGTTACAAAAGTATGGGTTGAGTCAATATTGAAAACATGTTGTATATACGCTTGTAATCTAGAAGAATTCAAGATTTTTTTTTGATATACAGAGCGTGTTAAATTTACATACGATGCTGAATCTGTAAAATTATATTCATCGTAATAATCGTTAATGTGTTCTTTTGTATAGGATGCACCAAACTCAATTGCATTGAATTTGTTTGCATGAAAAGTATTATTATTGTTTAATATAATAGAACTGGCATGGAGAAAATTTCTTCCATGTTCAAAGTACGATCCCGTTCCTTTTGTTACAACATTCTTATTGTATGCAGGTGTTGTTGGATCTATTTCTACTGAACTAATTCTGTAACCAGATTCAATATCGTAGGTTTCTCTTTCAGAAGTTTGATACCCATTCAATCCAATCTTTGTTTTAAAACGATTTGAAAATTTATGACTATACCGAATGCCTCCTTGAGTTGTTTGGTATGTTAAAATATCTCTTCCGTCGAAAGCTACATCAAACTGTAGAGGATCATCTAAGGTGCCAAAAGAAGTTTGTCGTGTAGTTGGTGTAACTTGATATTTATTTTTAGAAATAATACATAATATATCTAAGGTTGATTTACCTGGGTTGTAGGCATATTTTGATTTGGAAGTAATGTCCATTGTTACTACGGTTTGCCAATCCCAAAACCGAGGCTTGTACTCTCCTTTCGTATCTAATGTATTTAACAAATAGGACGCAGACTTTAATCGTGCACCAGATACAAATGATAATCGGTTATTAAAATTTGTTCCTTCAATATGGGCAGAGCCACCTAAAAAACCAGCTGTGATTGATCCTGCATATTTTTTAGGAGTTTTATAATCTGCATTTAAAACAGAAGATAATTTATCCCCATACTTGGCTTCCCACCCTCCAGAACTAAAACTTACTCGTTTAATCAAATCGGGATTAACAGCACTCAAACCTTGTTGTTGTCCAGCTTTAGCAAGTTGCGGAGAATATATTTGAATGTCATTTATGTAAACAAGATTCTCATCGTAATTTCCCCCTCGAACAGAATATTGTGTAGACAATTCATTATTTGTTGAGACCCCCAATGCCATGGAAGGCAATACTTTTGAAAAATCTCCAAAAGCTGATGGTACATATTTTGCCGAAATAGTATTTATTTCAATAGCATTATACACCATACTATCCTTAGCTGCATAATCAATTATTTCAATGACTTTCCCATTACTTTCATCTTCTTCTGCAGTAATATTGAATAAAATAGTCTCATTGGATTTGGCCGTTATGAGTGTTGGATTGCTTTTTATTCCTATACTTTTTATACTAATGAAAACTGGTTTGCAGCAAGGAATAATCGTTTTGTAATATCCGTTATCATCACTAGTTGTTAGAAAAATAGAATCGTCTTGAAAAATATAAGCTCCAGGTATGGTATCTCCAGCCTGTGATATAACGAATCCTTTTAACGTAGCATTTTGTGAATAGCAAAAACTCGTCAGAATGAATGTGAAAAATAACGTATATAATATTTTACCAATATACATTCTGACAAGTTTCTATAATCAATGGTTAGATTTTTTTCATTTCTTCAATTGTAGCAATTGGGTCTTTGGAAGAAAAAACATAATTGCCTGCAACCAATACATCAGCACCTGCTTGAACTAATTTAGGCCCTGTAACATCATTTACCCCACCATCAATTTCAATCAATACGCTGGCATTATTTTCTTGAATCAATGCCTTTAATTCACGTACTTTTTGATACGTATGTTCTATAAATTTTTGTCCACCAAAACCAGGATTTACAGACATCATACATACTAAGTCAATATCTTTTATTACATCTTTTAATAGATGTATCGGTGTATGCGGATTAATTGCTATACCAGCTTTGCAGCCAGCATCTTTTATTTGGTATATCGTTCTATGCAAATGTGTGCATGCTTCATAATGTACAGAAATATTTGCTGCACCCGCATCTCTAAATGCTTCAATATATTTTTCTGGATTTACTATCATCAAATGAACATCCAGTGGTTTGGTCGCATGTTTTTTAATCGCTTGCATAACAGGGAATCCGAAAGACATATTTGGAACAAATACGCCATCCATAATGTCAATATGAAACCAATCTGCTTTGCTAGAGTTAATCATTTTAACATCGCGTTCAAGATTTCCAAAATCTGCAGATAATACACTTGGTGCTATTAATACGTTTGTCATAATGCAAATATACGAAATGTTAAGGCTATAATTTAACCCATTTAATGGTTTCTCTATCATTTGGAGAATCAATGGAAACAAAATACATCCCTTCACAGAATCCTACAACCCACTCTTTCAGTTCAATAAAATTAGATTGAGCTATAATGGTATTGTTTAAGACTAATCGACCTTGATTATCAAAGATCTTTATGGTGTATTGTTCGTTACTATTAGGGACCTTCAAGATTAATTGTCCGTTTTGATATGGATTTGGTGCAATTAAAAAAGTAGATTCTTTCGTGTAAATGGAAGCAAAGGAAAATATCCTAGGGAAATAAGGGGTACCATGACCAATTGAATTATTTGGATTTGAATAATGATCACAAGATTGAAGTAATAAACTTTTGAGAAGTTCATTAGAAAGTGTCGGGAAAGTTTGTTTCATTCCTGCTAACATTCCAGCAATCATTGGTGTTGCTAAAGATGTTCCTCCTGTTACAAACATATCCCCATTAGGCTTAATACACGTGATAGAATTACCTAGTGCGCACAGATCGGGTTTAATTCTACCATCTGCAGTTGGGCCAAATGAACTAAAGCTGGACTTCATATTATTCGCATCTACCGATCCTACGGCAAGAACATGTTTTGCATCTGCAGGTGTACCTATGTATTTCCAATAATTCGTCCCGTCGTTTCCTGCACTACATACAACCAGCATCCCTTTTTTATAAGCAATATCAGCAGCCCTAGCAATAACACTGGTCTCTCCATCCATTTGATTGTAAGTATAACTATCTATTGTATTGTCGTAAGTAGTATATCCAAGAGATACAGATATAATATCAGCACCACAACTGTCAGCGATTTCTGCTGCTCTTAGCCAATTGTATTCTTCTAAATTTGATTCAGTCGCTGCTACTTCCGTTCGTAATAAAATAAAATCGGCTTCTGGAACGATACCTTTATAATTTAGCGCATCTGCTGCGAGTACAGACAGCATATACGTTCCATGATTGTCGTCATTATAAATGTTATTTTCATTATCTGCAATATCGTAGGTATGTATTATCTGATGATTATTCCATAAATGTTTGAACGCAGTTAGTGTATCAACTCCTGGAAATCCAGAATCTGTAATGGTTATTAAAACATCTTTTCCTTTTATTCCAAGATCATGCATATAATTTATTCCTAAAAAATCTGTATAATTCGATGCATAATTATTCGATTGTAAACTTAATTCAGTGGTATATGTATTTTTTGCTGCAGAACGATTAAAAGTTGTAGTGCTATTTTGTACAAATGGCAATAAAGTTATTTGATTAAAGGAGGCTGATGTAGCCTGTATACACACCGCATTCATCCATCTTGACGTATACCGAATTTCTGCACCTTCAGTTTTTAAAATATTCAAATACGGTTCTGAAACGGGCAAATCCATTGAATCAATGGGTATGCCAGATGATTTTTTTTTTAAGATTGAACGGGCAGATAAAAAATTCTCTGGTGTGTTTACGTTACCAATGCTGCCTTGTTTATCTTTTAAAAAAATTATATACGTATTTGTTTGAGCACATATCAAGTATGAACTGCTTATTAATAATAAAAAAGTATAGATTAATCGACTACGGAGTACCATAATCTATGAGTGTTTCTTCCACGATCTTCCCAAATTCTATTATTTGTAAACCAATGTTTGCAGGGTCTGAATTGTATTGTACTTGTTCGTATTTTTTATACACCATGCCAACATTTTTTGCATATACCCTATTTCTATAATCTTTTGATACAAAATTTAAGGTATGCTCTTCATTCACATTTACCGTTTCAGAATAGTTCGTTGAACCAACCATATACGGTTGTTGAAAATTGGTTGCTTCATATAAATCCGGTCCACTGATGTTTTTGGTATTACCATCCCATATTTTTCCTGTTGATAATGGAAAAACCAATCGTATATAATCGATGTTATTTTCTTTGATTGTAATCTGATTTTGGTTTGTAGTGAAAGCCCAAACAGAATCAGGTTGAAGTGGCCAATCTACTGTTGTTGTTGGTTTGTAAAATCGATACAATTCATATATTAAAGTATTATTATTAATATATACTTCGTGGATGACATCTTTTCGATTGTATGTGGTATCCGTAATGAGGCTATTGTATTTTATTTCATGTACGTTATAAATCCAATATCTTCCAATATCCGTTGGGAAATATTCTATGCCGGTTAATGTAGGTACAGAATCATTGTTGCGTTTACAAGAAAAGCAACCAATTACAACACATATAAAAAATATTTTTTTGATCATCCGTTTTGTTTAAAGCTTGATTTTATCCAACCACCTCCAATTACATCGTCTCCTTCATAAAATACTGCTGCTTGCCCTGGTGCAATTGCTTTAACAGATTCGTGAAACGTCACTCTAATTTCGTCGCCAATTTGTTCAATTGTAGATGGTGTTCCATCATCATTATAACGAACTTTGGTTATTGCTTCTTTAACGTTGCCTTTTATGTTTTCGTATTTGGATAAGGTAAGTTGATCCACCCACATTCCGTCGCGGTTCAAGCCTTCTTCTTTTCCTAAAATCACTCTGTTCGTATCTTTTTGAATTTCTGTCACAAATACAGGATAACCCAATGAAATCCCTAAGCCTTTACGTTGACCAATGGTGTAAAAAGGATATCCTTCATGTTTTCCAACAACAGTACCATCTTCTAATACGTATTCGCCTCCTCTAACTTCTTCTTCTAAACCAGGATTTCTTCTTTTTAAAAATCCTCTGTAGTCGTTATCAGGAACAAAACATATTTCATAGGATTCGCTTTTGTTTACTAAGTCCATAAAACCTCTTTCAGTTGCCATCGCTCTAATATCTGTTTTATGTAGATGTCCCAGAGGAAAAGTCGTTCTACTTAAACTTTGTTGAGAGATACCCCATAATGCATAGGATTGGTCTTTATTTTCATCCAAACCTTTAGATATTACAAAACGATTGTTTTCTTCCCGTACTTTTGCATAATGCCCTGTGGCGATAAACTCACAATCCATTTTATCTGCTCTCCTCAATAAAGAATCCCATTTAATATGTGTATTGCATAATACACATGGGTTGGGAGTACGTCCATCTAAATATTCTTTATTGAAATGATTAATTACATAATCGCCAAATTCTTCACGTATATCAACAATGTAATGGGGAAATCCTAAACTTACTGCGATATTACGTGCATCATTAATAGAATCAAGACTGCAACAACCAGTTTCCTTTTTACTCCCCCCCAAATTGGCATAATCCCACGTTTTCATCGTCATACCAATCACTTCGTACCCCTGTTCGTGTAACATTACTGCTGCAACCGAACTATCTATACCGCCACTCATGGCAACTAAAACTCTTCCTTTTTTACTCATTTTCAGTGAATTCCTTATTCTATCCAGAAGTAACCAATAAATAGCTTACTTAGTTTCTTTACATTTTAACAAATTTATGAATAAATTATCCCATATTTAGATTTAATTACAATTAGAAAATACAATGGGATTAACGATTCCGGTAATATTAAATTCCGTTAATAACCTCTCAGATGCACGTTATGCGGCAGGAATGGGTGTTGAATTTATGAGTTTTGAAGCAGATGAGAAATCTGACAGATATGTCGATCCAAATTTGTTTAAAGCAATAACATCTTGGTTATCTGGTATTCAAACAGTAGCAAGCATTTCTGTATTAAATCCGCAAACACTTTCTTCCATTCAAGAATATTATCAACCAGATTATATTTTATTTGAATCCATTGATGGAATCACACAAACTCAATTGAATGAAATTAAGTGTATTCAAAAAATTAGTCTTTCCTCCACTAATATATTACATCAGTTAACTTCACTCAATTATAAAATATTTGATGAATCTTCTTATATTTTGCTCGATGTTTCGGAGTGGATGGATTGGAAAGATCATTCTGATCTTATTATAACATTAAATGAACAATATCCCATTTTATGGGAATTACCGATTGAACAAGAAGATATTTCTTTTATTCAGTCATTAGAATTAAAAGGAATTGCTATAAAAGGTGGCGATGAACAACGTCCAGGTTGGAAAGATATGGATGCCTTAATTGATATATTAGAAGCATTAGAAGAAAATTAAAAGATATGAAAAGTTCTATTTTTACACTGACATTGAGTCCCGCTTTTGATAAAAGCACTTCAGTTGATCGTGTACAACCTGAGCACAAATTACGCTGTGATAATCCTATATACCAACCAGGTGGTGGCGGTATAAATGTATCTCGAGCTATTAAGAAATTAAAAGGTCAATCTGTAGCGCTCTACCCTATTGGTGGAGATACGGGCAACCATTTCAAATCCCTGCTTACAGAAGAAGGGATTGAACAAATCACATTTCAAATTAAAAATTGGACACGAGAAAACTTTATAGTTGTTGAACGTGAGACCAATCACCAATATCGTTTTGGAATGCCTGGTTCTGAAATTTATAAAGAAGAGTGGGAACAAATGCTTGCGGTGATTCAAGATCCTAAAAATGATTTTGAATATTTTGTAGTTAGTGGTAGTACGCCTAAAGGGGTGCCTGACGAGTTTTATTCTCGTTTATCAAAAATTGTTTCGCAGAAAAATGCGCGTTTGGTTCTAGATACTTCTGGAGATGCATTAAAACATTCTTTAAAAGAAGGGATATTTTTATGCAAACCAAACATCAATGAATTGAGTGAAATTGTTGGTAAAGAATTGGTTACTAAAGAACAGCAAGAAGCAGCTGCAATGGAAATTATCCATTCAGGAAAGGTTGAGATTCTTGTGGTTTCTTTGGGGGAAAATGGTGCATTGCTTGCTTCTAAAGAAGGGATTCATCATGTAGTTGCACCAAAAATTGAAAAGAAAAGTACGGTAGGTGCTGGAGATAGTATGGTTGCTGGTATGGTATTAAGTTTATCTAGAGGTAAATCATATGAAGATGTTTTAAAATACGGAGTAGCTTGCGGTACGGCAGCAACAATGAATTTTGGAACGGAGTTATGTAAATTAAAAGATGTAGAACATATTTATTCTGAATTAGGCGGAAAATAAATTCATAATTGATCCTATATTTTTTATCAATCTTTCCTATGAATAATCAAAGAATACAAACATCAACAACAAACGGAATGCCCTCAGGTATTCCGTTTATTGTTGGTAACGAAGCTGCAGAACGTTTTAGCTTCTATGGAATGCGAGCGATACTTGCCGTCTTTATGACCAGTTATTTACATATGACTGAAAGTACTTCAACTGAATGGGCGCATACATTTAATTCTGCAGTGTACTTCACTCCTATTTTAGGCGCATTTTTAGCTGATATTTTTATTGGCAAATACAAAACCATTTTATATCTCTCTGTACTTTATTGTTTTGGTCATTTGGTTTTAGCACTCAATGAATCGAAGGAAGGTTTATTTTGGGGATTAACATTAATATCCATTGGTGCAGGTGGCATAAAACCTTGTGTTTCTGCACACGTGGGTGATCAATTTGGAACGAATAATAAACACTTAATTGAAAAAGTGTTTTCAATATTTTATTTCGCCGTTAATTTCGGATCGCTATTTAGTACGTTACTGATTCCATATTTATTGGAACACTACGGCCCTGCGTATGCATTCGGATTACCAGGCATATTGATGTTTGTCGCTACAGTCATATTTTGGTCGGGCAGAAATAGATTCGTTCATGTTCCTCCATTTGGAAAAGCTTATTTTAAAACAATTTTTAGTAAGGAAGCTTTATCTGCAATCGGCCGGTTGGTTTTTATATTTGCTTTTATTGCAATCTTTTGGTCTTTATATGATCAAAGTGCAAGTACCTGGGTATATCAATCTAAAAGTGCTTTCTTAAATAAGGAAATCGATTTATTCGGATTTATACAATTCACACTGCTTCCCTCTCAGATACAAGCAGCCAATCCAATTTTAGTTCTTATTCTGATTCCTATCTTTTCTTTATACATATATCCAGCACTTAATAAAATTATTACATTAAAGCCTTTAATTAAGATATTGATTGGCATGTTTATGTGTGTACTTGCTTTTTTAGTCGTAGCATATATTGAAAAAAGAATTTCTAACGGAATCGAGACAAGTGTTTGGTGGCAGTTTTTGGCTTATTTAATTTTAACCATGGCTGAAGTAATGGTATCTATAACGGCTTTAGAGTTTTCATATACCCAGGCTCCCAATCAAATGAAATCAACAGTAATGGGGATCTTTATGTTTTCAATTTCATTGGGTAATATTTTAGTAGCTGTAATATCACATTATAACAATCTTCATGTTGAAGTTGCAACAATTAAAGTTGGCTCAACAACTTCAATTTCACTAGAAAACTATACACCGATAAAAGGAGAAAAAATAGAATTTGAAGAGGGATCAGGTCTTTTTATACTTCAAAAGAACATAAAGACAGGTGTTTTAGATACCATTTCGCTTTCTGGTACCTATTTAGTAGGTAAAGTAGATGCTCCATCCAACTCATTTACCCTTCAAGATAATGGATGGAATAATATTAGCACAATAAAAAGATCAGCATTACCTGAACACTATAAAGTTGTATTTCATCGATTCAAACATGAGGCCTATTTCTATATGTATGCCTTGTTAATGTTTGTTACTGCTATTTTATTTATTGGTGTTGCGCTTAAATATAAAGGAAAAACCTACATACAAGGTGAAGCATAAACCTACATACAAGGTGAAGCATAAACTACCCTTCCATAATATTTTTGCTAGAAATTTCTTTATATCAATAAATTAGTTATCTTTGCATGTCTTTTGAGTAATGTGTTGGCAAATGGCTGACTTAATTCACAAGGAATGTACGTGCAACGTACCGCTGATAAAATACCACCCAATAGTCTCGAGGTAGGCTATGCTACTTGTCAATCTGTTTCTAAGATTAATAGATTTTGATGTCCCAAGGTATTTTTTCATTACACCTTTCGGATATATTATGTAATCTAGAAAAGACGACGAAATAATTCATTTAATAAATAAAAAACATCCTATGTTATTTAAAGACCTTGGTTTGTCTCCTGAAGTTGTGGAGGCTATCGAATCTATTGGCTATTCTGAAGCTACTCCTATCCAGGAAAAAACAATTCCAATTTTAATGACAGGCAAAGACCTTACAGGTCAAGCACAAACAGGTACAGGTAAAACTGCAGCCTTCGGTATCCCTGCTATTGAACATGTTGATATTTCTATCAACCAAACACAATCATTAATCCTTTGCCCTACGCGTGAACTTGCTTTACAAGTTGCAACTGAATTAAAAAAAATATCTAAATTCAAAAAAGGCTTACGTGTACTTGCTGTATACGGTGGTGAATCAATCGAAAGACAAATTAAAGACTTGAAATTTGGTGCACACATTGTTGTAGGTACTCCAGGTCGTATTATTGATCACTTAGATAGACGCACATTAAATGCTTCTAACATTTCTCAAATCATTTTAGATGAGGCAGATGAAATGTTGAACATGGGTTTCAGAGAAGACATCGAATTAATTTTGACACGTTTGCCAGAACAACGTCAAACAGTTTTATTCTCTGCAACGCTTGCACCGCCTATCTTGGCACTTGCTAAACGTTTCCAGAACAATCCTGAGATCATTAAAATTGAGAGAAAAGAATTAACAATCAGTACGGTTGAACAATTCTATTACTTAGTTCGCAATGCTCAAAAAACAGAAATTGTTACTCAAATTATTGATTTGAATAACTTACAATTGATGTTGATTTTCTGTAACACAAAACGTAAAGTTGAAGAAGTTACAGACGAATTAAAAGCGTACGGTCACAATCCTATCAGCTTACACGGTGATAAAACACAACGTGACAGAACGGATGTAATGAACAAATTCCGTAAAGGTCAAGCAAATATTCTTGTTGCTACAGACGTTGCAGCACGTGGTATTGACGTTACAGGTGTTGATGCAGTAATTAACTACGATGTCCCTTTGGATATCGAAAATTACGTTCACCGTATCGGTAGAACAGGTAGAGCTGGTCAATTAGGTAAATCATTCACATTAGTTACTAATGATGAGAAATACAAATTGAGAGACATCGAACGTTACACAAAAGCAACAATCGAAAAAGCAGAAACTCCTACACGTCAGGAATTAATTGCTTACAAAAAAGATAAATTAGCTACACGTATTACTGCTGAATTAGAGAAACCAAACATCAAAATTTGGTCTGATTTATTAGAAGAATACAAAGAAAAAGGAATTACATCGGATCAAATTGCGATTGCGTTACTTTCAAAAGAAATGAAAGATTTGGCTGAGCCAGAACGTAAAGTTTATGAAGATCGTGGTGATCGTAACCGTGGCGATCGTAATGATCGTGGTGGCCGTTTTGATCGTGGAGACAGAAGAGATGCACCTCGTAGAGATGGTCGTTCTTCAGAACGTTTCGGCGATAGACCAGCTGCTTCAAGAGACCGTGATGGTGGCGAAAGACGTGAAAGAACGCCTAGACCAAGAACAAGTGATGCAAGTATGGCACGTTTATTCGTAAACGTTGGTCGTATCGATCGTATCTCTCCTGGTGATATCGTTGGTGCATTTGCTGGTGAAGCAAACATCAAAGGTTCTCAAATTGGACAAATTGATATCTTCGATAAATATTCTTTTGTTGAACTTCCTCATGATTTGGTTGACCAAGTTATGGACGGTATGCGTAACAATAAAATTAAAGGAAAATCAATCAACATCGAAATTTCGAACGGTAAGCAATAATAATGAGCCATTTGTTTTTAAACAAAGACGTTTATTCATGCATACTTGATGAACAGGAATCTGTTCATGTTGTAAAAGTTCTTAGATTAAAAGAAGGTGATGCCATTACTGTGACAAACGGTAATGGCATTATTGTTTCTGCTGAAATCACAAAAGCAGATCATCGCAAATGCGGATATAAAATAATTGAAGAACAAAAGCTAGATAAACGATCCGAAGCAGCTATTCACATTGCAATCGCTCCTACTAAAAATATGGAACGCATGGAATGGCTCGTTGAAAAATGTACCGAGTTTGGCGTAGACGCATTTAGTTTTGTGTTAACCGAACATTCAGAAAGAAAAAACTTAACGGTATCTAAATTAGAAAAAACATCGTTCGCTGCAATCAAACAAAGCGGACAACCTTTTCTACCACATTTTAGTGAGTTGATAACGTATAATCAGTTCTTGGAACAAGATTTTTCGTCCTATGTATATAAATTAATTGCTTGTTTAGACGAAGATCCGAAACCAACACTTATGAAATTGGTAGAAGCGCATCAATCATGTCTAGTATTAATTGGGCCTGAAGGTGATTTTACCCCAACGGAAGTAAAAAGAGCAGTTGATAAAGGATTTGTTAAAATATCCTTAGGAAATTCTATCTTGCGAACAGAAACAGCAGCAATTGCTTCTTGTCATATTCTGAATTTAATTCAAGAGAAATGAAAACAATTTTAATAGTACTTACTTCTCTCCTATTACTTAGTTCCTCTACCTTACAGCCATCTTTTAAGATTGCAAAATTAAAATATCAAGGAGGTGGTGATTGGTATGCAAACAAAACATCCTTACCCAATCTGATTGAGTTTTGCAATAAGAATGTTGGAGTGAATATTGCTTCTGAAGAAAGTATTGTAGAAGCTGGTAGTGTAGACATCTTTCAATACCCCTTCGTGCATATGACGGGGCATGGCAATGTCGTTTTTACATCAAATGAAATTCAAAATTTACGTAATTATTTAATTGGTGGTGGCTTCTTACACATTGATGATAATTATGGAATGGATAAATTTATTCGTCCAGAAATAAAAAAAATATTTCCAGAATCAGAACTTATTGAATTGCCTTTTACGCACGAAATCTATCATCAGAAATATAATTTCAATAACGGCTTACCTAAAGTGCATGAACATGATGGAAAAACACCTAAGGGTTATGGTGTTTTATATAAGGGAAGATTGGTCTTATTTTACACCTATGAATGCGATTTAGGTAATGGATGGGAAGACAAACAAATCTATAACGACTCGGATGAAATACGTACAAAAGCCTTACAAATGGGTGCTAATATTATTTCTTTTGCACTAACATCGTATTAATCAACTTAAATCAATACACTTATAAATAAATCACGTTTTTACGCAACTAATTCACTAAATTTGTTGTTCTAAACAAAACCAAAATATCCTAAAAATGACTGGTACAGCTTGGCCTATTATCATCTTCTTTGTTGCACATTGGTATTTATCTTTGTTCAGCCAAACATTTTTCTTGCACAGATATTCTGCGCACGGAATGTTTAAAATGAATAAGTTCTGGGAAAAATTCTTTTTTATATTCTTGTACATAACTCAAGGTTCTTCTTATTTGAACCCAAGAGCATATGGTGCACTTCATAGAATGCACCATGCGTATAGCGATACTGAAAAGGATCCACACTCTCCGTTGTATTCTAGAAATGCATTTGTGATGATGTACAAAACGAAGAATATTTACAATTCTGTTTTAAGAAGGGAGAATGCATTAGAAGACAAATTTAGTAAAAATTTACCCGAGTGGTCTTTCATAGATAACATGGGCGACTCATGGATCTCAAGAATTGTTTGGGGTACTTTATATGTATTCTTTTACATTGCTTTTGTTCCACCACATATGTGGTATCTATATTTATTGTTACCAATACATTTCTTAATGGGACCTGTACACGGTGCTATTGTTAACTGGTTTGGACATAAATTAGGCTATCAAAATTTTGATAACAAAGATGCTTCTAGAAACACATTAGCAATGGATGTTTTATTAGGTGGCGAATTATTTCAAAACAATCACCACATGTATGGTAGCAGACCTAACTTCGCTATGAAGTGGTACGAATTTGATCCTACTTATCCTGTTATAAAAGTATTACATTATATGCATGTTATTCGTTTGGTGAATCCAGATGCTAAAGCATAAGTTAGATTAAGAGATTAAAAAAAAGATCCCGCTAATTATTTAGCGGGATCTTTTTTTATCTAAATTTATCTTTTACAACTTATAATAGACAAAATAATAAGGAGCTAAAACTATTCTGTATAATGATTACAATCAACTGGCAACCAAATATACTTGAAGATAATCTAATCCGTTTAACACCTCTAACTGAATATGATTTTGATGTGCTTCATAAAGTAGCTAGTGATCCACTCATTTGGGAACAACATCCTACAAAAGACAGATATAAAAAAGAAGTTTTTCAGCTATTCTTTGACGAGGCTGTTGAGTCTCATATGGCTTTCCTTATTATTGATAAGGAAAGTAGTGAAATCATTGGTTCAACACGCTATTATGATTATAAAGCAGAGACTTGCACTATTGCTATTGGCTATACATTTTTAGCAAAACAGTATTGGGGCAGACAATACAATAAATCAGTTAAAAAAATGCTACTTGATTATGCATTTCAATTTGTCGACAAGGTGTTTTTTCATGTAGGATCCACAAACACACGATCACAGATTGCGGTATCAAAAATTGGAGCCCTAAAAGTAAATGAAATAGACTTTGACTATTACGGAAAAAAAGTATTGCATTTTGAATACTTGATTGAAAAAACGGACTGGAAGTAATTAAATTGTCTGAATCTAGATTTGAAAAAAATAAGTAGATACTAAGATTGCTTATGAACACAAAAAAAAGTTACGATATACTTATTCATATCACGGTAATCTTATACATTCATCATTCCTTTTAATCGGGATTATAATGGTCGCTTCATTATCTCTCCTGTAATAAACCCATTTCTTAAATTGTTTTTATTTGAAAGGAATTGTAGCAAGGGATGTTTCTTTTTATTTGTTAATGAATAAGGCGTTAAATGTTCGTCTTCAATTTCTTTTGATTTCTTTTCTTTAAATAACGATTTGCTAGGGTCTATATCGTTATCCGTATTTTTGTAAAACGCTTCTCTAACAATTTCTTTTGGTTTAGTTCCATCTAATTCTTCTAATAATTGGCGCATTTCCTCCGCTTTATTGTATTTACTTTGGTAACGTTTAGACGCTTTTTTAGTGGTCGATTGATAGGAACTTGTCGGTGCGGTATACGAACTTACCGGTATTGTAGGAAGTTTTGTTATTGGCTTTGAATAGGCTTTTGGTCTATTACTTTCTGAATTATAAGCTGGAGCTGGAGCAGGATTGGCGTTTTTATTCTTTTTAAAAGAATCTTTCAATTGTGTATAAATGTAAAAACCAATCGCTACAACCCAAAAAAGAATCTTAATATTTTCCATATCAGTAGATTATAAATATATCATCAATATACGAATAAAATAAGTGATACGCATTTTTGTGCATAAAACTGTTGATAAACGGGTATAATGGGGGCAGTATCTCCCCTACAAATATCTTATTTTTAAGAGATTAAATATATATAATTGAAGGGAAATCCATGCAATTAAGTAAGTTAGAAATAAAGGGATTTAAGAGTTTTGGTGATAAAGTAGTCATTAATTTTGATGAGGGTATTACGGGTATTGTTGGGCCAAACGGTTGTGGCAAGTCAAACGTTGTGGATGCAATACGTTGGGTATTGGGTGAGCAACGTACGCGTGCTTTGCGTTCGGACAAAATGGAAAGCGTAATTTTTAACGGTACTAAAAACCGTAAGCCACAACAAATGGCAGAGGTTTCGTTGTCGTTTAACAATACCAAAAATTTACTTCCTACGGAATATTCTCAGGTTACTATTACCCGTCGTTATTACCGTACAGGCGATAGTGAATATCTGTTAAATGGCGTAACCTGTCGTTTGAAAGATATCAATGACTTGTTTTTAGATACAGGTATTGGTTCCGATTCGTATGCCATTATTGAATTGAAAATGGTAGATGATATTTTGAATGATAAAGATGGCTCTCGTCGAGAATTGTTTGAAGAAGCTGCTGGTATTTCAAAATTCAAAATGCGCAAAAAACAAACGCTGAAGAAATTAGAAGAAACAGATAAAGATTTAGAGCGTGTTGAGGATTTACTTTTTGAAATCAATAAAAATTTAAAGTCGCTAGAAAAGCAGGCAAAACAAACGGAGAAGTATTACGAAATTAAAGAAGAGTATAAAACAGTAAGTATTGATTTAGCTAAAGTGAGTGTGCAATCTCAACACGAAGAGATTTTAAACACAAACAAACAGCTGGATGAACAAACTGATTTGCGTACAAATTACAATTCTCAAATAAACGAAAAGGAAAGTGATGTTGAGCGTATAAAGTTAGAGATGGTTAATAAAGAAAAATTATTAGCCGACAGACAAAAAACGTTGAATGAACATGTGAATTTAATACGTTCATTTGAAAGTGATAAGAAAATAAAAAATGAACGTCTTCGTTTTTTAAATGATAAAAGTAAATCATTAACAGATCAAATTGAATTAGATAAGCAAAGCAACGATAGAGCTTCTTTTAGTTTAGAAAGTCTTACGCAGGAAAAAGAATCTGCAGAAAAGATTTTTGAAGAAATCTCATTAAAAGTTGAGAAATTAAAACAAGAATACGAAGAGCAAAAAGAAAAAAATAAAGTTGTTCAAGACGAAGTTGCGAATGCGAGCAATGCATACAAACATAAGCAAGAGGCGGTATATCAAGCAACGAAACACCTCGAAATTTTAGCGATACAATTATCTGCATTAAAACAAGAATTAGAAAAAACTGCGAGCGATACGTCTACTCATTCGGCAAACATTTCTGAATTCGAAACTAAAGCTGCTGAAGTAAAACGTAACCTTGATTTTAAATTAGCAGAATTAGAATCCATTCAAGCTGAAGAGTTACGCATACAAGAAGAAGTTGTTTTACTTGAAAAAGAGATAGAACAAATACGCGATCAATTAACTAAGGCGAACCGTAAATTAGATTCAAAACAAAATGAATTTAATTTAACAAAATCAATGGTTGAGAACTTGGAAGGTTTCCCGGATGCAATTAAATTTTTGAAGAAGAATGCATCTTGGGGAAAAGACACTCCTCTCCTTTCAGATATATTAACCTGCGATGAATCGTATCGTTTGTGTATTGAAAATTACTTGGAATCGTTCATGAACTACTATGTAGTAGAGAACGAAGCACAAGCAATACAAGCAGTAAATTTATTAAGCGATGCTGCAAAAGGAAAAGCCAATTTCTTTGTACAAGCCCGTTTTAATAATTTTCAATCTTCACCAAAGAATACATTTGAAGGGTGCATTGCGGCATTGGATATTGTTGAATACGACACCAAATACAAAGGTTTAATTCAATATATTTTAGATGGTGTATATATTATCACAGGTAACCAAGACATTATTCCGAATGATCCACAATCTGTATTTATTACACAAAATGGTAAGCTAGCGAAGCGTAAATACAGCATTTCTGGTGGTTCTGTTGGTTTGTTTGAAGGCAAGCGAATTGGTAGAGCTAAGAATATGGAAAAGCTTGAAGTAGATATCAAACAAATTACAGACGAAATTGAAGACATTCGTTTGATATTAGATTCGAAGTTAAAGCAATTCTATTTATTGAAAGAAAATACGAAGAAATCTGAAATTGAAGAAGTTCGTAGAGAAATCAATTTAATCAATAGTGAATATATTACTTTAAAAACGAAGCAAGAACAGCTGGCTGCAATGCTTTCTGATAACAGCCTTCGTAAAGAAGATGTATTAGATAAAATTGCTAAGATTCAAGAAGAAATTGAAATAAATACCCCTCTTGCTCAAACAGGTAAAGAAGAACTTGAAAGTTATGAAGAGCGTTTAAATTTATTAAACGATGAGTTGAGTTTACATACTACACAGTTAAGTAATAAATCGGCTGTTTACAACCAAGAAAACATTGGTTTTCATCAGCAGCAAAACAGAGTAAATAGTTTGGAACAAGAAATTGGTTACAAACAAACTACGTTTGATCAAAGCAAAGAACGCATTACTAAAAACCATGAAGAGTTAGAAATAGCTAACGGAGAAATTCGTCAGATGGTTGACAGTGCCGATGTAAGCGAAGATGAATTGATCAACTTCTATAAAGAAAAAGAAAGCATAGAATTGGGCGTACATGAAGCAGAGAAAGATTACTACAGTACTCGTGTACGTATTGATGAAGTTGAAAAAGAAGTGAAAGAAGTTCGTCGTATGCGTGAAGATTGTGATGCAGCTTTATTGGCATTACAAAACCGTGTTACGGAAACAAAACTTGGATTGAGTTCTATCAAAGAACGATTGAATGTGGAATTTAATTTAGATTTAGATGCGATTCTTGCAAATCAAGATTTCGAAGAGGTACTCTTATCTGAAAATGAATTAAAAGAAAAAGTTATTAAAATAAAAAATAGTCTGGATAAACTAGGACCTATCAATCCTATGGCTATGGAGGCGTATCAAGAGATTAAAGAACGCCATGTGTTTATCACAACGCAAAAAGAAGATTTAGCTAAATCAAAAGAATCTTTGATGCAAACGATTGGCGAAATTGATGCTGTAGCTAAAGCAACATTCTTAGATGCGTTCGAAAAGATTAGAGATAATTTTATTCGTGTATTCCGTTCCTTGTTTACGGATGAAGATACCTGTGATTTAAAATTGGTTGATCCTGAAAATCCATTGGATTCTGCAATTGAGATAATGGCGAAGCCTAAGGGTAAACGTCCGTTATCCATCAATCAATTATCAGGTGGCGAGAAAACATTGACAGCAATCTCTCTCCTATTTGCAATCTACTTGATCAAGCCAGCACCGTTCTGTATATTTGATGAGGTTGATGCACCTTTGGATGATGCAAACATTGATAAATTCAATAACATCATTCGTGAGTTTTCAGGTGAATCTCAGTTCATTATTGTAACACACAATAAGAGAACAATGGCTAGTACGGATATCATCTACGGTATTACCATGGTTGAGCAAGGTGTATCAAGACTAGTGCCGGTGGATTTGCGTTCATTAAATGAAGCCTAACACATTCTATTAAGTAAAATGAAGAAGCCTCCCGCAATTAACAGGAGGCTTCTTCATTTTGTATCTGTATTAATTTTTAATGTGTGTTTTTATAGTTTCCAGCAGCTTCAACCAATGATGGGAAGAAGTCGTTAAAACATTCTTGAAATTCAGCATAATGTTTTTTTAATACTTCTGTTGCATCTTCCATGTGCGATACAAAAGCTGCTCTTCTGGACATTCCTTTAAATACCTGTTCCATACCATGGAAATATGCATAATTAGAAAGCCAATCTTGCTTCGTCATATAGGGTAAGATTTCTTGCAATCGATCTGGAAGTATGGATTTATTTGTATCAAGAATTGCATATACTGATTGGGAAAACGCTTCTAAAGGGACATTAGAAAAATGATTCCAGTCTTTCGCTAAAAAGTGATCCATATAAATATCAATTACAACTGCATTGTATTTGCCAAAATAGGGCGCAATTATTTTTTTTGCTTCTAAAATAGTGGGATGGGTATCGGTATAGGTATCAATAAAACGATGAAACTTTATTCCTTCTTGTATCTCTGAACTATAGATTAGGATTTCTTTTCCTTTTACAGAATCAGCAATAAAGTTACCTATCATTGATTGTTGGTCACTTCCCGATAAATAAATATGTGCTAAAAAATTCATCTATTCGTACATATTAATTTGTTCAATCTTTTTAGGGTAATTCCTAAATAAATTAATTCCGAAACCAAACTCAAAATACGGTGATACCGTAGAACTGGATGCATATCCTGGAGTTGTTTTACTTCTTGTTTCTACACCCAATTGCAACTCAGAGAAAAAACGTGTACCCATATAATACTTCAATCCTATTAATGCTGAAATGGATGTATAGTCTGTTGTAGCATAGGCAAATTTCTTTTCTGTACCTTTTACATAATATACAGAAGCAAGCCAAAATACATTATAAAACGACTTGGATAATGGGAATAACTCCTGAGTAATACCTAGACCGTTGTACTTATAGCCAGGCGCTAATCTTAAGCTAGTACCTCTATATCGAATATCAAATGTTGGTATAGGTGCAAACGATGCTCCGCCAATACCAACGAAGGTGCCTATATTAAATTTTCTTCGAACTGGTTTGTCTGATTGACCGTAGGAAAAATAAGTGATGCTTATAAAAACAATTATTAAACTAATACTTCGAATCATAAAAATATAGGTAGGTTATAATTTATTTACGGTCGTTTCATCGCGGGCGATACATGCACTATTGTCTTTTACAACAATTGGACGTTCTATCAAAACTGGATTTTCAACCAATATTTTAATCCACTCTGAATCTGTATAGTTTCCGTTTTTATACTTTTCAATATATATAGATTCTTTCTTTCTAACGATATCTATGGGTTTAAGTTTTAATAAACTCAACAGCTCTTTTAATTCTTTTTCTGATGGAGTATTTTTTAAATATTCAACCACTTTTATCTTTTCGCTTTTGGCTTCTAAATGAGCCAATGCTGTTCTGCTTTTTTGGCAACGTGGGTTGTGGTATATCGTAATCATTCGGACACTGTTTCTATAATGAAATTATGATTCGTGTAAATACAAATATCCGCTGCAATTGAAAGGCTTTCCTTAACCATTTCTGGGGCAGATAAATGTGTAGCATGTTTTTTTAAAGCTGCCGCAGCAGATTGTGCATACATACTTCCTGAACCAATAGATAAGATGTCGTTGTCTGGTTCAATTACATCTCCCGTACCAGAAATTAGAAGTAAATCGTCCTTATTTACCACAATCATCATTGCTTCTAATTTACGTAAATAGCGATCCGTTCTCCAATCTTTGGCCAATTCAATTGCAGCACGTTTCATATTGCCATGATACATGGTTAGTTTTTCATCAAAACGTTCCAACAATGTAAACGCATCTGCAGTAGAGCCTGCAAAGCCGCACAATACTTTGCCATCCATTAATTTACGAACCTTTTTTACATGGTCTTTTACTACTGTATGGCCTAATGTCGCTTGGCCATCTGCACCAATAGATATTTGTCCATTATGTCTAATTGCTACGACGGTAGTTGCGTGTATTTTTTCCATTTTTATTCAAATTTTACCTTAAAATACACTATTTAGATGGTATTAAAAACCGTTCTTAGGATTCAATTATATGTCTTTGTGGATTACTATTCCCGAAGTTTCCATTATTTTTACCAATTATTTCATTTACAATAACATTCATGAGAAGAGTCGTAGTTACAGGTATTGGAGCACTTACACCCATTGGAAATACAGTAGAAGAATTTTGGAATAATTTAATAGCTGGCAAAAGCGGTTCTGCACCGATTACTTATTTTAATACAGAAAAATTTAAAACAAAATTTGCCTGTGAAATTAAAAATTACAACCCCCTAAATTATTTTGAAAAAGGGGAAGCGCGAAAATATGATTTGTTTACACAATATGCATTGATCACTGTTAATGAAGCCATACAACATGCAAATATAGATTTCAATACATTAAATAGAGATCGAATTGGTGTTATTTGGGGTTCAGGAAATGGTGGTATTTTAACCACACAAGAACAAATTATGGAGTACGCCAAAGGTGATGGTACTCCCCGATTCAATCCTTATTTTGTACCTAAAATATTAGTAGATATTGCATCTGGCGTTATATCCATCAAACATGGTTTGCGTGGTATTAATTATACAACTGTATCTGCGTGCGCGTCTTCTACTACTTCTGTAATCGATGCTTTTAATTATATTCGATGGAACAAAGCAGACATGATTATTACTGGTGGTTCAGACGCTCCTATTAATGAAAGTTTGATTGGTGGTTTTGGCGCGTTGAAAGCATTGTCTACCCAAAACGAACATCCTGAATCTGCTTCTCGTCCTTTTGATCCGAAAAGAGACGGATTTGTAATGGGTGAAGGCGCAGGTGCTCTTATTCTGGAAGAATACGAACATGCTGTGAAACGTGGCGCTACTATTTTATGTGAAGTAATTGGTGGTGGTATGTGTGCAGACGCCTATCATTTAACGGGTTCGCACCCGGATGGGGATGGTGCGTATATGGGAATGAAATTAACGTTGGAAGATGCCGGAATTGAAGCATCCGATGTGGATTACATCAACCCACATGCAACCTCTACTCCAATAGGTGACCAAAGTGAATTGAAAGCGATACAACGTTTGTTTGGCGACCATTCAAATGCTTCAATCAGTGCATCTAAATCTATGACCGGACACTTACTTGGTGCTGCAGGTGCTATTGAAGCTATCGTCTGTATTCAAGCTGTACAACATGACATTGTACCTCATACCATCAACACGACAGAGATTGCTGATGGATATGACAAATTAAATCTTGTATTAAATCAGGCAATAAAAAAAGAAATCAACGTTGCTATAAGTAATACGTTTGGATTCGGCGGACATATTGCTGCATTAATGGTAAAGAAATTTAAAGCTTAAAACTGGGGATTATAATTTAAAATTAAGTAGCTTAAAGAGAATTGAGAACTCATTGCATTAATATTTAACAGAATTATGAAGAAGGCTCTCCTAGTACTTATTTCAACAATCGTTTGTTCGTATGTTTTTGCACAAGATTCTAGCAGAGTTAATTTAGGTCCTAATGTGAATACCGAATTTGATGATATAGGTCCCATTATATCGCCAGATGGTAAGGTATTGTATTATGTTATTGAAGGGCATCCTTCTAATACAAAGTCTAAATATTATTCTGATGCGGAAGATATCTGGTTTTCTGAATTGGATTCAAATGGAAATTGGACGAGATCTAAACGTATGTCGGATCCTTTTAATGTTCGGCGATATAACAGTATAGAAAGTATCAGTACGGATGGTAATATTGCCTATATACGCGGGGCATATGTAGATGGGGAATATACGGGCAGTGGCTTTTCCTATGTATTGAAAACAAAAATAGGTTGGAGTGAGCCAGAGCAAATGAACATTGATAAATACGAAGCCATGAGCTTGGGTAGTTACTCTTCTTTTTGGATGTGTGCCGATGGGAAAACAATTCTCTTAGCATTTTCTAAATACCAACCACAACAAGAAAATTCAGATTATGATGCAGATGGCAACCTAAAACTTCCACGCAGTAAATTGAATGATTTATATGTGTGCTTCAAGATAGGTCCGAATCATTGGTCTGCACCGATGTATCTAAAAACTATCAATTCTAAAAAGTATACAGAATCTACTCCATTTTTAGCTTCTGACAATGCAACCCTATACTACTCTTCTAATCGACCTGGTGGTTATGGTGATCGGGATATTTGGATGACTAAACGTTTGGATGATACTTGGAAAAAATGGTCTATACCCATCAACCTGGGGGGCAATGTAAATACGAATGGTTGGGATGCGTATTATACTATGGATGCTAAAGGGGAATATGCGTATATGGTTAGCGATAAAGGAGGCTACGGTGAAAGTGATATTGTACGCATAAAATTAGCGAATGTAGATAGACCCAATCCTGTAGTTTTGATTCGTGGAAAGGTGCTTAATGCAAATACCAATGAACCCGTATCTGCCCGTATCACTTACCAATCCTTACTTACAGGGAAAGAAATTGGTCAAGCTGTATCGGATCCATTAACGGGAGCCTATAGAATTACCTTACCTTACGGTGTACAATATAGTTTTAGTGCACATGGCACAAACTTAATTCCTATTTCAAATAATATTGATTTAACAACAATTGACGAATACAAAGAGATTACGCAAGATCTGTTTTTAGCTCCCATTAAAATTGGTCAAACAATTAAATTGAATAATATTTTCTTTGATATGAGCAAAGCTGTATTACGAGACGAGTCTTTTGTTGAGTTGGATAAGTTGTATACCATCCTAATTGATAATCCGGCGATGACAATAGAAATTGATGGTCATACAGATAACGTAGGTAATCCGGAAGCAAATCAACAATTATCTATTGATCGTGCTAATGCAGTTAAAAATTATTTAATTGTAAAAGGAATCAAACAAAATCGCATCACTGCAAGTGGTTTTGGAGGGTCAAAACCAGTTGCTAGTAATACAACGGAGGAAACGAAGAAGTTGAATCGAAGGGTTGAGTTTACGATTTTAACTTTATAGATAACGTGTACAGTAGTCAGAAGAATTAATACGTATAGAGTATTGATTACGTAGCACAAAAGAATAATTAGAATTCGAGATAGAATTAATGGAAAGTGAACAATGATCCGGTAGAAATACAGTGAACAATACATTTAAATTATAATAGTATGCCTTACGTGAATATAAAGATTACCGATGAAGGTGTTACTGCAGCACAAAAAGCAGAATTGATACAAGGTGTTACCGATTTATTGGTGAAAGTATTGAATAAGAATCCACAAACAACTGTTGTAGTGATTGATGAAATCAATACAGATAATTGGGGAATTGGTGGGGAAACGGTGACGGAGAAAAGAAAGAAGAAGTAGAAGAAAGTACTGAGTACTTAGTACAAAGTATGAAAAGAGATTAGTGATAAGTAATCATAAATAAATAAATAAATAAATAAATATACGGTGTGTAGATACTAAAGAAAGTATAATATTTAGCGTGTAAAAAAAGTGATTATGTATAAAGTAGTTATTCAACTTTCTAATAATGATATAGCAGTTCAAAAAGCGACTATTAGTCAGCTGAATAACATATTGAATGCTTTTGAGGCTATTGAAGTTGAATTGGTGATGAATGGAGCAGGGATTGATTTGCTCTTGTCGGAGACCTTGTATCAGAATACACTTGCTGGCTTACATGATAAGGGTATTCAATTTGTAGTGTGTAAGAATACGTTAAATCATAGAAATCTTAGTACTTCTTCTGTCCTAGCCTTTGCTCGTATTGTTCCATCTGCCATAGCGCATTTGATTCTTCGTCAGCACGAAGGCTGGAGTTATATTAAGGCGGGTTTTTAATAACAATGCTGCGCTTAACGATTTATAGGAAGGTACCCTTAAGAATACCATTTTTTTAATTTTATTCTGAATAGTGGTTTTGAATTTCAATTAGTATATCGTACACATCTTTTATGTTTTTTTCATGATAACGTCTAGCCCAAAAACTATATATACAATATAAGTCTCGATTTTTTACCCTTGAACCATCGGCATAATATATTTTTTTATATTCACTTCTATATGTATCTGAAATATATTCTTTCATTATCTCTTCATTTAAATTATAATAGTAGTGTTCATTTAAAAAATCATATAGATTACTACATTTTTCTTCTTTGTTATTCGCATTTAAATCTTTGTAACTTAAAACTAATATATTAACAATGTTTTCTAAATCCGTTTTTACATACATTCTTTTAGGCATCAAACTATAAAACACCTGTTTATATGAATTAAAAATTGGTTTTAGTTTGTTAGGATCTGTATCTATTACTTCTCTGATTTTTATATAATTGTTTATTTTTAAAGAGTCATTATATCTTATTAAATCAATTTCCGATTTACTCAGTTCATCATCCCTTCGAGTACCCAGACTCGTAATATATGAAAGGCTCCATCGTGTGTCCTCGAAATTTCCTTCGCTAGTCGTATATAAAATATTGTCTATTACGTACAGCATTACGTCTTCTATGTTTTTCTTATCTTCTTCTGGCTTATCCCATAAGGAGGCAAGTGAATAGGTGCTTATTTCTTCTTCTCTTTCATAATCCTCTTCATAATTACCACTCTCTTCATTTAAATCTACTGCGTAAGTTGCAACAACGTCCACAGTATCTTCACTTGAAGATACGTGATGCCTGTTGATTTTTTTATTGTATTGACCTATGGATACTATTATGACAGTAATTAATATTACCAGTAATAAAAATATTGATAGGGATTTCTTATTTAAAAATGGATGCTTATTCATTTTATACTTTATAATTATGTTATTAATCCTTAAAATTTCATTCAAAAAATTATTCTAACTATAAGCAATATAATTGCAAAATATTTAATTCTAACATGTGATTAAATTTATTATCTTATGTTAACAAAATTGAATGTTACAACATGTAGATCTATATTGATTGGGGAAAATATTTTCCTTTAGATTTATTAATAAGCTACTTTAGGGAAGGAAGTTTTAAAAAATACCCTATCTATTTAGTAGATATTTTTACTTAGTATAACTGAATGATTACTCCTTATGGGCTGTGAAGATTAGAGTGATTTACTAGCAAGTAGGAATGGCTACCATGGTGCTTTTAAAATTCCTTGAACTCATTAAAAATTGTGAGACATTTGTTACAAGGATTTCACCATGGTCGTCAATCCAATTTGTTGATAATGTTGAATTATACGTCTATAATTTCTAAAGAATATTATTAAAAAACATTACGCTATAAATTAAAACAATTAAATATTGTAAAGCAAAAGTAATCTTCATATTTAATTAATTAATTGCAATTAATTTTAATTAATTAACACGTGTTAACTAATATATTTTTTTAGTGGTATACTTCTATATATTAAGTTGAGTAGTTGTGTGGTAATAATCTGTTATATGTTTATATGCTTCATACCAACTTCATCTAATATTTTGATTCATATGTGTCCTATAGTGCTTTGTATTCAATGTTTACAAGTAGTTACTATAAATAGCTACAACAATGAAAAATAACATATTTCTTTTTTTTTTCGTTTTATATTTTACCATTGGTGTCCGATTAAATTAAGTATAGTTATTCTATAAGCTATATTTCATATAGGCTACAAGATAATTCTACCAGACTATTTTAGTGGTATGTTACCACATTTAGAAAATTCTGTAATTAAAGACATTTGTAGATCAACGCAATTTATTCTGTTGACAGTTTGGAATTATTGGTAATTATTGGATTATTAAAGTCATCAACAACATTTAGTTAAGATGCCATACTAACTCATGAGGAAATATCAATTATTATATGACTCCCTTATTTTGAATATCTTTAGGCAAAATCCCAAATTTCTTTTTAAATGCTACTGTAAAATGCTGAGGATTCTTATATCCGACCTCGAAAGAAATCTCCGTAATATTTCCTCTTCCATCGATTAAGTTTTGTTTGGCTTTTTCCATACGAAGATCTGTTATATATTTAAAAATTGTGGTCGAATACATCGCTTTGAAATCTTGCTTCAGTTTAGATGTATTTAATCCAGCAATCAAAGCCAACTGAGAAATAGTAATGGTACGGTTATAATTCTCTTGAATATATCTTTCAACATAAATCAATTGTTCGTGCTCGGCTAAAGAAATAGTAGATCTTTTGGGTTCCACAATTTCTTTAGCTGATGTTGCCAATAGTACAATCAGTAATTCCAACACTTTTGCTTCAAGATAGGCCTTTTTAATATTTCCCTTATACGAACATTCAATAATATCTTTAATACTACTTTTTAGTTCAAATGAAATACTTCTACTTTTCTCCCACAGAATAAATGGTTTTTTAGCAGAAATAGCATTTCCTAGCTTCGCAAATAATTCTTTGAAATTATCACCGATGACACGTTCAAAATAATCTTCCGTAAACTGAATCTCAAGCGTCTTACGTTTCTTAGCTTTAAAATATAACATCCCTGTTACTTGAGGAAAATAAAAAAAATTATACTGACCATCTTGAATTAAAATTTCAATACTATTATCATTATCAGGAATGTAATGGTTTGAACCCTCAATTTCAAAATGCAACTTAAAAAATGGAAAGTCATGCGCAACATGAACTTCATAATCATGAGAAGTCGTGACACTTCGAATTTCTATAAATAAACCATCTAATTGTATTGAGGTTGATGTACCACTAATACCATTAACATTTACCACTTCTACATCTTCAGACAAGTTTTGTAGTCTGAAGTTTTCTGTATATGTTTTAATGATCTCTTCATTGCCATAAATAGATCCGCTTAATATAGATTCCATTTAATTCCGTTTGCGTTATATTTAAACCCTTTCACGTCTTTTCTTTTCCCAAAGTTTAGATAGATTTGCATTCTATTTAGAATTAATCTTAATAAAGATAAAAATCTTTTCTGGATCATGCAATTCAAAATGAGGTTATTTCAGTTTATATCGGCTTTTCTGCTGATTATCAATCAACAACAAATTTTTGCACAAGATCATAAATTAACAATTTATGGAACAGTACAAACAAACACGGGTATTCCTATACCCATGACATTAGTACACATAATAAACCCAACATCAGATCAATATACTGATAATGAAGGGAATTATATACTTAGCAATATAAAAATAAGAGCAGATTCAATTACAATAATTGCTTATACATTAGGCTATTCGACACTAGAAAAAAACATTACAATAAACATTCATCAAGATTCAATACGTATAGATTTCATATTAAAAGAACTAAACGACACAGAAGTTGAAATTGTAAGCAATCAAATAATAAAAAAAGATGAAGAAGGATATGCAGCAATATCCATTGAGACAAAAAAATTCCAGAGCCAATCTATAGAGTTAAATAGAATATTAGACCAAGCAGCAGGTGTTAAAGTTAGACAAGAAGGGGGACTTGGTTCGCGTTCAACGTATGCATTAAATGGTTTGGGTGGAAAATCGGTACGTTTTTTCCTTGACGGAATACCAATGGATTATTTTGGCAGCTCCTACTCAATCAACACAATTCCAATCTCGCTTATTGATAGAATAGATATCTATAAAGGTGTTGTTCCTGTTGAACTTGGAAGTGATGCATTGGGTGGTGCCATTAATTTAATTTCAAAAAAACAAACACAAAACGGGCTAGATCTATCCTATTCTTATGGTTCTTTCAATACGCATCGGGCTTCTTTATTTGGTAATTTCAGAGATTCGTCTTCAGGGTTCTCCGTCAAATTGGCGATGTTTTATAACAATACAAAAAATAATTATACCGTTTGGGGAAACGACATATATACAACAGATCCAAATACATTTACCGTAAATCGAGGACAAAAAGTAAAACGTTTTCATGATGCATTTAGCTCGCAAGCAATCAAAGCGGATGTTGGCTTCTCTCATACTAAGTTTGCAGATCAATTATACTTGGGCCTATTGGTTTCTGGCATGAATAAAGATATACAACACGGAACTACAATGAAGGTTGTGTATGGAAAAGCAACGTATTCTCAACAGGTATACATGCCCTACTTAACGTACAAAAAAACAAATCTACTAGTACACGGACTGGACATTACCTTATTTAGCGGATATACATTTTTAACGCGTTCTCGTGTTGATACATCTATTTACATTTATAATTGGGACGGAAATATAGAAGGTGTTCGCACATTGGGAGGAGAACAATCATTCACTTTAAATACATTAACAGAAAAGGTTTTTCTTAATCGTGTAAATCTTTCGTTTAGAATAAATAACAATCATAAACTCGGATTAAATATAATAAACACAAACGTAAATAGAGTTAATTTAGATCCACTTATTACACATAAAACGGAAGGATATTGGGCTCCACAATTGTTTTCTAAACAAACATTAGGACTTGTTTACGAGAGCAAATGGTTTAACAATCGTTTAACCACGTCACTTTTTTCTAAATATTTTTCATATAGTGCTGGCATTAAAACGTCAGCAACAACTATGGGAGTTACAAATTACTCCACTGTTCACACAGATGCTTCGGGCATTGGGTATGGTATTGCAACAGCATATAATATAACACCCTATCTATTATTATCTGCGTCGCTAGAAAAAGCATATCGTTTGCCTGAACCGGATGAAGTATTAGGAGACGGCATAATGATTGTAAGCACAACAGATCTCAAACCTGAAAAAAGCACAAATATTAATCTTGGATATAAACTATCCTTATTTCAAAAAAAGACAAACAACATTGTCATTACAGGGAACTTTTTTTACAGAGATGTTACCGACCTTATACAGCAATGGCAATATGATGCAGGTTCTTTTGTATACACAAACTTTAATAATGTATTAATGAAAGGTTTTGATGGTGGATTAAAATTTGCGCATAAAAAAACACTCTCATTTACACAAACACTATCCTATTTGCAGCCAATTATTAAATCTAATACAGATCAACTAGGGAACGAAAATATTGTCTATAACGAGCGATTACCAAACACACCATTTTTACAAATGAATACAAATGTACAAGCTACCATTCGTAATATTTTTCAACAAAATGCAAAAACATTTATCTATTGGAATTTTAATTATGTAGGATCCTTTTTTCGATTTTCAGAAAGTATTGGAAAATACAACAAAGATATAATTCCTGTACAATTGATTCACAGTTGTGGTGTAGGATACACATTTCCCAAAGACAAATTAACATTAAGTATGGATTTGAACAATATATTGAACGAACAAGTATTCGATAATTTTGCTGTTCAAAAACCGGGTAGAGCTGTATATGTGAAATGTGTTTACAGATTAGAAAAGAAGAATAAATAAGTAAATAAATAAATAAATAAACTATGAAAACGAAGTTAAGGATACCATTGTTAATTCTATCATACATATTTGTATTAGCATTAACAAGTTCATGTAAAAAAAAATCAGATCCTGATCCAGCACCTGTTACAGGAATTTCTAGAACAGGTATATTCAGTTTTTTAGGCACAATCGATGGTGCTTACTACCTAGCCCAATCAAAACAATTACTCACTGGAAATGTATCTTTTATTGATAATGGTACACAGTTAGAAGCAGATCAAGCTGCACGTATCGTTGCTGCTGGTGATTATCTGTATTCTCTTGATTATGGTACGGGATTGATTTCTCAATTACAACCAAATCAATCAGGTGGTTATACTATTTTGAAAGAAATCAATGCAGGATTAGCTGTTGGTACAAACAAACCGCGTTTTAAATTAGCAGATGATCATACCTTATTGGTTTATAACGTAGTGGTAGTTCCTGTTAAAGATGAGAACAATGCAGTAATCGACCAAACATGTACCTTACGTTTGGCATCCATATCAATACCAGGTATGAATATTTCAAATCTAACACAGTTTAATATTCCGCAAAGTGAAAATGCTAAATTAGGTGCAACAATCGGCTATCATCCAATGCGAGTTGATGCCCCTGTTATTTCTGGTAATAAAGTATATTTCGGTTTAATGCACATGGATATGTTTGATCCAACAACGATACCTCCATTGCGCGTTCCAAAACAAACAGGTTTAGAAACACTCGTATTTGATTACCCTTCTTTTACAAATGGATCAATTACCTTAACAGATAAAGGTTCAGGACATACAGGTGGCTACCGTGCGCCATCAATGCATGTGGATGAAATTGGGGATGTTTATCAATCTAACTGGTTTATGTCAGCAAATAGTTTTGATTTATCTGCTGGAGACAAAACCGTGATCACGCGTTTAAAAAATGGTACATACGACAATTCGTATGATTTTAATGTATCAGAAGCGCTTGGTCTAAGTAGTAATATTGGTACTGGTGGCTGGTTTTACGCAGGTAACGGCATCGGCTATATGCCAATACATATAGAAGATGCAGGAGATTATTACACTGCAAATTCTTGGTCTGTGTTGCGAATTGATGTGTACAACAAAACAGCTGTAAAATTGAATATTCCTATGTCACAATTATTCAGTTATGAAAATGGTATCGTATACAACGGAAAATTCTACATAGCAATCAGTCCAATTGGAGGAGAAGCCTATGTATATGAATTTGACCCAACATCAAGCAGTCCAGATGCCTTTACAAGAGGTTTAAAATTGGATGGTGCAAACCTAGCCTTAGAAGGTATTTATTAATATGCTTTTTTAAAATTTCACCTAATAGCCTTCAGGAATTTTATTCCTGAAGGCTTCATTTAAACGATACAACTATGAATATTAAAAAAGCCGTTTATATTATATTTTTCAGTTTGTCATTATTCGCATGTACAAAAAAAGAAGGACGCTTCAATTACACACTTGTAAAATCAAAGCTTAGCCTTACAGATGAACAAATTAATAAGTTTGATGCAATCACAGATTCCTATATGCAAAAAGCGCATGCAAATTTTGAAGAAAATAGAAATAATAGGGAGAAAGCATTAAATAACTTAGAGCAGATATATATTGATCAAGACAATGAAATTAAAAACATTTTAGATGATACACAATTTGATCTGTATTTAACTGAAATGAAAATAGAACGTGAAGGAAGGGAAAAATACAATATGAGGCAAATAAAAAATATGCTCGATCTTGATAGTACGCAGGCTGTACAATTTGACATTACAAATGAAGCTTTTTATACAGAACTCATAAATCAACACGATAATTATCACGGGCAACCAGACGTATATATAAAATATTACAACGAGCTAAACATGAGCAGAGAAGATATGTTCAAAAAAATATTTTCAGAAAAACAATTTAATAGGTATAAACAACTATACAACGAATATAATATAGGCAAATCTGAACATTAATAAAATGTCAAAATTTATTCGTAAAAAAAGAAATTCTGAAAGCTGGTTTCGCTATTTTTCGTCCGTGTCACATTTGTGGCTCGGACTTTTGTCTTCAATCGTAATTTTTACAACATCCTTTTCTGGAAGTATATATGCATTTAAAACGCAAATTGAAAATGTAATAAATAATGCAAGCATTTATAATACTAGCGTTACTAACACATCGAAAAGCAACCTTGATAATATGATGGATGCATTTGAAAATAGATATAGCAAAGCAACATCCATCACGCTATTTAAAGACAGTACCCGATCGGTTTTAATTAGTTCAGCCACTCGAAATATAGATGGCACTTCAGCATATTATGATGCAGTGACACATAAAAACTTGGGAAATAAAAATGAGACGTCTATTGCTTTTTTTAAAATTGTATTAGACGTGCATCGAAATATTTTAATGGGTGATTTTGGAAAAAAAATTAATGGGACGGCTGTACTAATTTTTATATACTTACTTTTTTCTGGGTTCGTAATATGGCTCCCTAAAAAAATAAGTCAACTAAAAAATAATCTATCCATAAAATGGAATGCTCGTTTTTTTCGATTAAATTTTGATCTCCATCGATTGTTGGGTTTATATTCATTACTACTACTTTTTATAATATCATCAACAGGGGTATATGTTTCTGCTCTTTCCGTCTAAAAGTTGGACCACTTAAGCAGCGGTTTTAAAGATATA
>ERZ724508.197-NODE-197-length-43215-cov-6.601715_pt1 | contig 43215 bp, 61 predicted proteins | sample MGYA00376041_ERZ724508 | MGnify/ENA primary metagenome ERZ724508 (study PRJEB28724, sample SAMN07190887) | wastewater metagenome | isolation source: effluent of sewage treatment plant in Hong Hong | place: USA: Christiansburg, Virginia | collected 2016-03-01 ...
CACAAACGACCCTACAGTCTCAGCTGGGTGCGTACGGCTGATAATTACGATGACCTTCTTGTTTTCAAGTGACCCCGAGGATATCGTGAGTAAGTCAACTCTGTTGTCTACATTACAGTAACGAGGTTACTCAACATCGTTCGGCACAGCACGCTTCTCTTTACGATGGGGATGAGCTCCAGTGTGTCCAGATACATGTTAAGATTCGAGTACAAATACGGTTGACTATAGGCAAACCGTATAGGCTGGCCAGGTCTAAGTGTAGTTCTCCAACTGAGGGTATGGTACCTCCCGTAAGATCGGGGAAACTGGTTGGCAGTGTAGCTTATATCCTTGCCAGTTCGAACCCAACTGATAGTTCCTTACTCCAAAGCGATCACCTTCATGCCGTGACTGAACAGGCTCGATGACTTGGTCATATTGACAATCGAAAATGTTACCTCCTTCTCCTCAGTTGACTCGTTAGTTGCTTGGAAATAGAACCACTGGCAGTAGCACATTGTATTGTAGTCAGGCCTCAGCACCAGCAGATAGTGATCGGAGGAATACTCGTAGGCCAGCAAAAGGTTACCACTTTCGAACCTCGATTCAAACGAAATGGAGTGAATCATTGCAGTATTCTCCACTCTCTTCGGGAGCGGTCGTTCTAACTCCTTGTCGAAGTAGTGGAAACCGAAACTCCGATCATTCGTTGCATAGTCATCGGAAGGCAGAATGTTATAGGCGATACGTTGGGGCTGTTCCAATAGTTCCGACAACCTGCCCAGCATTATGCTTTTTCGTTGCGGTGGTGTTGAGGTGTCCGCCAGTTACTGTTGTTGGGTTTCTTCTGCGAGGGGTTGTTAAATGCATGCCGGTTGCAGTTCCAAGACAGACCTGGGAGGCTACGAGAGCAGTCGACCTCGAGGCAGCAGCGGTAGTGCCATGGGCAGCTTATCCTTGACAATGATGTTGCTGTGTGCTTCGACCACCTCGGTGGAGCTGTCCATTTATTGAGGAAGTGTAATAACATTAATAAGCAGTGGTGGCAGGTTGGTCAGTCGCGGCAGACCGCATGCAGGAAGTCCTGGAAACTCAGCTTGTCGTTGGGTGCCAACCTCCGGTACATTAGAATCAAGTCGCGGTTGCGCAGCGTGCCATCGAACTCGTCGTTGAGTAGACGTACGAGATCTTCCACGGAGAGATGGTTTCTGTCTGTGAACATGAGCTACTGCTTGAGGTTGCTTGCCAAGAGTCTCTGCTGGTTACAGCTTGCGAGGACGGAGGATTGCCAGTGGTCTCGAGCAGCTTTGTAGCTCTTTGCGAGCTCCTCGTAACTGCACGATTCGGGTTTATGGAAGGGATTGTACTCGGCTTCGGTAATCTGGAGTTCCTTGACAAGAGAGTCCTGTGACAGCCTCACTCCAAGTTTGTTCATAGCTGCCACAATCGAATCCAGCTTGTGCTTATCCTTGAGCTCGTGGTACGAATACTTAGCGTTACGGAACTTCCTGTCGAGTTCAATTTGTTAGTGGAACACTTTCAGAAGCTTCTTCATTTCCTACTACCCACTTCCCTCCGAGTTATTGTTCTCGTTGTCGAACTCGTCGTTGATTTCGAACTCCATGACGGATACGTGTTGGCGCTTTTGCTGCATCCTGGCTGACATCGTCGGTGCTATGTCGATTTGTTCGTGGATGCTTTGTCTGCGGCTGGTGAAGGCGCTGGCTTTCGTGGTCGCTTATTGGGAAGTTCGACTGTTCAGAGGCAGAGCAAATTTGTTGTAGTCTCCATAGCTCATGCGCCTTTCCTTCTGCTCTTTTTGCACTGTGCTATAAAAGCTGTTCAATTTCAATCGGTCTGCTAAAAGTCTGGTTGCTGCAGTCTCGCATGCCGACTCGTGCTTGTAGAGCTATGAAGTTGGCAGTTTGTTCTTTGACTTTCTAGCACTGTTCTTAGGACTATTGGTGCCTGGCGGGTACCTATTCTCAGAGTCTTCCCGATGTTGCATCGCTGGGTAGTGAGAAGCAGCTGATATTTTAATGTTCTCATTGGTTGGCAAATATCCAGTTCGGACGTTATAACTGTTCGGGTTGGCCTTGAGGAGTGGAGCTGGTGCTAGTTCCTTTTGATCTTCCTTCGAGGTTTGCAATAAACTCTTGATTTTGGTATTGATCTGGTCAATCTTCTCAAGCTTTGCCGTATTGACTGTCGAGTACGGAGGGTTATTCTGTGCATACTTTGTCACTTGCTTCTGCCCCTTCGGGAGGCTTTGGTTGTGTTGATTCAGCGGTAGTGGATTGGGAGAACTCTCCGGTGTCTTACCAAGCTTATTGATCCAGTTAATGGGACTGTCATCCCGATCCTGCTCTGTCGGCTCTTCATAGGGTGGCTAGGGATTCTGCACGGGAATTCGTTCATTGCGCCTGAACATGTACTTCTTGCGAATTTCATCAACCCGATCGTTGGTATCATTCTTGTCGGCTTCGAACGTCACAAGCCTTTTAGTCTGATCAATGGTGCTTTGCTGCTGGGGTTGCTGAAAGTACCTTCTGCCAACTCCGACAAGTTCGTTCATGGAATAAATAATAACAGTGGGCGCGAATAAATATTATCCGGAGGACAACCAAATGTCTAATTCTCCTGACTGAGTTGACGGCTGGAAATATGCCGATGGGCCTGGAAACCGGTAATACTGTCATTCAAAGTTATTAATTAAGTCTAATGATGAAAAAGACAGTCATAGACGATAAGAAGAAGAACGCTCTCCAGAAGTTCTTCGAAGACATGAAGAGCCATGAGAAAGCGAAGAAGCTGTCGAACAGAGTGAGTACGTCGTTCTGCCTCAAGAAGGGGGAGAGTGTTCGTATCAACGAACAGAACTTCTCGGAAGTGCTCACTAGCCTGGCGTACATGACGCTACAGAAGAACGAACCTGGGGCCGAACTGCTGCCAACAATCGTACAGAGTATGCGCTAGCCTGATGAACGTAGCCGTAACGAAAACCCGAAATTGCTGATGAAGATAAGCTACAAGAAGGAATCATTTGATATCTAACCTTTCCGCACCATCGAAAAGGAGATAACCAACGAGTTAGTGAAGAACAAGTCACTTCTTCACCAAATTATCTTTGAAGTGTGGTACAGCTACATGTTCGCACGGTACCAGCCGGGAAGGGTAGTTGATCATCGGCAACTCAGCTCCCAGTTCCACCGTGACATAACAGTATTCGGTGAGTTCGTTGCTAACGCCATTTACCATCTCTTCGGGGAGTGGTTTGTGTACTTGGAAAAGAAAATCGACGTTTACGGTAAGATAGTGAAGGAGTTTGTGCCCAATCTCATCACTCACCATAAGTAGTGGGAGAAGATCTATAAACGAGTGCTTCTGTGCTTCGGAGAGAAGCCTTTCAGAAATCTGTCACCAGCCAGAATAGATCATGTTATATTCCTAAGACCGGAGTTTAGTGGTCAGGGATAGGAGCAACCGTTCAAAGAGTGCGTGGAAGTTATGAAGCAGATCTACGACTAATTCACCCCGAAACGGAAGATTGCAAAGATAAAAGAATTTTTGTTGTCTGTCAAGCAGAGTGTAAGGGACTATCAAGACCGGAGAATCTCTAAGCAACTGCAGAAAGCGCATGTGGAGATGGATATCGATGAGATAGTAGCTTTTTTTTCGTACTGCATACTGATGTCTCAGCGTGGTGGAATCGGGGAGGCTCTCGAGTACCTCGAATTATTCTACGGGGACGACGATAACGAAGCAAAGTATCTGCGCGACCTCGAGATCCTACATAGTATGGCGTCACTGAGGACAGCAGCACAATATCTTCGGAAGGAGGATGAAGCATTGGAACCAGTCTAAAGCAACACCTTTGCAAGCTCTGACAGCACTCTCACAGGCTCCAGTAGCACCTGATCCTGCTTAAAATTTCTTCTGCAATATTATTGTGACTTTCAGTAGGGTGATTTCTTCTTGGGGGAGAGTTTGTCGTGTAGTTGCCTTGCCGATTCGTGTGCCTTTTTCCTTGCGATAAAGTTGTAGCGGCGGGTCAGGTCTTCCATCTCCTCGTGATAGCGGCTGGCTTATGCCTATAACTTATGTTGCTGCCTCCGCAGTTGCTCGTTCTACTCTTCCAGCAGGTCAACCTTCCGGAGGATCTTGTCGAGGTTGAGTTGCATCTCGTCATAGGCTGCAGCGTTGGCCAGCCGCAGCTAGCGTTGTCGTGTATCGGACTAGGCAACCTTAGACTCGGCTTTTCTAAGCCTCTCAGCAAGTTGTTCAATCTGCTCACGCAGTTGTGTATTCGAATTCTTCTCGTGCTCCAGCTGAGTCTGGAGCCGGCGGTTCTCCTCTTTGATTGATTCATGTGTTTGGTAGATGTCGTGGGTGCGAAAGGCTACGTCCTTCGCAAGTTCTTCATTACTCACCCGTGCCGTTTCGTACTTCGCTCGGTACTAGTGCAGTTGCCGCTGTAAGTTGGCATTGACCTTCTCCATTTGCTGAACAGCAGTTTGTGCCACTGCGAACTTTTCTTTGTATTTGCTGGCTGACAGTTTGCGAGAGGTACACTGATCCCTTTCATACTGCAGCTGCTCCTGGGTGCTCTTCAGCTAGTACTGCAGTTCAGCCTGCTGAGCAAGCTGCAAGTTATACGTTCTTTGTAGCTCCTGCAACTATCGTTGAAGAGTGTCGTTGCGAAGCCTCATTTCCATAAGGGTACGCTCTTGAGACAGGATGAACTCGTTCTGCAGTTGCGACAGCATGCTAGTTTCGGACTGAGCGAGGAATGAGCCTTAGTGCATATGCTCGTTGGATAATAAGACTCAGTGAAATACAGAGTCAAACTGCTGAGGCGGCCATATCTGCTGATTGAAGTTGGTCGATGCCGCAGATGGATAGCTCATGCGATCTGCTGTGGATGCACCGCTGAAATATCCCTGTTTGTAGGGGGTGTATACTTGTGGTTGATTCTGCCATTGTTGAGGTTGCTCCTCCGGTTGGGAATACTCCATTTGAGATTGTTGGGAGGGTTGCACCAACTGTGACTCAAATTTGGCAGTCGTCTTTGATAGTTGTGCATGTTTATGCTGAGGGACATCAACTAAGCAAAGCTTTTTGTGAGGGGGAAGTTGAGAATAGTACCGCATGGTGAGCTGCTTGAGTAAATCTGGTGGCTCTTCTGATCCGATCTCGTTGAGAATAAACGACAGGTTTGGACGTTGGATGTTTGCCTACTGTCGCAGGTTCTTCGGCTAGCTTTGTTTACGATCGATCAGAGATAGGTCACTCATGGCGATCTTTCGGTATGCTCGCTACGGTGGCACCACTACACGTTATTTGGTTGTGTGCTTTACCTTGAGTAAACTCTCTGGATGTTGCTTCAGGTTCACATTTAGTGTCTGCAATTGCTGACTGGCGGAGGAACGGAGAGGCGATAGTGTAATCTCAGGCTACCCTCTGTCAAGTTTCACTACGGTTGGGTTGAGACAGCATGCAGTCTTGACCTACTCCAGATCGAGGTAAAGCCCCCCTGTGAGATTAGAGTTGGGTTGTCGAGGTTTGCGATCGTATCTCGCCGTGATGTTAGGCAGTGCTTCCGGCACATTGGCCTGCGGAATACCTCCAGCTTCGAGCTTCAATACAAGCGACCTGTCTCGCTTCATATATTTTATTCCAAGAATTGCCAAAACGAAAAGTGGAAGCAGCAGCCATCACCGTTTGTATTTTTTATCGATAGTTTAGAGATCGAAGCTGATGGTCTGTTCGGGGCTCAGCGTGCCCTTGAGCAGCGCGAGATTTTTGACATTACTGAAGTGCACTGGGTAGTACTGGGTGCAAGAGGTCTCGGGTTCGAGCAGACCCATCTTCTTATAGAGTGCGGCTACGAGCTCCGAACAGAAGTATGTGCGATTCTTCTTTTATTCCGCTGTCGGATTGATTGTCGAGGTGAATTTGAAGATCTTGCCAATGTCCAGCTTAAACTCTTTATCAAGGTTTTCCACGATGAACTCCTCCATCAGCTGCAGGATGGCTTCAGTGCGTTGCAGGTTCAGCTTACGATAAACAACTCTGAGTCAATGCAGTCAGTACTTTTCGACTGATTCGTACCATCTTTGATGGACCAGGTCCTTCCAGAATGTGAAGGCAACTCCGCTGCCCGAGTTGGATTAGAATAGCAGCACCTCGCCTTTCTGGTTCTTCAAGACCACAGCCACATGATCTACGCTAAGCACTGAAGATACCATATTCGGAAGCCGTTATTGCCCGCTGGAACTTCGCCGAACTGTGGGTAGACTTGAACAGCAGCACATCACCCGAATCGCATGTCCTACTGAACTCGTCTTCCGTTATAGACGGAGTCTGAATATCATCGTAGACTTACCTTCCAGTATTCCTCCAAACTGGTCAGGTAGCTCAATGGATATTGCTTGCCATCGCTGCCTTCTATGGCCTTGTTCAGATCCCGACGCCAGGCTTATCCGTCTTCCGAATGTTGCGCTTCAAAATAGAATTTCTTGATGTTGTCGGGATTGGTTGCATGAACCACCAGCTGGAACGAGCCGCCGCTCCCCTACAGTTCAACACGCACCGTATTGAAGTTCAGGTGCAGCTCGAAACGGTCGCCCTTTCTGACTGTTAACTTGCGATTGATGAGTTCCACATCCTGGGCTGATCGTTTCTTCTAACAGTAAGCCACTTGGATACCCCACAGAAGCATGCAAACATTCCCGTCTCCTACTTTGATGTGAACAGCATGCCTCGGCGTTTGAGCACCACAAATTACTCAGGAAAGTGATGGTTGCGCAGCAGCCGCATTGACTTATCGTCGATGTTGCCTTACTCAAATGTGTCGTTGGTTGACCCCTTCTTTTATTGTACCTTGGTCTTGATGAAGGACATGCGGGTGGCCTGCATAAACACGCTTCCGAAAGTGCTTTTCTCCATTCGTAATTTAATCCGATTATTGCAGGAACCATCATGAAGCGATATCAGTCGAGAGCTATCTCAATCGATAGAGGACGTCAATTACTGATGTGCTCATACCCAGGCCGGGAACTCCGTATCCAGTACCGTTGAGGGGATTCCACATCTCCCAGATGCCGAAGTTCTTGGCTTGATTGACCCACTTCTGACCAATAGTTCGGTATAATTCTGTCTCATTATGCCTACGAAGGCCCTCCAGGATAAAGTAGTTGGGGGCTGCCCAAGTCGGACCTCTCCACATCAAATCGATTGTGAAGACAGCATTGAAAGCTGGATCATCTTGAGCTACTGTGGGAATAGCATAGGCCGATTCGTACTTCCGAGACTACTTTAATAATGAACTTACATCCTGCAAAGCTGCTAGAATTTCCGTCTTGAGGTCGCTCGGCAGATCAAGAAGAATTGGGAAGAGTGACTGAACAGTGTCAGCTCTGGCTGACTTGAACTCCTTACCATCGAGGTACTTGGACACGAACTTACGCTTGTCGGAATCATACAGCTTCATGACTCCCTTCGAGAAGTACTGGTACTGCTGGTCGCAGTAATAAGAAAGTGGCTCGTTGTATTCCGCTGCTAGCTCCGAAAGAATTTTCCAGCTGTAAGCGTACACTGCATTTACGCCAACTTCCTTGACCACGAAGTAGGTTGGCCACTTCTTGTGGATCTTATGGTGCTTCTTCTTTATGATCTTGCTTTGGTCCCAGTCATATACGAACCGGTAGGATAGGATGATCTTCTCGAAACTTGGGTAGAGCTCCATGAGCTTCGGTTGGGGGTTCGTGACTCCCAGAGCCTCATCGTACATCGGAGAGGCATCCAATCCTGACTCCCAGGGATGGATTATTACGATGAGCCCATCCCTGTCGGGCTGGCGATCACGTGCCCACCAAGTATAGTACTCTGTAATCTTTGGAAGGAACTATTTCAGCAGGGTGAGGTTCTTGGTGGTTTCGTAGATACGCCGAAGTGCAAAAGCAAGCATCGGCATCTGTGAGATATCCGTGGTCTTGGGATCCGATTGGAGAAGTTTATTAAGAATCTTGTCCTTCTTGCCTTGGTGTCCCCACATGATCATCTCGGGCACCTCACCTGTTGGTTTCTGCATCTGCAGCATCGTGCGAAGGTCCAGCACGGAATTGGTAACATTGATGCGCGACCAGGCAATCATGTGGAAGCAGGAGTCCCACAACCATTGGTCAGGTCCATACTTAACCAAACCAGGTCGGTAGAAATGATAGTTCATTCCCCACTTGCTGCCTTCCAGCAAGTGTGAGTCCAGAGTTTTGGTGATGTTCGTGATCAACTCATCGTCAGTCATAGCGAGTGCTCTGGTGAGAGCGAGCAGCGCCGCCAGCAGCAGTACCGTCCGCATAATTAATCAATAATCTATACACTTGTGTGCTTGCTCGCAGCATTATATAAGTTGGTCGCTGCACGCATGGAACGGTACAAGTGTGTCGGACCGACAGAGGATCTTGGACTGTGGGATACTGTCATTCATACCATCGTCCGCCCGCCCAAGATGGACTACGACCCCGAAGATATCGGACCTGAGGTGTTTATGAATAAGGTCGGAACTCGCATACGCCGCCACGAAAGGAGTATTCCCCATTAAAACGAAATGCTGGACGTGAGTCTGTTTCTTCCTCTGGATGATGTCAACCCAAACTATGTTCCACCAAACCTAATTCTCTACTGCCACTGCAATGCCTCCAACAAGTTGGAATGTAAACAGTACGTTGAGTACCTTCCCAAGAACTATGGCATCGCCAGCTTCGACTTTCTTGGCTGCGGGAACACAAAGAACATGTACATATCCTTAGGGTGCCGTGAGAGCCAGCAGATCAGGGCGGTTGCCTACGCGCTCCGACCAATGTTCAAGCGGATAATTCCTTGGGGACGGAGTATGGGTGCCTCTAGTGTACTGATGTACGGAGAGGCACCGATAATGGTGGTAGACTCACCATATACTTCTCCCGGCAGGGTCGGTAAGGACGCTCTCTACGGAAGCAAATCGAAAATTCCAGCCTGCTGTGTCTGTTGTCTGTTCCCATGCGTCTACTGTTGTGTGAGGAGTTCTGTAAAGGAGAAGGCACAGTACGATATGAGTGATATCGACAACATTAAGTCAGTCAGGAGGATGTCACCGCAACAAGCCATAATTTTTATCGTCGGAAAGGATGATGATATTGTACTGCCTTCTCACTCCGAAAGGCTGTATAAAAACTTCAGCGGTCGCAAACAGATGTTGGTGGTTGAAGGCACTCACGTCACCCGCCGCAAACGGGCAGTATTCGAGGAGGTCCTCCGACTCCTCGACCAATACATCTACGAGAATGACTCAATGATGCAGTTCCACACCCAGCCAGTCATCACATCTGGAAGAATGCTGGTCCCCATGATGCCTTTCCCCAACTTCCGCTGATATATTAATTGCTACTGGAATGTTGCCACCAAGACATTATCATGCTAGCGGGTCTTCCGGAATAAAGAAGGTCTCCAATATCGAATACACCTTCTTGTAGATGACCGTCGACTTGTGGTTTTGCAACTGCTCAAGCTTGGTGATACCGTCATACTTGTTAAGCTCTCGAATCATTCCATTTTCGCCATGACCTTTGATCTTGTCGTTCATGAGAAGGAAGTTTCGGATTCCCTCTAAGCCAACCTCGATAGCCTTATCGTCTGTGCTCGAGAGGAGTTCCACGTAATAGCGCATCAGCTGCACTTAGCATATCCATTTGCACATGGAGACTGGCTCGGCAGTATTGCTCATGTTAGAAAACGCCCATGCAATTTCCCTGCGGATATCAATGGTATCTTTGTCAAACATGTCTAGCAATTTGAACAGAAGGGCATGGCAAGCGAGAACAGCGTGCACCTAACGTAAGATTATATAGTACTTGGCTACGAACTCCTGCGCAGATATTGGAAATGATCCAAGCCGCTTCTCTTCTCACCAACGGCTTCTTGTGTGATAGCAGGGGTTACATGTAATTCAGGCAACCAGCTTGCAGCACTGCTTCGGTTTGATTTTCGTTGCCCGTAGCTATGTTGCCTAAGGTTCTTAACGCCGGGATCACAATTTTGTGAACGTCACTTCCAAGGAAACTGACGATTCGGGGAACCACTCCGGTCTCAACGACCTTAGCAATACGGGTCTTTCCTCCATCACTTAAGTAGGATAGCGCCCAGCAACAATCCGATAGAATTTCGTGGTCAGTGATGGTTTCTTCTTTCACCACCCTCGCAAGCACAGTTACGGAGTTCTTTACGCTGTCGTAGCTCGGACGAGGTGTACCGCGGCACAGATTAGCAACTGCCCAACCACCCTGCTTAAAGATGTTGGGGTTTGTCGTGGTCTCCATCACTCGAATCAGTTCAGCAAGTCCACCCACCTTCAAAATCAGGTCTCGATTGTAGTGTGAATCACCGGCTATGTTGCCCAGTGCCCAGACTGCCTGCTCAACGTTATTCTCCAACGGCGAGGAAAGCAGTTTGATGAAAATTGGAATTCCGCCCTTGTCCACAATAGACTGGCACTGTGTGCTAGTTCCAGAAGCGATGTTGGTCAACGCCCAGGTTGCCTCCATCTGCAGGTATGGGTAAGTCTGTTGTTTAATGAGATCTATCATCTTCGGCACCAGATTCAGATCTATTACTCTCTGGATTGGTGGCTGATCGGCAGATAGCAGCTTCCTCAATCCAATAATGCCCTCATGGAGCACCACTGGGTCTGAGCTGGACTGCAAGCATGCTGCTAAATTGGGCAGCTCTTCTATGAGATAGTCCTTCTTGGCAAGTCTGCATTAGTGTTTTGATACTTATCGATCTTGTCGCTGAGCTCGTTATCGCCAAGCATGAGCCGCTGATGCTTAGCACCCTCCTCTGCAATCAATGCGAGATCTGGGTTAAGGTTTCGCTTCTTGCTGATAATGTCGTCGCGGTTGCTCTTGCGGATTTGTTTGACATGTTCTTCACGAGCTCGGTCGAGCTCCAAGCTCTCCTGCTTATCCTGAGTACTTTCCTCGCTGTTGAACATAAGCTTGTTTGCCGGGGTCAATATTATAATGTGCTCAAATAGCCGACTGCCATTTGAATCGGGTAGATCGGTGGGAGTTGTTTGGATGTAACTGTTCAAACTGCATCAGCCGAATAATAAGCATAAGGGCTGCGGCTGATAATAGATGAAGATATCGAGAAAGCACCTTGCTTAGTTGAGAGTCGCCACGCAACCCGATGCATCGTTTCTGCCTGTTGGGGACACTCCGCTGCAGCGTCGGAGGATGTCCATGCAGCGGTAGCCTCGCACTCTGACCAAACATCAGCTGATTGAAGTTGTCCAGAGTAGGAGTGCCAGCATGGATGTTGCGCAACTGGTTAAGGCAATGCACCTGAAGACGAATTCCAGTGGAGTAAGCGGGAAGAAACTCAAACTACAGTTCGGACGGAAGTTGCGTAAGGAGTTGAGTGAGCACTAAATTAGCTGCGCGTTAAATGGATCGGCCTCCACTATCGCCATTCAACAGCAAACACCTACGGTCATCAATGAGAGGCATCTCGAGCTGCTGAGCAACATTCGCAATGCTCTTGTGGAATTTCATACTGGTCATACCCTACAACTGGTAGAACGGTTAGCCCTTGACTATTGCAGGTAGGCTGCCACACTTCCAGAAGGTAGTGCCGACCAGTTGCCACACCTGATCCGGAAGGAATTGAATAATCTCTTAAACCTGGAAAAATGCTACATGGTGGTGCTCCTTTAGGTGTGTTTCCACGAACGATTGGTAAAGTACTACAAACAGCTGGCAGAGGCACTTGCCAGAATTATCGAGCAGTATAGAAGATTCCAGCATTAGCAGGCCAAATGTACCGGTGATAACGATATGCCCCAGTACGTTTCGCTGAGAAATAAGTTTAAGATGAAGACACCCGGGCTCATCATTAAATCTGAAAACTACAAGATCTATGAGGGGTTTCGGAAGACCGTTGCTTCCATGGATATTGGCGAATCTCTGCGAACCATTATGGTAAAGCTGGAAGCTGCCGAACCAGACTAATTTTGGTACATGCTCAGAGAATACTACGCCTACCATCTGTGCATGCTCATGCTCGGGAAGCCTCCCATCAAGCAAGAATATTGGATGCTAGCGACATGCCCAGCTCCCTATCTGCCCTATTACGACGGGTATACTCTAGTCGTGGATCTTGACGAAACCTTAGCGCATTTCTCACCCATCACCAACACTGTGTTGGTTCGCCCATTTGCGAATGAATTCTTGGAAAAGTTAAGTGCATATTACGAGATAGTGCTCTTTACTGCTGGAATGCCTGACTACGCCAATTATCTCATCAGCCACCTTTAAACTCAAGGTGCAATAAGACACAAACTGTACCGTTATCATACGTCGCGGGTAGACTCGGAAAAAACGATCAAAGACCTCGAAAGATTGGGTCGCCCTCTAAGCCGGACCCTACTGGTCGATAACCTGCCAGTGAACTTTTCCAAACAGCCACATAACGGCATCTAAATCCGCAGCTGGTATGGTGATAAAGATGACCTTGAACTCCAAAGGATATACCAGCACTTAGTCGCACTCCACCAAAAACAGTATGACGTGCGTGACTACATCCGCAGCAACCTCAACTTCACTCATGCGCCATGATTTGTATATCAAACTTGCAAGTGAATAAGATTTATTTCGATGGGCTATTCGGTGAGTCGGGAAGCACATGGGCTGGCCAACCACCTGTACTCAGGTGGTAGCTGGCGCGTAGTCTCCGTGGAGGAGCATAAGAACATAGTGAGGAGCAGCTAGGGAATCGAAGCTGATGAGTACACCGTGAATATCAATCACGACTATTCCGTGAAGGATGAATTGGAGATTTACGCTTACAGGAAAACTCAAGATCTTCCACTAGTTAGGATCATCGCAGTGGACGTAAGGGAAGCCCCTCCTTCGGGTGGATTTTGCACTGGCGGTACACTCAACCTGAGCGCCATCGTTCTAACCGAGCGCATCCAGCAGACCCTAGCAGTGGCACCCCAAATAAGCTTTCCAGAAGCGATGTACGTGCTTAGTGAAGCCATTGTTGGTTTCAAGGAGCTTTACAGTAAGGTTGGACCATTCGAAATTACTGATAGAATGATCGGCTTCACTCCTCACGGCTTCGTGAAGGTATGGATGAACGAAAACTTCGCCCTCAACCACCCGTCCATTGAGAGTATTAGCCCCCTCCAAACAACCAACTACTTACCAGGTGATAATCTCACTCGCAGGACTGAGGTCGGCATGGTGAAGAATCTGATCAAGGTAGTGTAGTACCACACTGAGAACGGTTCATTCCCAAACCGTTGGGAGCTCGAGGAATTGTCCCAACCGTACATGACTTTCCAGGATTGCCACAAGCTTATTCAAACCTACGTACGGGCAGAAGGAATATTCGTACCAGATAGAATTTCCGATGGAAGGATCCTCCGCATTACCAAGACAAAGGTGAGGAGCGGAATGGCTTCGTCTAATACAGTTGTCGAAACAGTAGAGACTCGACAAATTCAGCAGCCTACGCTGGTGGAAACAACTACCACTACAACCAATGTGCCGATACCAACACAAGTGAACACCGTAACTGTTGGAGGAGGTCAACAATTCCTCGGTGCTTCATATCGCGAACCTATGTTGAGGCAACCTAATAACATTGTTTACAATGTCAGACCCACCCAGGTCATGACGGTTGGAGGTGGTAGCAGAGTCATTGCACCTCAATTCAGTCCCACAAAGATTGCAGGACCAAACTTAGTCATTGGTCAACCTCCAGTTCTCGTAGGGGGCAGCAGAATATCAAGCCACAATACAACACCACTGAACGCTTCTCCTGTTCGCGTAGGTAGCCCAGCTATGCCGTCACCTCCAATGAGTCACCCCAGTCAATAGAGAGTCATCCAATCATTCGTCCCACCACCTCCACCTTCCTTCGTGACCCCTCAAGTAACAGGGTTTCAACTCAATCCAGCACCCACTAACCAAGTTGAACAAATCGAAACGATTCAAGAAGTGTTTGAGGTGCCTTCACAAAACGGTTCGGTGATAAAGACAGCATAAATCGTGACAACAACAACCAATCAGCAACCCACTTTCCAGCAGCAATCAATCGATCATCTCCCTGTCATGTCCATTGATCAGGCACCACCACCTCCACAATTTAACTTTGATGCACCACCAGCCTTCAATAACCAAAACAACTTTGGCGGAATGAATTGGGGTGATGACTTCCATCAACCACCCTCAGCTGGAGTCATCCCACCGCCAGCCTTTAACTTTGGAGGAAGCAACCTGTATCAACAACATTCATCTGCTGACCTGATTCCCTTGCCTTCCAGCAAGATATATCAGCCCAATCCGGCTGAGGTTATCCCGCTACCTGCCTTTAACTTTGGAGGCAGCAACTTGTACAATCAGGCATCTGCAGGCACGATCCCTGCGCCATCTTACAACTTCGGCGGCAGTAATCAACCACCACCAGTACCACAGTTCATCCCCGCACCTTCGGGCAGTAAGATATTCGGGCATACCCATAACAGCGGGTTGAGGCAAGAGAGCGTCATGGTATCCAAGCTTTCCTCGGATTATTCGTCAGAGTTGCGTACGCCGTTCTGATAATGTTGTGATTCCGTAAATGAATATTGTTCGGAAGTTGCAAGAAAAAGCCAAAGGAGTTCACTACGAGGTGCTCCAGGTCAACAGTGTGCTCAGCCGAGACTACCACAACCTCAAGAAACTCCACTTCCAGAACTTCAAATACAACGCGCGATACCGGGTGAGATTAACACTCGTACTATCAATGTTGTTTGGGGCTGCACTTTCGTCGATGACCATGCTTGTATGTATGGTTGAGAATGGAAGATAAAGGCACCAATCCGAGTACTATCGGTTGTGGCTAGCGACATACGACAAGCTGTCAGTCCAGCGCCAACCTCACATGTCGTAGGTTATTGAACGAGGCTACAAACGAGGTTTGTCGAGCTTCGAGCATCTGGAGCTGGCAGGGTTGACAAGGTGCTAGTAGATTAAGTACCACGGCGAGTACTTGGCTGAGCTGAAGCAACAGTGATCAAAGCAGCACTAAAAAATCCGAAAAGTATCAGGGACTGTGCGGGGAACCTACTGTTCTTCTGAGGATTTGGAGCTGTTTGTTGACGTTGTCATACTCAACTTTTTTGATTTACCAGAGGTGGTCTACGACCATGCTCTTCTAACGTACTTGTGTTTGCAACTGCTTGACCATGGTGGTGAGACTGCTGTTCTGCAGGTGTATTGACGCAATTGTCTTGTTCTCGGAGAGGAGCTGCTGGTTGGACTTGTTGAGTGCCAGTAAATCCCGCTCGTACTTCTCGATCAGAGTTCTGTTCTGTTCAGTGTTGTTGCGGGAAAGTTTCTCCAGCTGCGACTATAAGCTGAGCTTCAGCGATTCGTTCTCGGCTGTAAGCCGACTAATTTCCTTTTAGCTCTGCAAATCTTTGCTTAGCAATTCGCGTTCCCGCTGCTGGGAGTGCTCATCATTCTTCTGCTTTTGATCACTGAGCTGCCGAATGACTTCCAAGTACTCACTCTTTTCGGATTCATGCTTAACGATTTGGTCCGATAGCTGCTGGCTCAGCTCCTTTCTGAGCCGCTGTTCCGTGTCACCAGTGAGTGCGAGCATTCTGCTCATTTCCCGTTGGTAGGTTGCCAGGTGATCTTGCCTCTGCATCTCATTTTGAGAGCATTGCTGTTAGAGTTCTTGGATTCTCCGACTATTTGCAGAGAGGGTTGTTTAGTAGAGCTACCTTTGGGTCGACAGCTACTTCTGCAAGGCAGCAATCTTGACTTGAAGCTATTGGTTGAGCTCCTTGAGCACAGCCTCTTTCGAGCTTGTGTTGCTGCGACGGGTCAAGGATTCTATCGAATCTTGCAGCTCGGCAATTCGCCGCTCCAAGTCACAGTTGTATTGCTCCAGTCGCTCAACGGCCTCCCGGTACTCTCGCTCTTTGTCTTGCGTTGATAGGCTGAGAATGAATGGTTTCTTGGGCTTTACAGGTGCTAAACTCGCCTCTAATTCCTCAGTGTATCGCTACTTCTGTTCTAATTGCTGTCTCATATCTGCCATCGTCTGCGACATACCACCAACCTTGCTGCGGTAGGCATCGAGCTATTCCCGGAGGCTACGGGTCTCCGACTTGAACTCCTCCGACTGTTTCATGAGCGCTGCGATCTGCTCATCTTTGCCGCTTATCTGCTGCTGGCTGACAGCCGGCTGGTATTTGTGAAGCACACCCAGCTCTATCTTCAGCAGGCTCATCTGCTCGCGCAACTGTATGTTCTAATGCCTCACCTGCGTCAGCTCCTCGCGGTTGGCAGCTTCAACCGAACTATTGCTAAAGGTGGCTTTCTGGGACTCAACGAGTTTGACTTTCATCTGCTCAAGCTCGACCTTGAGTTCGCTGTTTTCCCTGTAAACTGACTTGTTCAGTTCGTTCGCGCGAGACAGCTCGCTCAAGAAATTCCTTTTCGACTCATCTTACCGCTAGATGTAGCTCTTCAGCTACGCGATTTATCTTCTGAGGGCATCGCTGCGATGCTCACGTGGCGCCTTCCTCGGTTCCGGATGACCGTCGCGACGGTGATGAATTTGCCTCAGTTCGACCGCCAACCTTTGCTTCAGGTTCTCGGCCTCCGAGCATAGGTTGTAGTAGGTGGTTTGGTAGGTTGCTTACACCTGTAGATAGTCGTAGCGGGCCTGGCTGTTCTTCAACAGGTCGATCTGATTCTCTTTCAGGCTGTTCAGTTTGCTCAGTCCTTCTCGAATTCTATCGATGGTCTGCAGCACTGAGTTCTTTATCAGCTGGTTGTCGTTGGAGATGCTGGTCTGGCTGGTAGGGTGTTCCTCCGATATGGCTGACAGGCTGCCCATCGATCCCGGTAGTTTGAGCTCTCGCTCTTCGTGCTGGACTGGCTTCTTCAATATCAACTCTCTCTTGAGGCGGATATTCTCCAGCATGAGCTTCTCCACTTCTGCTTTGTAATTTTCCAATTGCTCGTTGGTCTATCGCAGATTAATCGGTGCCTGCTCAAGGTATCTTTCAGAACGACTCCGCACCTGCATTTCCTCTCGTAGCATCTGAATGGTCTTGCTCAGCTGCCTTTCGTTCAGCGCCATCTCCTCAATCCGTTTCTTCTTATCCATCAGCTCCGTCTATAGTTTTAGCTTTTGCTGCATCAGTTCCTCCTCACGGCCCTCGGCCTTTTGCAACCCATATGACTCTTCGGCAAGGGTGTGTGAACTGGGCCGGACAACGACTCGCTGGATGGGCAATACCCTCACACTGCTGCTGTTGCTGGCGGCTTCCACCCTCCCGTCGACTCTGAGTTAAGACGCCATTTAACGTGGGTTCTGCTTCGCTCTCTTGGCCACACCGCTGTTGAACATCTAGTTACCAGTCGAGTTGGCTGCTTGAAGGCCTGCTTCGCTCGTTGCTCGACCCAGCGAATATCGTACTTCGTGGGTGGGTGATCCGCTGTGTTCACTTCCCTTGTTACCTTATCAGCGGAAACGAGGAGGAGCCACTGACTGAAATGGTATCGAAGTTGATCGAGCTTGGACTGTTCATTGCTGCCGGCGACATTTCGTGTGTGGCTCTTTTCGACTGGCTGTCTTGCCGGTGCTGCAAAAACGGCATGACTGCACGCGGCACCACCCTCAACGCTGGATCGTTGCGCCATGACGGCTGTTGTTTCGGGCTGTTGCCGCTATTCATTCTGATGCGGATTTAGATTTTGATTTAGTGGAGCCAAGCACATGATCACTCATTACTGATAGTTAGATGCATGGGTGCTTACCCACGCGACTGCCACAGCCTCTCACCTTACATATATTGTAAATGTCGGTATTTACAGAATTGACTGTCAAACTTCTTTGGCGGGGACCAAACACGAGTGTGCCCACTCGAGTAATGGTCGACCCGTGCTGGATCTGAGGAAGGGGAGGCTTGCAGTTCCGAAATCATCAGACGTTCCCATATCAGCTATCGCTTCGAAGGCCGCATCTCCAACCGATTGCTGACTATCTCCCGAAGTCTGAAGAGCTCCTCGAAGACAACGGTGTCGCCTTGCTGGCCAATGGTCCTAATACCCCTGAAACTACATCCCAATACCTCGCTGCTCGTTTGCACCTGCACGAGCACATCGAGTTGGTTTTGATTCTTCGACAGTCCTTCGTTTAACCCGTCGTGGAGTCGCCAAAAAGATAGGAGCAGCAGACCAACCAACTTTCGGAGCTGGAGTTGTATTTTCCTGACCGATGACCTTCAAGACTATTGGCTAATAATATTTATTTTGAAAAGGCAGAGTCATGTCGGAACCATAACTTCTTGCGAGCCAACCCGCACGAAGGGGTCCCGGATGTCAACAGCTCGAAGTGGCCTTGGTTTGGCAGCTGAAGGACCTTTATCTTGACCACTTCAAGTTTAAAGTAAAGTTCTTCGCTCTCGGTGAAGAAGGAGACTACGCTGCTGTCATTCGCTAATCCCGAGGTGCCTGCCGATCTTGCAGCACTGCGCAACTCTTTTGTCCGATTACTCGACTCGCCCCCTCCATCCCTCAATGCTTTGCACATTAGTCAATAGTGAAATTAAATGTCAGTTGAGGGAGCATGCCTGTCGAGCAGGCACCTCTTGACCCACAAAACAGTGTTGGTTCCTTCTGATGGCATTAATAAGCCCGAATGTGTCTTTGCCTCAATAATATTTAAATGGCAATTCGTGTGTGGATAACCTGCTTGCTAGCTATACTGACCGTACATGCCCAATTCCCAGCTCTTTTGTCCAGTCAGGTACCTCTGCTTTAACTGAGGCGTAATCGATGCTGGAAGCATAAGCTCAGGAGTTTCTAAGACATTCACATTGGTCTTTCCGGCTCCGTTCCTGACCACTCCTCAGTTCACCGTTCTTCTTACTCGATGGAAACTATTGGTATTCGCTGATACCTCGATTCCGGTCGTTGAGACCATTTCGCTGACTGTTTCGTCGTTGACCAAGACTGGGGTCTCAGTCACCGTGTTGACGGCCATTACTGGGTTGGGATTTCGCCTTTACTGGGTTGCAACTGTTGGACAATACCTTCAACTGTTTAACTTCGCGATGACTCAAGATCAATTCACCGACACAACCGGCGTGCCGACTCTTTACCGGCTCCCGTTCGACTCAAGCCAAGTTACCTTTGATACTGGGACAGAAAACGTGCTAGTGACGACCCTTATTAGCAGTTTTAGTCGCACTTACATCCCAGACCCAGCGAATCTTCAATCTCGTCGTAAATCTGGACTAGCAGTGGCTCCTGCCATTGTTGGCGGTAAGATCACCTCGACCGAGCTGCAACAGCTCTTTTTGGACAGCGTCAAGCTTCCTCTTCCAAACCTCGCCAAACCTCCTCAATTTTGTAGTATCAGCAATCAATCCAACAAGCTTGACATTTACTTTGCTATTGGTAAGAAAACCTGCGGCGGGGGAAGCTGCATATATGAGCATGGCATACGATGTTCGAAGAATAACTTACGATGTGTTCACATTCGCTCGAACCCCCTTAAAGCAAATAACCACAACGCCAATTGATAAGGGTCTCGGCCCGCTGGTGCCAATTATTGGCTTCACGGAGTACAACGTCAATAAATTTTACGATGGATACCCCTCACCTCTCGGAGTGGATTTTGCTGATGAAAACACTTACCTTTGGACCATGGATGTGCTATTTACTGGGAGAATGACCTATTACTTCACATTCTTTACAAATTGCCCTCCCGGTTGTGTTAGCTGCACAAGTCTTCAAGAATGTACCATCTGTAAACCTCAGTCATACAGAGTTCAATCCCCAAATCCCCTGTGTCCATGCTTACCAGGCTTCTATGAGGACGCCTCCGGTGTCTGCCAAGTGTGTCCGAAGAATAGGTACTGCTCAACTTGCGGCATCGTCAGCGGCAGCGCGAATCCAGGAGGCATTGATTGCCTGTCATGCTTGTGCTCTCAGCACAGAGAAGTCAGGGACGGCAACTGCCCCTGCAAATCAGGCTACCAGCAAGACGGTTCGAACGCACTCGCCTCTTATTGCGTCAAAATTATTGCTTGACTGCACATGATCGCCCCCCCCCAAAAACAATCGAATTATTGTAATTTAATGGAGTCGAACTTTGAGTTCTGATTTTGAAATAAATTCGGAGCCTCTTCGATTAGTGAGGCGATCACTTCTTTTTCATGTTTGTCTGAAGGTAAACCAGTTGGGTTTGATTGCGAATACTTCATACTAGAAAGAGAAAGTAATGTGAAGAGGCATGTTCTAAAGCTTTCTTCGGGCGGCCATGAGACGCGCCCTGCTCTCCAAGGACACACAAACGCTAGAACGACGATGGATGTCGGATGTTGGATGACGAACGACCTCAAAACTTGCAGCAAAAGAGACCAAGCAGATGCACCGAGAGGTCGGCTCTCCCTTCCTGTTATTTAGCTCCATGGGATTTCGCATTACTCTCTCCCAAATATTTTATGGTCGCTCAGAGCGACCTGCCTGTATTTCGACTATTACTCTGCCTAGCCGATAATAGCAATTTGAGAAATATGTACGGTCTCATCGAGGAACCGAGTGTAGTGGCGATGCCTGGTACTGTTCATCACAGCCAACTCTTCGTGGTAGCAGTTAGCACTATAGCAGAAGTCCAAACGGCATGGGGAACGAGCGCGACCAATCCTCAAATTCCTCGAAGGGCAGAAGGCCAATGTGTTTGTTCTGTTAGGGCCGTCAGGGTGCGGAAAGAGAATGCTCTTTACCGAGTGCATCAAAGAGTTCAATGAACTCAACCAGCAGTTCTCTACGAACATGGAGGATGTGGAGGAGGTTGAGACCCTATCTGTGCACAGCGACTTGAAGGCTAACCAGAACAGCTATCGAGTCATTAGGACTTCGGTCTACACGAATGACGGCAGGCTGCGTGAACTCTCCCTCGGAGACCAAATCAAAAAGGCTTGCAACGAAATGCAGAGGAGGGACATCGTCTTCTTTGACGAGTTGCCCCACAACGGTTCCGACTTCTATATGAACTCTGCAGATACTCTCGCCCAGTGCAGAGGCAAGATCTTCTTCCTGCTGAACTCAACCATTTACAAGTACTGTGAGTGCCATTCAGCATGTATTCTGCCCAAAGGAGTCTCTAAGGCAACAACACTCAGTCCAACATTCAATACGAGTATCTCAAGGCCTACACCATAGTCGAACTGAGAGACATTGGCACAGAATGGCTGCAGATAAACAGACTGAGCCTTGGGAGCTAGGATAGCCAGAAAGCGAAACTGACTGAGATGGCGACTAGTTTCAACGGAGATGCTCGGCGCATGCTGAACGGCCTCTGGTTCCATACGCAGATCTCGCGGAATCGACAGCGAAGAAGCACAACGAGGCAGCAACCCCCAACAGAGGACGATGCCCAAACCCACTTGTTCCATTATCTGGGGAAGCTCCTGAATAACAAACGGTATGATACCAGCAAAAGCGTTTCGAGGAGATTCACTGCCGAGGAGCTGAGAAGGTTAGACCCGCCATTCTATTTCAACCCTGTGAGTCTCTTCAAGGAAAGCCGGTTCAATCCCGAAACCGTAGAATCGTAACCGCCGTGCTAATGAAGCTTACTGCACGAAAACTATCTCACTTTCTTCTCGAACACCAAAGACGCAAGCAACCTAGTCGACCTGTTCTGCCAGTTGGACTATCTTGCCACGCAAATGTGGCTGGCGGTAAGCACGTTGATCTACCTAGAAGGAGGAGTTCGTGGATGTTAGGATCTGTCTACTCTCGTGGGGAGCCATGATTTACAATCTACACGGCAGTAGTGGGTTCCACTCGCTCAAGAAAAGCGCAACATCGAGAGTCGGGCATTATCTCAGGCAGAAACTGAAGATACTCAGGAGAAGCACCTTCCCCACGAGAACTTCGGAGATGCTGGAGTGTGCGCAGTACAGCAAATAGTTTTGCGCGATCATGGGCTTGGAGAATATGTTCGTTGTGAGCAAAAGAAGGCAGCCCAATCGCTTGATAAACGAGTCGGAAGGAGTGATAGAGGAAGAGAAAGAAGAGTACCTCCTTCCGATTTTGAATATGCCCCTCCGTTCGAATGGCGTCAAGACCTTCGATCTGACATTCAAAGCGAGAGAGCGACCAATAATAAACAAGGAGGAGATAAGCGACTCCGACGAGAAGGATTACGAGTAACTGCAACAGATGCTCGAACTGGGACTGATTGGGCAACTTGACAGCTGAGGTCAATATCTCTGCTGATCTGCACTTGATGGTTTCTTTCCTACGGGAGATTTCCTTTAAATTCCAACCGCGAAGCTACGTAGCATATTATTTTCCTGATGGGGTGCGCTCATACATAGATATCATCAGCTCCTCGAACTATTAATTTCCTGATGTAAGTGTAAGAGAGCAAGCCAAAGCATTACCAGCTTTTCATCATCGGAGGTGGGTCGGGAGGGCTCTCAGCTGCTAAGTGGGCAGCCAAGAGCGGAGGTACGGTCGGCCTCGCGGACTTCGTAAAGCCCTCACCGGCTGGGACAAAGTGGGGTCTGGGCGGGACTTGTGTTAATGTCGGCTGCATTCCCAAGAAGCTGATGCACCACACCAGTCTATTGGGTGAGCACTACGAAGCCATGAACGAGGTCGGTTGGAAGGTGGAGAAGAAGCGTCCTGAGCACGACTGGGAGGAAATGCTGTTCCGCATAAACAACTACATCCGATCGCTGAACTTCGGCTACCGCAAGACCCTGATTTCAGACAAAGTCGACTACTACAATAAGCTGGCCAAACTGAAGTCCAACCATTAAATTGAGGTAACTCATTGAAGTAAGCTTAGTTGAAAGCTGCCGATGGGACCGTCGAGGTGGTCACTGCTGATAACATTCTTATTGCAACTGGTGGTAGACCCACCTTCCCCCCAGAAATTCCCAATCTCCGAGAGGTCGCCATTTCTAGTGATGACATCTTCTGGAAGCAGCAGAAGCCTGGAAAGACTTTGGTCGTCGGAGCTAGCTACATCGGGCTGGAATGCGCAGGATTTCTGCATGGACTTGGGATAGACGTCACTGTGATGGTCAGATCTATATTCCTGCGAGGATTCGACCAGCAACTCGCTAATAAGATCGGCGACCACATGAAAAAGATCGGTGTTAAGGTGATTCACAACTCTGTTCCAACGAAGATAACGAAAAAGGCTGAAGGTGATTGGAAAACAGTTGAGTACAAAACAATTGCGGAAGATAAAACCGAGACTGTTAATGAAGAAGATTTTGAGACTATTCTCATTGCTGTGGGAAGGTCTGCAGATACCGAATTGCTCGGTCTAAAGGAAGTCGGTGTGAAGACTGCCGCAAATGGCAAGATCATCTGCAGCGAGGATGATAAAACCTCGGTCGACAATATCTATGCCATCGGTGACGTTGTTGAAGGAAGGTTGGAGCTCACTCCTACCGCTATCATGGCAGGAAGACTGCTAGCGCTCAGACTATTCTCTGCTTCAAAGATCCTTGCCAACTACATTTATGTGCCAACAACCGTGTTTACGCCTCTCTAATATGGCTGCTGCGGATATTCTGAGGAAGCAGCTATCGCCAAGTAATATTTCAAAACTATCTAAGATTCGGTGCCGATAATATTGTCAGCTATGGTAGCCAGTTCAAACCTTTGGAGTGGGAAGTGAACGAGCACAAGTCAGATGACTGCTACGCAAAGTTGGTTGTTCGCAAGAATGACCCCGATATGCCCGATCGAGTTATCGGATTCCATTATCTCGGTCCGGATGCCGGCGAAGTAACTCAAGGCTTCGCAGTTGCTATCAAAAAAGGCATCACCAAGCTTGAGATGGACCTGTCCGTGGGGATCCATCCCACTCGAGCCGAGGTACTACATTTTGAAATGTTGGTGCCGCAGTTCGTAAGCGGCTGCGACACCCATCCGTTCAGCCGATTGTGATTGGTGCTATCCGTAGGAGTTCACTATATTGAAGGCCATTGCAGGCAGTGAAGACGAGAAGAAATAGGGATGCTGATCTTGAGCAATTGTTGGTTCGGAGCCGGAGAGACAGTCGGCTCAGCGTATGAAGGACGTCCTCCAATCCTAAAGGAGGGGACGCTTACCCGAGCTGCAGCCGATAATCTCCGAGGTTCCGAAAGTGATGTATTCGAAATTAAACGCCAATGAATCAGTCAAGAGTTTTCAGACGTATTTTACTGCCTCGTCTATTGCCCTGAGGGATTTTTATGGGGTGGTTGAGGAATCGAAAAGCTTGTGATTGGCTCGTCTTCGCGATGTTTGATACAAGTCATGAAGAGTTTGCGCTTTTGGGCTGTCGAGCTCGCTGCAACTGATCCACTTGCAACGCTTTTGCTTGGACTGCTGCTGAGATCGATTGGTGGATGCGGGCTGCTAATAAATGGTGTGATGTTGGGTTCCTGCGGAGCATCAATGAGGCTGCCTGCTAGTGACCTTCCTGATTCTTTGACCTTAATCTCTTCTCTTCGGTAGTGAGGAATCTGTTGGAACAGTTTTTCAGGTGGTTCAGTACTCGATCCGTACATCCAGTGACTGCCGCTGCGTCCTGGATGCAAAATTATCGGTTCCCTTCCTTCCCTATTGATGGATTTGAGCATGTTTATTTATCGACTATTAAGGAAGACTTGCAGCAAATCACCACCAGTAAAATCATACATCCCAAGGCACCTGAATGGCGGCAAGCATAAACCGCCTGCTTTGGAGAGGGTCAACAGGCGCGCATTTCTTGGTTTCGGCATTGAATAGCTCGCATGTCGCCAGTGGTTAGTGAGCAAATCCACCGAACACAAAGAAGCCATCGTTACGGTGATTTTCAGCGAGGCCGAACGTGCAGCGCTGTTCCATCATCTCGCATACAATTTGCCAGCGGCTTTCCAGTTCGTTGTAGCGTTCTATTGTCGAGAGATAGTTTCGGCCATCGTACCCACCTACAATAAAAAAGGTCATTACCAACCACGTAGAGGCCACTGTCCAGAGAGATGCTACCATGTGACCGACGCTGGATAACTAATGGTGTCAACATCGTCCACTTCCGATGTTCGAAGTTGTACTTCTCGACGATGTTGAGTGACAATCTGAATATACCAACAAATTACTCGTTGTCGAGGTTGTAACCCCCAATTGCGTACACTTCGTTTTTGTGCAACACTGCAGTCAACTCGTCTCTCGCGATGGTAAGTTTTTGAAGTGTTCGAACTTCCTGACTTTGGAAATCATACTCCTCAAAGTCTTGCAGGATCGTACCGTCATTACCGCCGGCAACGAAACAGCAAGTGCCTTTGCGGCAATAGCCGAATCCACTTTTGGCTTTGCTCATCTGCCCAAACTCCTTCATTTAACCTCTGAGCGAGTCCATCACATAAATGTCGCTCAGTCGTTTGTTTTAGCGTTTTCCTCCGAAGATATAGACTTTGCTGCCTATTCCGACTATTCCGAATTTGACGTGGCCGGAGCCAACAATGAACTTGGACCCCTTTGAGCTTGGCTGTCCGTAGATCTAAATAGCAGGCGAGTCCTCGTCTTCGGTAAAGCCACCGTACATCATCATGGGGTTCCTAACAATCGTAGTTTCCACTGACACACGACTGGTTGCACTTGTACTACCCTGTTGTGGATGTGGTAGCTGTCTACTTTGGTGATTCTCCGAAGGCGCCACGAACCGATCGAGTTCCTTGAGACTGATATGCAAATCTTTGTTTTCTTTCTTACCATCGAGCCTATAGAACTTCTGCAGGTCCTTCTTTGAGGTGTTGCTATTGTTACTGGAATGTTGCTTCACGAGGTTACTGTTGCTTGTGCTCGAACTGTTCTTGTACGGTCCCATTGGTTTCTACTTGAGCTCTGCACGAATCTCCAGCATTGTCTTGATATCCTTAGCAATCTTGTCCTTGAATTTATTGAAAGATTCCTCCCAATGGCTGAGCTCACCTTTTACAGGTGGAGTAGTCTTGTCGCGTTTGGCCATCATCTGAAACAGCGCCTTCTGCTTGCCATAGTTCAGCAGCCCACGGTTCTCTTCGAACTGATCCAAGCAGGCTTTTAGAGAACTTGCATGTGAAATTTCCACTAACTTGTTATAGCTGGTCAACAATGTCTCCAACTCTCGCTCCTCGACTCCAATCCGGTTGATCTCGACATCGTACAATCCACGCAGTGTACCGATTGCTTCAGTCTCCTTTTGCTACAGGTACGTTTTGATATCACAAAAAATACGTGCAATCCTTGATTTGTACTGGTTGATGGTGTTCAGTACATCAGTCTTCTCCAGTTCAATGCGCTGCATCTTGTAGTTCAGCTTCATCTCACGGTAGAACCTGATGATCTTCTTTGTTTACTACTTGAAATAGCCGATAGCCTCCTCCAGCGTTTTTAGCTCGTGCTCTTTAGGGTGACTGATAACGCACTGCAGGCACATATACTCGAAACACTCCAAGCAGAACGCTTCTAACTTCTTGCCATGTTTGCCGCACCGTTAGTCAGTGTGTGATGGTTATGGCACCGACCGAACTGTACTATCGCTTTGTTGGGTATTGCTGCTCGATGAAGGCTGCTCTGGGGTGAGGTTACGTCTCGAATCGTTCTGGATACGGAGGATGGCAAGATTCTTTGGGAGGTCACTCTACTTGAATGCCATATTGAGCTACTTGCATTATGTGCAGAGGATGAAGTTAGAGTTGATGAGGCGGCTGATACATACTGAACAGAGCGTGTGGCCGCAATGTGGCAACAGTCGTGGGATGTGGTGCACGGGGTCGAACTACACTAAGCAGTTAGGACAATTCATATTTATAACTGTTAAGGTAGGCGCAGTCCCCCAGCAACACATTGTTGCGTGGCTTTGCTGAGAGGATTCCTGTATTTGCTGCCACAGAGGCCATTATAAACGATTAATCAACAATGTCAAAGTGCGTGACTCCAGGATGCGGCAAGCCAGCAGCCATGCAATGTCCGACTTGCAAGAGCATGGACCTTGACCCAAGCTTCTTCTGCTCACAAGATTGCTTTAAGAATTCATGGCCCGTACACAAACTTGTTCACATCTCCAAGTAGGACCAAGCCAAGAAGAAGAACGATGGCTTCAAGTTCACTGGTCCACTACGACCTGCAACCATCACAAAACGATTGGAAGTACCGTAGCACATCGAAAAACCAGACTACTATTTCACGAGCGTACCGAAGAAGGAGCAAGAGTCGAAGTTCCAGCAAGAAATCGAAGTGAAGGATGCCAAACAGATTGAGGTGCTGAGGGAGGTCGCTGTCTTGGCTCGGAAGACTCTAGATATTGGACACAAAGCGATCAAAGCTGGCGTCACCACGGACGAGATAGATAAGATCGTACATCAGTACATCATCGATAACAATGCGTATCCTTCCCCGCTGAACTACTACAAGTTTCCAAAGTCGCTCTGTACTTCCGTGAATTAAGTGATCTGTCATGGCATTCCAGATCTCAGACCATTGGAAGCGGGAGATATTGTCAACCTTGACGTGACTGTATACAAAAACGGGATGCATGTGGATCTCAACGAAACCTTCTTTGTGGGGGAAGTGAGCGAGTCTAGCCGATTCCTTGTCGAGAAGGCTTACACATCTCTCCAGAAGGCCTTGGATATTTGCAAACCAGGCACTATGTACAGATAGGTTGGGAATGTCATTGGCAAGTATATCGAAGAGAATGGGTAATCAACCAACTAATATAGACTGGCTGTGAATCGCACTTATTGTGGTCATGGAATCGGCAATCTTTTCCACATCGCACCTTCGATTCCACATTACGGCAATAATAAGACTGCGGGCTTCATGAAACCAGGTCACGTTTTCACTATCGAGCCAATGATTAATGCCGGAGTGCATAAAGACATCACCTGGCCGGACAACTGGACAGCTGTCACAGCTGATGGCCAGAGATCCGCTCAATTCTAGCATACCATCCTCATCACCGAAGGCGGACATTAACTTCTGACGAAGCGACTACCTGATAGTCCTGCCCTCGAGTTTCAAACCAAATGATAACGTCGTTGGTCTTATAGCTGAATTCCCTAAAAATAATATAGTTAGGAATGGGAGCTTGTCAGGCCTGCGAGCAGCCACAGCAAACCGACTACATGCTAAAGCATGATCCCACAACAATGATGATGCTTGATCCCGACTTCTACAATGATGTTACCCGAGCAAAAGCGATGGAAGTGGGAGAGTTCAAGTACGGTGATGAAGAGCTTCCTTACATTACGAAGGGACCTATTCTTATGGACGATGGTTCGAAGTACTTAGGGCAGTTCCACAACGGTAAACGGTGTGGACGCGGCAAGCAGGTGTGGGAAGACTTTTCAATTTACGAGGGGTACTTCGATAACGACAAGGCAAACGGTCGGGGACGATTGATACATTCCAACGGTGATGTGTACGAAGGGGAGTGGATGGACGATAAAGCACATGGCAAGGGTGTCTACTTGCACAAAGACGGTTCAAGCTATACTGGTGAGTGGTTTGAGGATATGCAACACGGCTACGGAATTTAGAAGTGGGTTGACGGCTCCTCATACGAAGGGTAAAGTCAGTGAATAATGGTAGGAATTACGTCAGAGGAAAGAAGAACGGACAGGGGAAGTTTATCTGGCCAGAAAAGACTGTGTACGTGGGTGAGTTCCGTGACAATATTATCGAGGGGTATGGACGCCATCAATGGCTTGATGGAAAGGTGTATGAAGGTCAGTGGAAGAACAACCGTATCAACGGCAGCGGAACGATGAGCTGGCCGGACGGTAAGAAATATGTTGGAGAATTCGTGAACGATAAACGCGAAGGGGAAGGAACCATGACCTGGCCTGACCACAGGAAATATGAAGTACTTATTCAGCACTATTATAGGGTCAATGGAGAGATGGTAGACAGCACGGTCGCGGAATCTTCGTTAACCAGTCTGGAGCTGCTCGTTAAGGAGAATGGGATAATGGAAGGAGAGTACGCTGGCTGGACAATAATGAAATTGCTTGACCTACTGACTATATTTGCCATTGTTGATTCGATTGGGTTTGATTGATCATTTGTTGTCTTCGGCAGCGGGGTCTGCTGCTGGTTCTTCTTGTGGTTCGACAGGTGCATCGGCTGGTTCATCGGCACGTGGTGGCTCCTCGGCATCGGAGTTGGCTGCGGGTGGAGCAACAGGGGCTTGTTCTTGGAGGCTTGGGTTTGCCTATGAAGGGAGAGTTGATTATGCGACCGTTGCCTTTGTATCAGCACCTGTGTGAGGAGTCTGGTCAGTTCCATCATCCAAATCCGCTTCGGATTCGAGCAGACTCTTCTTGACCTCAGGCTCAGTAAAAGCAGCTCCCTGCCTAATCTTCCAGTACCTCCATCCGAAGTAGCCAGCAGCACCAGCAACTGCAACAGATCCGATAACGATGAGAGCTATGGCCCAACCTGGAAGCTTGTTGTCAGGGTTAGGTGGAATAGGTCCATTATCGTCAATCTTAATTGTGATGGGCAGATCGATCTTCGAGTAGTCGTTGTTAGCAGCAAGCTTGACATTCTGAGTTTTCTTGATTCCAGGCTTGGTCTTAATATGGAGACTCTCGCTCAATGTAATTTCACGGATGAACTTGCCTCGTGCATCGACCATAACAAGTCCAATGTTGCTGAACGGATCTGTTTCGTTACGCCTGAGGGTGAAGTTGAAGTCGTAGGCGACAGGTCCAAGGTCGTCGAGAACGATGGCACCGAGCATGTGACTTGCTTCGATAGGACTTGCGCCGAACTTTTCTGAGGTAGTTTCTGTTCGGTTTGGTCGAGTATCGTAGACCACCAAAAGCTGGCGTGAGAACCAGTCAAAAGTCTCGTAGGCAGTGGGAATTCGTTGTACAGTTGCAAAGTATCCATCGAACGACTTGAGGTAGTTGGTGGATTCGTAGAAGCTGTATCTGTAGTAGATATGCTTGATCTCGGAATGGAGCACCTTGTGATCAGGTCCCACGAATACTTGCAGATGAACATTGTGGAAGTTGCGGATGCTCACTATGAGGTCCAGCAGCCAGTTCTGATTCTTGGCGTCATAGCTCTCGGCGATAACAGTCACTGCTTGGAATGTTGCGGAGTTGGGCAGTGGCAGTGACTCGTTGAGCATCATTTCTCTGAGGTTGATGAATGAGATGTGAAGGGTGTTGACCTCATCGTAGCCTGGTAGCCAGTTAAAGTCGATCACAAACAGCCCATGGTCCAGTTCAGTGATAAAGAGTCGGTAGAGTTCTGTTGAGTTAGTCCAAGCGATGTGACTATTGGATATATAAGCACGATCCTGGGTCCAGCCGTCAGCGGCAAGGAAATCGTTGCTATCGAATACCTCCAACTCGTCGAAGAATTCAGGTTCGTCAATGTTCGCATTGAAACCGTACAGGATAACTCCTCCTTCTCGTTGGCGCAAAAATGGATTTTCGTCTACATCGGTCAACAACAATAAGTTTTGGAAGAACTCAAGCCGCGCGATATTCACTGCTGAAGAGGTCTGTGGACCCATGACAAATGGCTTTGCGGAGTTCCTGCTGGTATAGTATAAGAACACCTCTTCACTCCTGCACCCGCTGACGTATCCGTTACCCATCCAATGTACACTAACGGTCGTGCATACTTCTCCAAAATCGAGGGTCGGCATATCGACGTACTCCTTGATGGAGCCATTATGTGCCACAGTTAGAATCGTGTTGACCTGCTGGATAACTCCTCCGTCAAGCGTGAAAGCATAGTCGAACATACCATACCAACTGAGGACGTCTCGGGTTTCTTGCACATGATTGACCAGCTGGATACGACCGCCCTTGTCACATTCGGCTTCGCATTTGATAGTGTAGTTGACAACACTGCCGTTGAACCATCCGTGATCGTTGATCACATAGCTTCTCTAATCATCCTTATAGTTCAGCAAGGAGTTCAGATAGTCCTTGTCGTTGAGCTTGGGATTGTTGATCTTCACATCAACGGGGTAGTTTGCGATCTTAACGGTGGCGTTCACCAGAGTCTTCTTATCGGTATTCTGGCTGTTGGAGTAGCTGAGATTGAAGGTAAAGTCACTGAACGTATCCTGGAAGATCAATATGGGGGTTTGGTATTGCCTGAACATATTGAGTCCATTGCCTGTGGAGAACAGCACATAGTCTGCCCAATCGCCTGTAGCGTCTACTTGAATATCCTCATAGTTGCCATCAATGTTGAACACATCGTAAAAGGAAGTGACGGTTGGTTGGCCAGCGTGATAGACTAAAAGCACAGAGCGCTTTGTAGTAGTGTCTATGGCAGTGATGTATACCAGGCCTCCAGAGTCAGAGAAGTCTAAATCGAACTGCTCGGGGATGGTGTAGTAATACAGTGGGTACTTCCTAGCAAGGAAGGTTGGGAAAGTGGTTCTGCTCTTGAGATCTATGAGACTGTGCTCTTCAATAATGTCGGGAGCATTGACGATGACGAGGTGGTCACGAGAGATAGCCATCTTCCATCCCCAGTAGCCGAGTTCCTTGGTGGCTGGTGATACAATGTTGTCCAAGAGGATGGGACCCTTTCGGGTAAGATCTAGAATGAGAACGCTTTCGGTGGTTTGGATGAACATAACCGAAGGATGGAAGTCGGAGGTGTAGACCACGAGTGGTGCAAAGTATTTGACTCCCAAGTCGTACATCATCTTCGCGGTGATGTTGTAGAGTGGCTTGCAGACATTAAAGTCGACACAGTAGACCATATCGTAGATGCGGATCTACTTGGCATACTTCATGACAACAATCAAATACTGCTGGGCGAATTCAATAGAGCTTGCTTGTCCAGCGAAACCCGTTCCGAGCGGAAGTTTGAACAGTCCTCGGTCATCTTCGACATTTCTCACAACCACTTCGTTGAGTGCATCGGAAGTGATGTACGCCATCATGTGCTGGTACTGCCCGCCGTAGATATGGAAACGGTTTACAGTGAAGTTGACAATCTGGTTTATGTTGGAGTGTGGAATCCTCTTGCAAGTAACATTCGAGCGGAGTTCCTCGGCACGACACTGCGTAAAATAGGTTTTGTTGGTGTAGTCTTGGAGATAGATGAACAGAGAAGCACGGTCTAGATTGCTGTACTGTTCCTGCCGAAGCAGGGTCAGCTTACCCAGGGTCGGAGTTTCTCCCCATTCCACGAAACTCTTGTTTTGTTGAAGAATCCACCAGGATGGAAGTTCTCCAACAAACGAGCTTTCATTAACAGCCCAGGTGACGTTTGGGCCAAGAATGTAACGGTTGAGTGGGATGAACAGTTCTCCTGGGTAGTTGGAGTAGTATTCCTTCGAGGGAGTCAGCCCAGTCGGCCACAACGTAAAGTTGTCAGGCCTGACGACTACGAGTTTGTAAGTGAATGTACAAACAAACGACCTATTCGTTACTGGATTGACAGAGGTCCCAACAATGCTGAAAATGCTTTGGCTTCCAATGAGGGATTCACTGGTCGGGTTGATCATCAACCTTGGTGCATTGAGCTCCCAGAGCTGGAAGTTATCCTCATCGATAGAAAGGATGAATGAGTACTGCCGGTTGAAGTCCACGAAGGTATTCCAGCTGGAGTGAGAGATGACTGCGTAAGCGTTGCTATAGACTCTGCTGCCGCGAGTGAATACCCATGTCATATTGTACAGGTGTCCCTCAGTACTGTTTGACTCAGATTGCACCACAACGTATCTGTGGTTGACTTGGAGGGACATCACAGTCGAGTTGGCCATCAGAGAATACTTAGTAATGAGCTTGGGGAAAATTTGGTTGGTCCAGTCGATCTCATAGACGGCATGTCGGTTGCTAAACACTAGCAAGAATTCGTTGTCGAGGTTGCTCGAGTAGACTCCGAACTTGGTGAAATGTGAATCCGAGCGGTATCTTCCAGTGATCAGAATCTTCTGGGCACCGGTGATATCTAACCTTATTAGCCCCTGATGGTAGTCCAGGAGGTACATATCTCCCAAGTACAATTTGAAGTCCATAATCGCGAGACGGTCAAGGTCAAGGAAAGACCTATCAACAACCTTGAGCACAAACGGTCGTTTCGGGTCATTGGCAGACATGATCTCAAAGTAAGTGTTATCCCGGTTGTTGTTGTCAACTCCCTCAGCGAAATAGATTCGCATCAGGTAGTGATAGCCATCTTCGGTGTACTTGAAGAATCTTCTGTGACGAATATTCATGTAGGGCACATACAACTCATTGTCGACCATGTCGGGAAGCACCTTCTTTTGGACCGTATCGATGTACACGAACTTGTTGGTGTACATGAATCCGAGTTCTTCGGAACCCACGCGGGTAGAGCAGTCTACCATTGCTAGGCTCAGATCGGTGAAGAGCACGGCATCGTAGCAAACCAAGTTGGTTGACGGAATATCCACCTCACCTAGGATGTCCGGGATACTCTCAGTAACGCTCATCTTTCCCCAACGTACGGTGGTGGTGAAGTTTCGTTCACTGATTGAGATGAAGTTAGTGCCCCAAGTATTGTCGACATGGTCAATGTGATAACCACGAAGTCCTGGCTGTGGGACGGCTCTTCCTGCCTTTTTTGTGAATTTGTCGCTGAGGTGCACGTAACTTGGCTCGTCATGAGCCTCCAGTTGCAGGTTGAAGCCTGTAATAAAGTTGTCCATATCCAGGATCTCGGTTTCTTGGACGGCCACTGGTATGTACGAGAGGACGATGGGAGAGTTGCACGTGGGCTTGATATCGGTGGTTTGACTGCAGACTGCAAGGAGCAGCAGCAACCCCAGTAGATATCTTATCATGCGCTATTAGGGATTATAGGGAAGTTGAACTGCCCGCGTGATCTCTTATAATTAGCATGGGTGTCCCCACTTTCTTCCGATGGCTCACTATGCGAAATCCGAAGATCGTGCTGGATTGCCTTGAGCCTTAAGGTAGTAGCGATGGCGACAGTCTGAATCCCGTGATCGACAACTTCTATGTGGATATGAACGGGCTCATCCATCCAAGTTGCAACCCCCAGCCATAGCACAATATCCGACTGCCCACAAACTTTCAAGAACAATGTGAGAACATCTTCGAGTACATGGACAAACTTATGTCTATCGTAAGACCTCGAAGGTTGCTGTACCTCGCAATCGATGGGGTTGCACCTCGAGCGAAAATGAACCAACAACGTTCGAGGAGGTTTCGCGCTGCAAGAGAAAGCCAACAGAATGATGAACGCAAGCGTAAGCTTCGTGAGGAGTACATGAGGAATGGCATGTGGACCCAAGAGATCGAGGACTACGTCAATCGAAAAAGTTTTGACTCAAACGTCATCACTCCCGGCACGGAGTTTTTGTGTAATGTGTCGTTGGCTCTCAGCTACTACGTGCAGAGCAGGATGAACAGCCATCCACATTGGAAGGGTATCACTGTTGTGTTCAGCGATGCTAACTGTCCAGGTGAGGGTGAACACAAAATCATGCAGTTTATTCGCCAACAGAGAGCTTGCGCAGGTTACTAACCCAACCAATCGCACTGCTTGTACGGTGCAGACGCCGATCTAATCATGTTGGGGTTGATGACACATGAGCCACAGTTTTACATTATCCGCGAGACAATTGTGCCTAACGATCAGAAGCGTTGCACAATCTGCAACGGTACAGGCCACTTCTTCATGACTTGCAGACTCAAAGATACGATGGAACCAGAATTCTTCTAGGAGCAGTCTCCGCAGGCGATCAATGTCAACTTCCAGATGATTAGACTGCAATTGGTCAGGGAGCAACTCTACCTGTGTTTTAAAGGAGTCGAAGTGCCGTTCGGGTTCGATGTGGAACGCATTATCGATGACTTCGTATTCCTCTGCTTCTTCGTTGGAAATGATTTCCTACCTCATCTGCCAACACTCAACATCCGCGATGGCGGCATCGATATTCTGCTGTACATCTACGAGTGCATCCTTGCGAAGATGCCTGACTACCTCATCAACGCAGGCGTAATCAATTGGAAGAGCCTTGAGATATTCCTTGGGGAGCTGTCAAAGGTGGAATAGCGACTTGTGGAGTAAGCCATCAAAAGAGAATCAATAATGCGGCAACGATAGAATTGGAAGAGCACAGGCCCACAAGGAGCTTCTGGAAACCAGCGTGGTTAGCCAGCCAAGCGTCGTGCAGGCCCTCTCTAACCTCCCCCATCGACTCTACTGTAGAAATTCAAGATGGAACTTAAGTAAGCCAACCCCGATGAACTGGACATATAGGATTACTCGGTTTTCAGTCATCCACTGATGAGTTGCAAAGAAAAGTTTTACTCTGAAAAGTTTCGGATAGATCCTTGTGATTTTGTCGAGTTCCGCTGTCGCATCAGCCAGGCCTACCTTGAGGCACTATCCTGGATAGCACTCTACTATTACAAAGGAGTGGCCAGCTGGAGTTGGTACTATCCTTTCCACTATTCACCCTTCGCAAGTGATATCAGAGTCGCACTCTACAACAACCAGGCCTTCGATAAGGGACAACCCTTTAAACCATTCGAGCAACTCATGGCAGTGTTTCCGAAGAAAACTAGTTGGGCTATTCCTCAATGTCTACAACCATTGATAACAGAAATGGATTCCCCCATTGCCGACTACTTCCCAACCGACTTTGTTATTGATACACTCGGGAAGAAATTCGCATGGCTTGGAGAGGTGTTGCTGCCATTCATTCAAGAGGATCGATTATTAGAAGCTATGGCGGGCTACTAATAAAAGCTGAATAGGGAATAAAAGAGTCGCAATCGCCGTGGTAACAGCCTAATCTTTTACAACATCAACAATACACAACTCAGAAAAGAAGCACAATCAAATAAGCGGCTTACTCACAGACTATCTGCTATTGAAGGTTAGCTTAAAGAAATGAAGTACGCCACCTCTGTAGTGGAGACTCCGCTGTCTAATGATTGGCCTCCTATCGAGAACAATAAGATTGAAATTGGTGAGTTTGTCGAGGCGGACGGCAAGGAACATGATATTCACCTCAAACCAGGCACGAAGGTTTCTGAACCCGAAATCGATCAAGAGTACATTCTGAGAACCGATAAGAAGAGTTATAATGGAGAGAGGATGATTCGGCTGTTAGGTAATAAACTCAAATAACATAGAATCCCTAATTGAGAGGCCAAGAAAGTAAGGTCAACGTCGCCCAGACTAATTTACACCTCGAGAGCATATTGACTCGAGGCCAGACTATCGAGCAAACATGCAGAAACGTTATCGGGAAGGCCAAGACAATGCTAACAGAAGGGATAGCAGACAAGACAGTAGACAGGACAATCGGCAAGACAATAGACACGACAGCAGGCACGACGAACGGCGTCGAAGTAGATCACGGTCGCGAGACAAAATACATCGCCAAAACAGCTCATCTGGAAGGCGGGACTACCGCAACTGACGATCGACTCTCGTTTAATCTTTTGACAATCATCAATCTCCGATGTCGTATTCCTGTGGCTTTTCTGGTTTCTTGTCGTCTGTGGCTGGAATGATCGGTGGTTCTACGACTACTTTGTCTTTGTTATCGCCACCAATGTCGCTTGGATGGGGAGCCTCCTCCACCATCACGTCGTACTGACTTTGAGTTCCGGGCATATGGAAGCCACTTAGTGCGTGCTTGAGCTGCCACTCACGACGCTTGACCATAAGCATCCACATCACTAAGGTGATGATCAAGGCGGCAAGAAGGCAAGTCATCACAAGGAAGGGAATAAGACTGAGGTCTCGAGGCTCCCAAAATACCAACTGAACTGGCGTGGTGTACAAACACGTTTCAGTTTCCCCAACTTCAAGCTCAATTCCTCGCTTCCTGAGATACTCTTTGTTGCATTCAGCTTAAGTGGTGAGGAGGACATTAAGTACTCCTTCGTTGGCGATATTGCGGGTAGAGCAACTAATAACTGGTTGCTCAATGGTGTAGTTTCCAAAGCTAACTCCGTACTAATTGACTGCAAGATACTGGTTGTCCCGAACGAGGAATTTATCCATACTGTCGCTTTAGATATCATCGACCAACCGATCGTTGTGGTAAACTTTGTAGTCGTTCTCGCCCATAATGACCAGCAAGCTGCCAAAGTTGTATAATTCCTTCACCTTGAAGAGTGGGTCTGGGAGCTGAGCATCAATAGAATCGGTGTGCACTCCATAACGGTACACATTATTGCACGTCATGTAAATGTCGCCCTGTGCATACACCATATTGTCGCAGTTGCGTTTGCGAACGACCTGTGGCAGCATATCCAGCTTGACCCTACTGTTTTGAATAGATATTTTTCCCATTAGCAGCCCAAAGTTCTGGTCAATCATGAATAATGTACCCCGTCCATCAGTGTCAAGATCTACAGCATGAAAGTTAGGGCGACCTATGGTGGCTGCTCCGATAGTCTAGAGGTACCGAACACCCTCCCTTTCTCCAATAATTTCATAGAAAGCGATTCCTGTGGAGCCGGAAGCAACAGCCAGGTACTTCTGCTGCAGACATATCGCACTCTAGAAGTTTGCTGAAGCTCGAAAACCATCCAACGACACCATGCCATCTGGCTTCATCAGATAAAGCTTCTGGTCTGTGATAAGCAGCGTGTCTAATCCATTGCGGACTGACAGGAACTGACCAGCCTCCATGTTTCCGTGTTAGCTGAGGAATAAACCAACCTTGGTGATATTGTTCATGTTAGCGGTATTGAGGGCCAAAACCGAGCCATTGCGGAAGGCAACGTACACGTGCTAGCTGGTGAGTGCAGCATCCACTACAGACTGTGATCCGATGCTAAGGTAAGGAAGCCAATGTACATGTCTTCGAGTTCGAATATCACAGCTTTGCGAGGCCTTGGAGGATTGATGTCGAAATAGGTGAGCTCCTTAAGGTTGACCATGGATGGGTCCTCCCGACAGATATCATCTACGTTGAAGGGCCTAGTCTCATCAGGGTACTTGCGAATGTCCCGACTGTACACGTCCTTAAATGGGAAGTTGGGGTAGTTAACTGCGACTCGCTCCCCCAAGCGTATGTTGACGGTTTGCACGCTCTTCTAGGGTTCCACGTGGGTTATGGCTAGGGCGAGTGTTACCACCACGAGCAACAGCACCAACACTTTCATGGATTAAGGATATATTCTAGGCATAGAGTGGTCGCGCTCTACCTCGAATCAATAATATGCAAATGATGAGCAAAAAGGGCGTGTGCATCAACTTCTCCTCTAACAGCTGCCGCTTCGGTACGAACTGCAAGTTTCTGCACGAGCAACCCAAGAAGGAAGAGTAAGCACCAGTAGACGACCGAGTGCGTTATCTGCAGCAACTATGTCTGCAATTCGAGTCAAGGTGCCAGCACTGCGAGTTGCCACGACGACTCGTGTTGTTTAGCTGCGGCTGCGAGTGCTACTGCGCAGAATGTGCCAAGGACCGTAAGCAGTGCGCTAGTAAGCACGATGTGACCGGCTTCATCCGCTGATGACGGCGAATGCCACCCATATTAATTAATTTATGCAGGCCAACCAACACTACCTGAACGACTAGTGGGTGTTCTGGTACGCCATACGTGGCAAGCTGGCAAAGGACGCCGAGCACTATGAAGGTACCACTGCCTTGGCTAACCTTAGAGAACCTCAAGAACCTTGGCACGATCTATTCTGTGGAGGAATTTCTTAGCTACTACTGCTATCTTATGCGACCAAGCGAAATGCCTCACAACCACAAGCTCATGTTCTTCCGAAAGGGCTGCAAGCCTCTCTGGGAGGTAACGCCCCTTATGACTGTAGGAGTGGAAAGATGGCGGTTGCTGGATTTGGCTCAGCAATAAAAAGGATCAGCAGACTTTGCTGGATCGCAAGTGGGAGTCCCTTCTGTTTGCTTGCATTGGAGAGGAGTTCCAGTCCTCGGAGGTGGTGGGAGTAGTGCTTAGTAAACGCTAAAAGCACACTCTGCTGGAAGTGTGGATCGATACCAAAAACGAGGCTATAAAGATGAAGCTGGGATAGCGTATCAACCAGCTACTGAACCTCGAGAACGACGAATTGAAATTCCACTTCAAGGAGCACAACAAGTCGCTGAAGGAACACTCAACGATGCGCGGCAGTTAGAAGCATACGTTCCACCGGACGCCGCTTCCCACACCGGAGATGCCACCAATCTCGCAGGACCCCGAACTATAGAACTTCGAGCTGAACTGACACAGCCACTGCATGAGAAATAATTGCCGGTGCACGCACTGGGTTTGTTGAGTCGTGGAACCGTTAGCTGTGGATTGGAAATAAGAAATTTTGTGGGAGCTGTGAGGGTAAGCAAGAAAGCCATCCTATCAGCGCTTCCTGAGGATGCAGCGTAGCTTCTCGAACTTGCCCATGACATCCTTCATGGACTATTCGCGGTCGTTGACATCTGAGTCGATCTCGCTTGCGCTATCCGAAGAGCAGGACTACTCCAGCTCTTTTGGAATTCTAATGCGGCTCTGTGGTTCCTTGCTGGTTGGATGTGGTTTCGGCGATACCGATCTTTGCTTGTGCTCTGCTGGCTCCACAGTAAGGATTCGAGGCTGCTATTCCTCTTCGTTGAGGACTCGGCCTTAGGTAAAGTTGGCTTCTGAAGCCTTCTTCCACACTACCTTCGTAGGTTGCACATCGATTTTCTTTGGCCCTTCTTTGGCGGCTTCTTTGCGAACCTTACTTTGAGGAGTTATCGTATACTTCTCCTTTACGTTGTTACTACGTACGACAATGGCTTCCTACGCTAGTGGTCGCGAGTACTTTGATTCTTCGGGTTTCGTTTAACCTTCGGGAGCGCTCTTCGGTTAGCTTGGACACGTTCATCCTCACCATGTAGTCCACCCTCTCAAGTTTGTCTCGCTATTGTTGTTTTAGCTGCTCAGTACGTGCTGCTTCTATTTGGGCAAGAGCATTGGCATCCTCATGGCGGTTTTATGTCGAGCCCTTCACGATAGTTGGCTTTAGGTAAGTGACTGGTTTGTTGTGCTCCGGGTTGAGCAAGCGAGTGCCGCCTTTATAGGCCACGTTGGGTTCTGAAGTTTGACCTTTCATAAGCATCGCTACTCAAAGTTTAAATAAACTGACTGGTCAACGGCAAATTCCTGACTAAGCGTCAGCTACAGCCATTCATAGAATTTGATAATACAGAAATCCACCAAAGGAAGGGGCCGTGCCAATACCAAATAGTCCTCAGACTTTTATACGAGAACACGCCAGCTGAAAAAGCGAACGCCAATGCCAATTTCATTGCGATGATTATGACAGTTCCAAGATATACACCATCAATGCAAACACCCTGCTTCATTTTTTCTTAAAGCCATATTTCTTGCGTTCGTAGAAGAGGTCCACTTTTGCACTCCCCAAGTTAATAACCTTTGGGCAACCGTCCCTATCCTTTTCCTGCTTCACACATGGTTTGCAGTAGTATGCATCCGATACACCTGGCCCCGAACACACAATACATCGACCTTGGTTCGACCCATAGTTGCACTCATCGCAGATTCTCACGAGCACTACAGGGTTGACGTAGGAGTCGCATATTACACATCTTCCATCACACTTTTCGCAGAGGCGCCCAATTGAAACACCTACCTGCTTACGGCACATGATTAAATCCGGATGGTGCTTGGCCATTTAAGTATTATAAATCGTTTACGAAATGTCTCAAGACGATGATGATTGGGGTGTCGAGACCAAGGCCTAACCAGCACCTGTCGATAATCACGACAATAGCTGGCTAAGCGATAAAGCTGACTAAAAGGACTAGCCACCCAAGGCTGAGAAGCGGTAGGAGGGTAGAAGAAACAACAGGTAGTAAGGGAGATCGAATGCTGGTCGAGAAGATAATCTTGAAAAAAAACCAAGTCGCTCATAAGGTCGTGGTGACGGAAACCAAACCAAGAAGGAATAAAGTGACAGTGGTAGCCGGCGCGGTAACGACGAGCCAGATAAAAAAGCAGAATCTGAGAATAAAAAAGTAGAACAAGACAACGCGCCAAACAACGTCGACGATAGTTGGCTCGGCGGTGATAAGGATGATGATAAACCTAAAGAGTCAAAGCAAGGAGAAGACGAAAGCAGTGGTCGTGGCTAAGGTCGTGGTTAAGGTCGTGCTGAAAGAGGACGAGGATAAGGACGAGGAGAAGGACGAGGAGAAGGACGAGGATAAGGACGAGGGGAGACTCGCGGAGAAGGCCGTGGATAGGGCCGAGGAGAAGGTCGGGGATAAGGTGGCCGTGGATAGGGTCGTGGATAAGGTGGCCGAGGGGACGGCGATGGTCGAGGAGAAGGACGAGGAGGAGGTTTTAATCGTGGTGATGATCGACGATAAGGCGGTGGTTATCGAGGCCGAGGAGGATTCGGCGGTGGTGGATATAACCGTGATCGTTAAGACGGTGATCGTGGAGGAGGATTCCGAGGTGGATTTCGCGGAGGATTCGGAGGCCGCGATCGGGAAGGAGGAGAAGATGGTGGGAGAGGAGGCTACCGTGGCGGATTCAATCGCGATCGCGAAGGAGGGGAAGATGGCGGCAGAGGAGGCTACCGTGGAGGATTCAATCGAGATCGGGAAGCAAATAACGGACGAGAAGGAGGTGATTTCAATCGTAATCGGGGTGAAAACGGTGGAGGAAACTGGAATAACCGCGGAGAGGAAGGTGGTCGAGGAGGTTTTCGTGGAGGATATCGAGGAGGCTTCAATCGGGACGGGGAGTAAGGACGAGGTTTCCAAAGAAACGGGTTTGGAGATAGAAATGGTCCTGGCGACCGAAACGGAGGTAATGGCCGAGAAGAAGGAAGACGAGACGAAGGCCGCCCTCGTCGAGGTAAGATATGAGATTATCGCAGACTAAGGACGCCCAGAAAATACTCGGGTTGACCCAGTAGTTCATAACGCAACAGTACCTTAATCAAAGGCAGACCTCCCTGATGGATGGGTTAAGAGCGACCTCACTTCATTCGCTGGAAAATCGCGCCCGGAAGAGAGCATCTATATTAAAAAAACCCGCGTCAGTATCACCTACACAGACGTTCTCAAGTTGAAAAGAGATTTCGTCGCTATTCCCTTCCAAGACGAAAAACTCAGCATGTATCCTGGCAACAAGTTCTCAGGTCTTGAACCTCATATTCACCAACAACTCTAACGCAAGAAGGAAAAATGGAGTAAGGATGATCCAGAACCCTTCAATTGCCGCGTCAACAACCTCAAAGAATTCTTCTCCGGCTACATCCTCATGAAGTTGGAAGATCCCACCATTTGCGTCGAGAGGATCATCAAAGAGTGCAATTCGATTCAGCTTGACGCCAATAACACTCCAAAGTCTCTGCTGTTACCATTCATGGGAATCGCTAATATCGAAGCAACTTCAAAAGCTATGGTGGAGAGCTGCTTCAAACGTCTTGAGAGCGAGAAGAATTCAACTTTGAAGGAGATAACGATTGCCACCAACGACAAGCAGCAGTACTTTTCTCTCCAGAAAGCCTTCAGAGAGAAAGTACAGGAATACCTCGACAAGAACCTCGTATACGTCGACTGATGATAGATGTTATTGGATGATGGTTCACACAGCAAAGGCGACTATAATATCAGAAGATGCGCTTTCAATTTTATTTCCTGGCTGAAAGGTTCAGCAGAAACTACGTTGGGCCCTTCTACCGTCAGCTCGGTCGATACCTCTATGCATTGGGAACTCGAATTCAAGGTGAAAATGCTTCCGAGGATCGATTGGTACCAAGCCTCCGGAAGGTCGTCCACAACGGCAGCACTCCTAACATCTAGCAAGCTGATTTTGTTGCGCCTAACGCAACAGTGGTGGGTGATGTTCAAGCCGGGGAAGGAAGTTCAATCTGGTATGGAGCTACGCTGTTGGGTACACTACCCATTCGCATTGGTAAGTTGCTGGCTTATTGTAGGCAGCAATTCTATCATTCAGGATAGGGCACACCTATCAAGAGAGGTGACTGTCGGCAATAACGTCTATGTGGGACCTAACACCGTTCTGCAGGGATCAAAACTCGAGAATCGTGCATTTGTTGGAATGGGAGCAACAGTAAGGCACGCCACTGTATCATCCGAGGCTGTTGTGGCAGCAGGAGCTGTCGTGCCCGATAATACCCACATCCCGAGTATGCAAGTCTGGGCTGGCAATCCC
>ERZ724508.198-NODE-198-length-43171-cov-5.131320_pt1 | contig 43171 bp, 66 predicted proteins | sample MGYA00376041_ERZ724508 | MGnify/ENA primary metagenome ERZ724508 (study PRJEB28724, sample SAMN07190887) | wastewater metagenome | isolation source: effluent of sewage treatment plant in Hong Hong | place: USA: Christiansburg, Virginia | collected 2016-03-01 ...
GGCAGCGCCGGAGGGGGGGGTAGACTTCGAGTCGATGGCGAGGGAGACCCTCATAACAATGATCAACGAGAAGGTCAAGGAAATTACCAGCCTTAAGGGACGCAACAGTAAACTAGAAAGCAAGTACATCAGCGTCTTCAAGGAACACAAGCTGTATAAGAAAGACCACGAGGTGTCGAGTGCCTTCTTAAAGATGGTGTTCAGTAGCATGCCGTAGGTAGCGTTGGGTGGACTCTAAATCAAGGATCTTTAAGTAATGTGGGCAACACGCTAAGCTGACTTCAATGAGAAGATGCGCAAACTCATGCAGGAACTCATGGAGGACCGTAAAAAGGAAGAAGCTTAACAACGCAAGTCGGTGGAGTAGAAGCTAAGCCACATGGACTAACAGTCACGGAATCTGAATGTGCAGCTCTAAAAGCGGCTGGCAGATACGGAGAAGAATCTTGAGAAGATGGCTGCAGAGGTTGTTCGTCTCCAAAACATCTTAAGCATAAAAGAGTAAGAGAACAAAACTCTGCTCTCCGATAAGGTAAGGTTAGAGCACGACCTGAACAGTATCCGAGTTGATAGTGTACAAAACGAGTTGGAGTCGAGCTTTAGCATGTTTATCGATACTCCCAAGGAGAACGTTGAGAAGACTGAACTGTTGATAGTGAAGCAGCAACTGGAGAAGGTGATAGAGAGTAATGAGACTCTCAAGGAGACAGTGAGTGCACTCTAAGCCAAAATCCGCGGGAAGAATAGATAAATTGAGCTGCTAAAGGTTAACCAAGAAAGTGCTGGGCCTGCAATGATACCAACGTCCAACCATACAAGCAAGTTGAGCAGCTCAAATGGGTCCCTCACCACCACCAAACGTAAATCTGAATAGTAAAAACGCTAGGAGCCATCAACAAACAACAGCACCATGAAAGACCAATAACTCTTCGAGTCATTCGAGATGCCACCCGACCGCAACAAGGACTACATCGAACGGCAGTACCTAAAGAACGTGTTCTTACGGTTCATGAAGTGCCTCAACGAATAGAACTACCCGCAGGCTGAAATCCTGGAGAGCGTATTGATGACGATCATGGGCATGAACTACAAAGAACGGCAGCTGGCTACCTTCCGTCGCAAGCAATGGTGGAACATCTTCTCATGAGTGCATATAGTAGTCACAGCTTGAACTCGTAGAAAGCGCTGTACTCTTGTTCGTGGGGGTCCTGCCGGCGGGAGTCTCTGGAATGCACTGCCACCTCTCTGTCTAAGGAGTCCATGATCGGCAGTCGGTAGTAGTTCTGCTGCTTCTCCTGAAGCAATTTGTTCAGATTCTTGAGTTCGGTCAGGCTGTTGTTGTACTTGCCGGTATCGATAGTCGTCCTACTGCTCGACTGGATCTTCTGTTTGAGTTGCCCCATGCTGTAGGCTTCCTCGTCGAGAGTGTTCTTCATTCGACGAAAATCCTCAGTATAGACTGGCTTGTATTTCCTCTCTTCAACTGGTCGGTAGTTTTGCTGTTGTTGTTCAATTCTCGGTCGGAATGCTTAAGCAATACTTTAGGCAACATCCAAGCTCTCGAATTTGGCCACACCAGATATTTCTTGCTTCCGGGGCGTGTTGCTGTTCGTAGGATGCTACTACTTGGCAGTCTATAGGTTCTGTTGGAATCTTCTTCCTATAAATTGCTCTTTTTTGGCAGGTTGTGGCTACTATGTGGTTGGCGATTGAACAACTTCCTTTCTTCCTTTGTGTTTTTCCTTCTCGATCTCTTACAGTTGCCTTTTTGTCAGTATCTCTGCTTCCCTCCTGACCTTCTCGTCCAACAATCGATCTCGCTACTTCTCCTTCTTCTTCCGTTCTTCTTTCAAACGTATCTCAGACTACTGCTGCTCCCTCAACTCTTGGAGATACTTGTCCCTCTTTTGCTGACGTTACTACTACTGTCGTTGGGACTGTTACATAAAATAGGTGGGCTGCTACTGTCTTGGCTATGGTACACTTGGAATAGTCTTCTGCTGCTGCTTCTACTTGATATTGGCCATAAGTTCTTAGCGGTAGGCCTTCTCCCGAAGCCGCCTTAGTTCAGCCTCGTCCCTTCCGAAAAACATAATAACACTATGATAAGGTACCTTCGGTGGAGTCCGCTCGCAAAGGCGTTTGCTAGTAAAACCCTTTCGTAGGAACAGATTCAGGAGGCAGCAGCAATTAACAGCAAACTTCTCTGCTTACTAGCAGTCAGGGAAGCCAGCAAAAGCAACCCAGTCAAAGGAGCACATTCATCGATGAGAAAAACAATCACTGATTTACTGCAGAAGACACAAATCTAACCTTGGAACTGGTACGACTTGGCACGAGCAAATGCTTATCTCCACATTTCACCGCTTCACGAACCACCTTCGCCGGGCTACATGATCGGAGGACTGCTGGCTAAGCACTATATCCACAGTATACCCGCCAAGAGTACAGAGTATACCACCTGTGTCGAGCAGCTGATTTCCGAGGGATGCTGGGACGACATCGACACGTTGATACTTTTAGATGATACCTGCACCAAGCAGCAGCTGAATCTGCTTTCGAAACAGCTCAACCGGTAGAATGATGTGCCATAATACATCAAGGTTAGGATCAGTGAGGTCTAGCAGGATGTTTAGCATCGAGTCAAGACCCAACAGTTCTTTCGACCTGAGGCACTAAAAAAACCAATGACCAAGCCGATCGAAGTTCGTAACGAAATGACGCTAAGGTTGCTAATACAGGCAATGGAAGAAATTTGCAGCTGTCAACCAGACGTCCTCAATAGTGACGCTTCTTTCTATCCAATTGTATCTCGAATCCTTGCGTTCATCGAGACTGCTGCAGTGTTCAACAGCATCAAGACGCCGCTGGAGGACTTTCAGTATGAGACGCTGTTCAAGCTATACTGCTGGCTGATTGACCTCAAGGGAGTCATGGAGGTGGCTGCGAAAGTTCAAGTGCGAGGGAAGCTTAGCGATAGAGTTCAGCTAGAGCTGATGAAGACCATTGGGAGGGTGGGAGTCGTCTTAGAAAAGGCGCAACCGTAGCGGTACATGGAGTCACTCGTTCCTACGATATGTAAGTATCGGTATGCCAGTTCACCGATTGCGATTCAAGCACAACTGAGTATGGCTGCCATACATTTTCGAGAGCTGCTGAAGCAACACAAGCAAGTATAGTAGAAGCACCACAGCTTGGCAAAGATTTTCATCGACAACCCGTCGAGCAAGTTCGATGATCTTCAACTCCTTACTCCTCTACCTTTCAATCTATGCCTTCAACTCTACGCCAAACTCGAATAGCGTCGACCAGGCAATGTAAACCAGTTGCCTCAGCGACTCAAGCAATCAGCTGGAACCCATAAATTAACGCTGCTGTAGTTCTTCGAACACTATAGTATTCTGCAAGAGCTAGGCTTGCTTGGAAGTGTGGGGCATCAATGCAACAGCCTCCTCGACTTCTATCTGGCTGTATCAACCTTACACCGGCTGTATCCACGCTCGGTTCCAATACACCACCAGAACATCATAAAATCGATGGTTCCCTCATACCCGTCCAAGTGACTCTCACAAGTGCATACAAAGTACGAGTCAGGTGTTGTTGGTGACAGTCGAGCCCCGACCTGCCTTGGACCTGCGGATAAACTATTGGGCGATGCTGTACATGTTGGAGTTTATTCGTGGAGCGCTTAGTTTGTTGTGCAGCGACGACTTCCATGTCTAGTCGTTGCTGCTTATTTGAAGTTTAGACTCTTCGGTCAAGGGTGCCAGCGTGGCCGCCTTGCTGTTGGATGTGTTTACGTTAGCAGTGCTCCCAAGATTACTATTGCTATGGCTCTCGGATTCCAGCCGGCTAAGGGGATTGGCACGGATGCTGCGCCTGCTAGAGCCGATCTCTTCCTTGGCTGTTCGGTTGAGAAGGTTAGATTGTCTCTGGCCCTGCAACGGCATGCGGTAGATGCTCGATATCAGCTGAATCCGCTTTCCTTCTTCATAACTGTTGTAGGGTCTTAAAACGCCGCCTGATACTTCAGGCTTGACCTCGTCCTGGGTGATGAGGACAAACACACAGCAGGTGGGGTGTATTAACCTCCGTCCATCTGGATAGCTTTGCCACCGAATCTTGCAATTGTTAAATATGCTGGTCGCTGGGTCAATCGACTGAGCTGATTCGTAATGGGTGAGCACCATCTCCAGTTCGCTGGCCGTTGGAAATCTTTCCAGTTGCAGTTTAGAATATAGAAGCACATCCCCGACTGTCACTTCGAAGGCTCCTATGGAGGGATACCAAGTATCTGCTTCCTGCAGAAGATCTTCGAGCTTTCTGTTGTCTATCCTGTCCAGCCAAGCTTTGAGGTTGTTTCGGATGAGTTCATAGCGGCGACCATTGCAGGTTAGCACCTTCTCAAACTCGGCCAAAGCATTTTTGTAGGATTGTGGATTGTGCCTGCAGATCCATTAGTGCTTCTCGCAGTCAGTGCAGCACTCGATGTACACTACCGGTTGCGCCTCTTCCATAAAGTATTTCGATATTAAGCATGAACTTTAGGAGTATCTTATAATTTGAATTCATGATCAAGGGTGTGCTACTCGCGTGCATCTTAGCACTTGCACTCTCAAGGAGAACGTGGAGTGATGAGGAGGTGAACTACCACGAGGGGGTTGCCGGACCCGCAGCAGGCAACCCTTGGGGTGGAGCTCCTATTGGATCGCCAGTACCTGGCAGCAATCCATGGAACAATGGCCCTGCTCCCAACGGAGCTAATCCTTGGGGAGCGAGGCCTGGCGCTCCTACTGGCCCTAATCCTTGGGGAAATCCTGCTGGTCCCGGTGCACCAGGCGCTTCTGGTCCCAATCAGTGGGGTCCAGCTCCGAACCAAAATTTTAGACCAGGACAACCTGGACCTAATCCTTGGCAACCAACACCTGGAGCACCTGGAGCACCAGGAGCTTGGGGACCCAATCCTAACGTTAGGCCCGGCAGTCCCGGACCAGTTCCTAGTCCTTGGGGACCTAACCCAAATTTTAGGCCTGGAGTATCTAACATCCGACCTGGAACCCCAGTAACATCATCAGGAGTTAACTTCGATGATTTCATGATGAGACTTTCTGGTTCCGGTCTGAACTGCCCGGGAGTCCGAGTGTCAGTAAGGCGTGGATTCGGCCGTCAAGAGTACAAATACGAGGGTCCCATTCAACTGAGCTGCGTGGTCGGCTCTCGAACAGTTCAACAGGGCACCTGCTACAACTACCGCGAATGTAGCCAACTTATCTGCCGTTTCACCAGCTGTAAGAGCAAAGGGGGCAACGTTCGTAAGAGAAAATTATGATGCGAACATTCATTTGGGAAATAGGGAACTAGAACTAACTATTCATATCACTGGTCAGTCAGTCGGCACTGATTTCAAAGGCTCCGTCGATTTCCACTCTGTTAAAATATTCAATCGGCTCGTAGACAATCTGCTTCCGACGTGAGTCCAACCGACGGAGAACTGCGTCGACCCTCCTCCAATTGTTAGGATTATCAAGTGAGACATCCACAAACCGTTCATAAAAAGCTTTGCATGCCAACGTATCCCTCAGTTCAGTGTACCTATCAAACCACAGTTCAACAGCCGCCTTTGAAAATTTACAGAGTACACGGTTGAAGTTGAATTTGACATTGGCCGCGACGCAGTCCATTACATATTGGTGATTGCGTCGCTTCTCGTCTAGTACGTACTTGGGGTTGTTGATTCTGATCTGCTCGCGCTCGTCCCACCCGACGAATGGCTCGATCTCCCGAACTCGCGGCTAGTGAATTCTCGGAGCGTAGTACCCTTCATCTTCTGGTCGCAGCCGTTAGATTCTGAAGTAGTATCCAGCCCATATCCATCGACGGTTGGCGCTTTGAGCGTATATCCTGCTACCGAAAGTGGACAGTGCTGCATTCATTCTACTGATCCCGTTCCGGGTGTGTACGCTGGATACGTACATTGGGTAGCCTATCCTAGCCATGCAAAATTTAAAGGCTCGTCCGCCATAGAGAAGTCCCGACCAAGTCCCTCGCAGCAGCTTTCTGATCATTGAGTTGTACACGATAAACTCTGCCATGAACTTCATGAACGGGTAGCTAGCGACGCACAGTGCCACCAGAATTGCCAGCTTGTACTCGTACTTGATGGCCAGCTGGAGGATAATCAGAAGATAGAGGAAGTATACTCCTGCTGCATTCATCGCACTGAGGAAAAAGTTTGCGAAATACCGAGCCCAACGATTTTCCATGCGTGCCATCGTAAATAGCCCGAATAAGCCACCGGTGATGATGCTCACCATGTACACTCCAGTGACATAGTCATCCGAAAGGAAGTAGTTCTCGGATATGCATCTGCACATGTGGATTAAGTACTCGACCATCATGACGGGGATGTATAGGCCAAATGTGCATACCGTCATCACAAACCTGCCAGCAGCCATTCTCCAAAGACGATTTTGCCTGTATATCATGTAGTAGGCCCACACCAGACCCATTATCCACAGGTAGATCACTATCAGGCCAGCAATAGCCCTGACGGCATGTTTCTTGTATGGGTTAGAACTGCTCCAGTTGTTGCATATCACTTGGAACAATCTGAAGATGAGGAAAAGTCCAGCTGTAACAATTGTCAGTTCAATGTGCCCACAAATTTGCAAGCAAACGCTCTCATCCGATCGGTAGGTGTGCCAATAGCCTTTATAGCAGAGTTGGACGGGGATGAACAACCCCAAAGTTGTGATGGTTACGAACACGTAGCCAGCGATGGTTTGGTACCAGGTGCAATCATCATAGACCCACCTGACCCCCTGCTTGATCATGCGATACCAGAGGTAGCCTATGATGAGCGTACCAGCAAACCTGGCTGTTTCTCTGTAGCATAGGTACTCATCGTTCCATTTGGTAATGATGAGCTCCATAATTCTGTAGGGAATGTAGATTCCAGCCGAAGTCACGATGAGGAACAAGTTGCCAGTCACAAACTTGCACTTGTTTTCGTTGTCACGGTAGACCCACAAGATACCGTGGTAGAAGATTTGGTAGTAGATGTAGAAAATTCCCATTCCTCCGAAGAAACGGGCAGTCTCGCGCTTGCAACTGTTTTCGTCGTACCAATGCACCACGATCAGCTCAAACGGCTTGTAGATGATGTACGTTCCGAAGGTCGATAGGATGAGCAGGATGTGACCGAAGTATTCGTTGAATTGCGCTCGGTGTTCGGCCTCAGCAGCATCACTGCGATAAACAGACTGATAGCCAGTCGAAGCCATTTTGTACCAAATGTAGAATATGACCAGTAGACCTACGCACCTCGCCAGCTACTTCTTCCACACTACTTAGGAGTTCCAGTTTCGGCATATTGCTTCGACGATTCTGAAGGGAATAAATAGGGCCGCAGTCGCAAGACTCAGCAATATATGCCCAACGAACTGCTTCCCACAGCTCTATTCCTATCGGTAGGTCCACTTCAGGCCGTAGTTCCACAACTGGTAATATAAATAGAACACCCCAAGTCCGCCGAAGAAGTGGGCAGTTTATCTTTTGCAACCATCGGGGTTGGACCAGTTCCGGCAGATGACGTCAACAATCCTGAACGGAATGAATAAGCCTGCGGAAGCAAGTGTCAGCATCATATGCCCTGTGAACTGCTCACAACAGTTTCTCTCCACTTCATAGACGTATTTGATTCCAACTCGCCACAGATGGTAATATAAGTAGAAGATTCCCAGGCCACCGATGAATCTTACAGTCTCGCGCACGCACTTGTCTTCATGATACCAGTTTCGTCCGATCGATTCCACAATTCTGTAAGGAATGAACAGAGCCAAACTCGCAAGTGTCAGCATTAAATGGCCCAACACTCGCTTGCCACAGCTTTCCTCTGCTCTATAAGTGAATTTAATGCCATAGTTCCAAAGTTGGTAGTACAGGTAGAAAATTCCGAGGCCACCAAAGAACCTTGCAGTCTATCGACTACACTGTTCAGGATTGTTCCAGTTACGGCAGATGACCTCAACGATGCGATAGGGTATGAACAGTCCGAACGTGACTAGAGTAAGTAAGAAGGTGCCAAAGGTCTTCTCTCCGCAAGTTCTTTCAGGATCGTAGAGCCGTTCGATGCCGATTCTCCACAGATGGTAGTAGCAGTAGAAGATGCCCAGTCCAGCAACAAAGCGCACAGTTTCCCGCTTGCACGGATCCTCGTCGTTCCAGCTCTTAACGGTCACTTCAAAGTAACGATAGATCAAGTAGAAACCCAGCGTCAGAATCGTCAGCAAGAGGGTTCCAAAAAACTCAGTTGCGCAGTTGGTGTTCTATCCGTACACCCACCGATGTCCCAGTCTGAACAGTTCGTAGTAAACCTTGAAGATGATCAACCCCCCGATGAGTTGAGCAGTATGCATTTTGCATGGCTAGGCCTCATTGCTCCAGTTATCGCCGAGGAACTTCCCGAAGAGATAGAGCCCGTAGATCACAATGTATCCAACCGCATAAGTTCCCACAAACAGTTCGATGTGACTGGTGGCTCGAGTACACTGATCGGGGGCATTAAGATAGTCTTCCGGTTTGCAGAGGATGTAGATGCACCTGATCTGAGCCACCGCTGGGCAGAGGATGAGAAACAGTCGGAATATGCTGTAGAGGATGAGCCCAACGACCTCACAGCAGTTGGGGGTCCTATCCCGGCTCTCCATTTAACTACAAAGTAGAATCCAACAGATATGCACAGAGCTATAAACCAATTATAGAAGAAGCCATGAAGCTGAGCGAACCGTCTAACGATAGCATTGAGGCTGCCCACTAACAACTAATCCAATACACGGAAGAGGCGCCACGGATGCTCGAGCAGGTGGATGTGCAGCAGTTTACAAAGCTTGGCGTCAAATACCACCACCTGCTGATGAAGTTTGAGCGAAATAAGGCACTGCTCCGCAAACGGATGGAGATGCATGCAGATCTGTAGAACATAGTGCTGCAGAGGTACCAGCACCTTCACACATAGTCCGACGGTGCAGACCTAGATGAAGCTCATCGAAGAAATCGAAAAGAATTGTACAGAACTGCGCAGCAAGAAAGCGGCTGTGGAGAGTGGCTTATCAGGGTGCCGGAGGTAGATCGAGCAAGTCCAAAAGGATATCGCTGAACTCAAGAAGGTGCTGTTTCAGCAGAAACATCAATACTTTGATGTGCGCATTGGTCTAGAGCAAATGAGAAAGAGTTCGATGCCCAGATCGCCCAAACCCGCCAAAACAATTTTCCCAACCGACGAGAATAGAAACGAACCGAACTCTTTGAAGATTCAGAAGAAGTGCTCACTGTCTACTCCAGTATCGTCACAGGCCGAGGCTATTTCAACTTTATTGGTGGGTCTCAGGAAGCTCTAGCGTGAGTTATTTCGTACTAACCAACGCGATATTGGGAAGGTATTCAAACATACCAAGATACTGCGTTCGCTCAAGTCTTCGATCAATCAGGAAAAACATCCGAAGAATGCAGTAAAGTACGGGATAGAGGATGCGATGAAGAGAGTAGCAATGCTCACCAACTGCCGTTTAAGTGTAATGTCAGACCTTCGCAACAATGTCGACATTTGCTAGGAACAGTAAATGCTCAAACGGATCAAAAGTGGAATGGTAGATTGGCCTTCAGAATGGCTCTTGCAGTAACATGAGAGACCAGTGGATCCGCCGACAAAAAAGGACGAGAAGTTTGCTGGACTAAACGGCGAGCAGCTGTTTCGATTGCTTTGTTAGGACCGTAACAAGCTTGAACGGTTCTGGGAAGCCCTCAACCGGAAGCTTCAGTCCAGCTCGATGAGCATGACCTCTACTCTTTGATTAACTACACAGTAAAAACTGTCAATCTGTCTTGGAAGGGTTATCTTGAGGGAGCTTAGTGCTTTCCTGAAGTGGTAGTTAGATGGTCGACACTTGCGCTGGTTCAACTAACCTGACCTATGGTTCAGGAACCGATTGAGGAATTGTAATTGCTAGGTCTGGGTTTGTGAAGAAACTGTGCTGTAATAGCTGGCTGATGGTTGGTCTTTATGAAGGAGTCAGTCTCAGACATTGGCTGATCATGCTCCGCAGTTGTGGATTGGCTGTCCCCTTGAAGGTGAACTTCCCTCGCGTCACCAGTCCAGTGAGTTACTTCACATTCTGAGCTTTGAACGGATAATTGCACTCGCTAACGTAAAAGGCCAGGACTCCGAAACTCCAAATATCGACTGGTTCGCCAACGTAATCCTCGTTTTTGAGTACCTCTGGTGCCATATAGTTGGGCGTCCCGCACACACTGGATAGCTTCCTCCCTTTATTAGTAAGGATGGCAAACCCAAAATCGATGAGCTTGACGCGCTTGTGTCTGTTGATAAGCAAGTTATGACCCTTGAGGTCCCGATGAACTATGTTGCGGCTATGCAGGTATTCCATTGCGTTGAGGGTCTGTAACAAGACTGAACGGATGTCTTCTTCAGGCAAAGGGTGCTTCTTCTTCACGTAGTGTGAGATATTGGTAGAGCCACAGTACTCCAGGACCAGGTTGATCTTCGTAAGGGTTTCCGTATGTTCTATCAGTCGTACCACATTGTTGTGAGAAAGGTTCGTCAGAATATTGATCTCCTTCCGGATGTTGCGGAACTTCGACGGTTCACTGTTAATCTTGAACTTCTCGTAGACCTTGATGGCAAACACCTCCTCAGGATTTGTCTTGAGCCGAGCGAGATGGACGGTTCCGTAGGAGCCTTGGCCCAACTCAGTCAGCAGCTCATACTTGCCGAGGAAGTTGTCCTTAGATTCGTTGAGGGAGTCGGTTGCTGCTCGGGATGACGGTTGATGTATCGCTGGCCCGCCTGGTAGGCTAACCCGAGCTAAACCAACGGTTGCTGCCTTGCCCACCATGCTCACAGGACTTCGGCTTACCGTCGATCTGTCAATTGGCTGCCTTTGCGGCGTATTGTTCTTCTGCACTACAACTGACGATCGATTGCTGTTAGTAGCCACATGGGAAGTCATAACTTGCTCCCTGAAGGGAATTTCCTTGGTACGCTCGCGAATCGTCCGATGAAACCAGAAGGTCCTGGTTATGGGTGCATGTTAGCTGACATGGTTGCTCACCTGGCTGGGTAAAATGACATCCAACCTGGGCTTCTGCCTTTGCAGTTGAAACCGAGTTGTTGATCTCGGTCTTACCGTCGACCTCATTCTACTCTCCCTAAGCGATTGGTTGTGCATTCAGCTCAGCCCAGGACAATAAAATTGACACTATCGTGTTATAACATTCCGGCAATAATTGGTTTTGGGATGGCTGTTCGACCATCAAACAGCGGTGCTAACCTCGCCTGACTCTTTTCCAATTATTCCATTAGTTATTCGATGCTGCCACAATTTGAGAAGAATAGCCAGTATAGCCAAGAACCAAGCCATCTGCTGCAGGCAAAATCTGAGGAACTTCTCAGATCGTTTCAGATGTTCATGGAGCAGTAGCAGCGCACGCCGATGGGCAAGCTCGCAGAAGTCAAGGTAGTTCATTGTGTTGACTCAGTACAAGAACATTCATTCGATGCTGAGGACGTAGAATCAGCGCAAACAGCAGCAACTCAAATTGAAGCATGAGCAGGTGCAGAACACTCGCAAGGCAGCCGTCGATACGATCTGCTAAAAGACCACGGATGGCTTCAAGTTCATTAGGGTTGATGCGGAGGAAGATTCCAGGATGAGCATTCGGCCTATGACCAGCTAAGAACCCTCAATGCTGTCGACTCGAAGCTGCAAGCAGCTGCAACTTTCAGAGCGATTCACCTAGCTAAAGAAGAAGCTTAAGGAGGTGGAATAGACCATCTTCAAAGAAAATATGGTGCATGATGGACTCAAAACCACCTTGGAAGTGGAAAAGCAGGTGAATGCACTGATGCGCAACAAGGTGAACAGCTTCCACAATAAGAACGAGATCCTGGAGATGAAGAACAGCTGGTACATACACGTAAAGAACATGGCCGGGTGTGAGAAGATTAGCTCCAAGGCATTCGTTGAAAAGACGCAGAAGATGATGGTCACCAGCAGCAAGAAGGATTTACAGCGAATAGATAAGTGGGCTGAAAAGAGTCGGAGTCTCCACCGCCAGCAGTAACAGCTCAAGAGCGACTATCTCAAATAAGCTTGCCGTTTGGACTAATTGCATGCTCTCAACAACGAAAAAGTGGCAGAAGTAAAGAAACTTGTGGCACGGCAACCGATTCACTCTGGGAAGCGGGATACCCTCGCTCAAATCATTGCAGATATCGACTTGGTCATCCGAAACATCCATCAGAATGAGGAAAATTTTGAAGCGATTGTGCTGGAAAGTTGCGGAAAACCGCGCACGAGACTACGGGTGGCCCAGAGCATGGACACAATGAGGATATCACAGATAGAATTGATCAATTGCTTCGAGGCAAAATACAACTTTAAGGTGGAGGCAGCTGAGAAGATCATCATATGGGTCTACATTCGTCTGCGGCAAAACCAGAAGAAGATTGTGATAGAGTTCGATGAGTGGACTACCATCAAACAGGAGAAAGAGCAGGAACTCAAACTATTACAAGAAAAGCTCGCCAGCACGATGGGGCAGCTCACATCCAATGATCACGATAGGGAGCCTACCCTTGAGGATATCCACAAAGCTGAAAACGACTGCCAGTCTCTGGTGGAGCAAACCAATGCTCGGAACAAGTTTCTTCTCGATGTGACTCAATACCTGATCGGGATGGTAAGCCGAATTCAGTCATACCTCGATAAGCTTCAAGGTTGTACAGAGCTTGGACGTTTCCAAGAGGTCGCTGGCGTGATGGCGAGACTCTCTGGAAAATATGATCCCTTGGCAGACAAAAAGTAATCGTTGCAGAAATACATGGCTAAGGAGAAGTTAGTCTGGGAGTTCGTTCGAGACAGTTTTCCAACAGTGAGAGATCTTGTGCAAAGAGAGTGTTGCTCACTTTTAACTGGCAATAATCGGTTCATGTATTCCATCAAGCCAGCAGATCTCAGACTCTGCCTGAATTCACACTAGGACGAAAGCGGAGTTGATGCTATTGGCATTCGAGAATCTGACAATGGCAACTTTCATGGTATATTCGGATTCCTGAGCAGAGCCCTCACAAAGAGTCACGAGACACACCTGTAGTACATCTGGGATATGCTAAAAGCTATAACCAGCTGCCATCAGCAACTCCGCAGCAAGGAGTTACCACGGATATGTAAGCTGCCCACCCCGAAAGGCGCGCCAACGCCCTCGAAGTCAACGACCAACCCAAATAAGTTCTACTCTGTATTCGTGAGTAATGACGATCCCGATCCCATCGACGATAAGATAAGCAATAAATTCATAATAAATGAGACGGAACGCGTCGAGTAGCAGTAAAACGCAAGGTAGAACTGCCAAAACGCAATAATTAGCAAATTCCTGAAGGTTGCAACCCAACCGATCGCCAACTTCCACGAAGCTATCCTTGCAGTTGGCGGGAAATCAAGGAAAGAGATGGTGAAGACAAAGAAGAAGCTGCAGGTACATTCACGCAATCTCAAGTCGGCTGGAGGGTTCTGATCGCCATTTCACTTTATACTACCACTTGACGCACTGTCAGATAGTTCTCTGCGCGAATTGTTGAAGTTTGACAGCGAAGTCCTCTTCCCTTTTGTACAGTCGCTACTCCATCACGAACTTCTTGCCCATGTTGCGGAAGAAGATTCCAGCAAGCTTAATGGCAGTCTCTATCGTGAGGTCGATATTCGACTCTTCCAGACACTTCTTGATCCAGATTGGCAACTTATTGTACTTTCCTGGACGCTTAAATCGCTGATCAGCGAAGATCATGAGCCCGTAATCTGATTTTCTGCGCATTACTCGACCCACGCATTGCGCACACTGCCTCATTGTGTCGAACTCGAAGAACTCGTTTTTGTCCTTAATCCGGCCATTGGCAGTCATGAACTTGATTCGTTCCAGCACAATGGGGTCCAGTGAGTTCTGCACGGGGAAACCCATCATAATCACGCACCTCCCATAGTGTTACTAAAAGTCAATTCCTTCAGCAATTTTTCCTCGTGCAATTGCTAAAAAGATAGCTCCCCGGCCGACATCGCAAGCTCGGCGGTATCGTTCAAGCTGCTCTGCAGTCTGCATGGCATCTTTCTTTTCGATGAAGATATACCTGCGGTCAAGGATGGGATCGATGAGGTTGTCGTCAGACCACTCCTTGAGCACGTGTTCCATGTACATATACGATGGGAAGAAGCATAGAATACCGTCTGGAACGATATCGCTGAGACTTATAAGCAGCTCTGCGAAGTTTCTGGTTACACTCTTCTCGTTACGAAACTTGTACTCCGAGGTGATAGGAGTTTGATCGGAAGTGCTGCCTATTATCATTGGGGCAATCGAGTTGCGCGAGAGTTCGATGTCAATGGATCTAATGACTATGGGCTTGAAATTCAATAATTTCGGATACATTTCTAACGGACTGATGGTACCGCTGGTCAGCACAACTGAAGGGAAACTCGTCCAGATGGGTTGCATGGCTACTGAAGCGTCGAGACACGCTAGCGTTATGAGAGATTCCCCTAGCACTGCATCCATTGGGTTGGGTTGAAACACAACCTTAAATCCTTTCGGATAGCACAGCAGTTCACCCATGAAGGTGATTGTTGTGATAGCTTGATAGTTCTCATTTTCTGCGATTTCCAGCATGTTCAGCATGATCTTGAGTCTTTCAAAGGCCAGTTTAAAGAAAGTCTCGTCCAGCCCAGCCTTCATCATCATTTCCCTGAGGAAATTCGTTGTGTCCTCGAACGTAATCACCTTCTCCTTCAGCTTGAACTTTAAGTATAGCAAACACTCTTGCAGCGAGTCCAAGAACCGTTGAGAATCGATGATGCGAGGGGGAACAATCTTGCTCTTATCCGCCAGTTGCATAACATCTCCTGGCTTCTACTATTGATTGAAAGACCTTCCAGCGAGGGTTCTCAACAAGTTCATATACTCTTCGGTGAACTTAGCCGTATGCTTGCCCTCAATTGACGAGAGTTTGCCACGGAGATCACTAAGGTTTTTTTCAGCACCAGCAACCAAACCACGGTTGACCTTCACAGTGTAGGCTTCGATGCAAACATCGTCGATGTTATGTGCCTCATCGAAGACCACAATAGTCTCCTTAGATAGCTCTTTGATGAATTTCGGTGAAATTTTCGGGTCTAGGAGATACAGATAGTTGAAGACGATGATATCAGCCTCAAGCACCCCCTTACGAGCTGCGTAATAGGGACACTTAATATTAGCTCTGCCGAATTCTCGAAGATCCTCCAATCCAAAGACCTGGTGTTTCTCACGTAAGTGGAAGTCTTAGGGTGGCGATTCCATAAAGTTCTCGTAATAGGGGCACAGAAACTCATCCTGAGCTTGAAGCCCACGATGTTGTACTCGCACCCACTCCGATGTCCTTTTTCGGCATTCGGTATCCACTGAACTCTGTGCTCTCCACACATCCACGTCTCGATGTACACACAAGTTTTTCTTGGCAGTAAGTCCCACTGCTAGAAATCTCTTTGCTGTCGGATCATCTTGTTCCCGCTTATGAAGCAAATTCTTGATTTCATTGAGAGTCTTCTCCATTTCCACGACTGTTCGAGTGCAGTAAATGAGCTGAGTAGCCTACTCCTTACTTTTTTGTATTTGGTGCGGTTAGAAAGGTAGCTAGTCAGAAGCGCAAGCAAACAGATAGTCTTGCCAGTGCCTGTGGGCATTTCAATCAAAGCATGCCCCTGTGAGTCGAGAGTCCGCTTGAGCCATGTCATGTACTCCACCTGCTCGTTGTAGACTAGCGAGTAGGGGAAGCACACCGGCAAGTCTTCAATTAAAATTCGCATGCCGGGAATATATCGAATTGATAAGCAACGAGCCATTATCAGCAGCTCCTGAAGCCGGAAGCCTATGTAACAGTGCACGTGTACAATCTTGCGATAGATGAGCTGGCATTCTGTGTTGGCCTGCCCACAGGTGGTGTAGTAGTTGTTGCAGTAAGACTCGCATAGTGGCAAGGAACTATTGGTCGTATCGCACTCTGGAAAGTTTTGCCGACAGAGGAAAGTGCGATAGGCGTCAAAGCAGTGTCTGTTGTTGCTCAGGTAGAGAGTCGGTGAACTACGTCAAATGATGTTTACGCTTGGGTGTACTCCAAAATTAGTTGTGCTTCGATGTTTTCCACGAAGATGCCTTCGACCTGCTGGTCCCGATAAGTAATGTTGTATGCTGGCCAGACTTCCTGAGTCGGTTTGCTAGGCTACCCGATCGATTGGAACACAGATAGTGGCTGGAAGGCTCTCGGCGCAGAATGGTAGTTGTCTGCTAATATCTGCTGTGGATACGCACCGACCGATATCCATGTTGGCTATGAGGCAGCCTTGTAGCAACTTTATTACCGCAAGCAGGAACACCCCTTTCATATGCTTCGAATAAATAAAGTGATCTACAATCAAAATATGCGCTGCCTTTGCTTCTTGTTACAGGCCAGCTCAACCTTCTTTGGTGGTCGCAGGGTATTCTTCTGGTTGTCAGGGCCAAGAGAGAACAAACTTTCTGGTTCTCGTGACACCGAACGGAAGAGGTCAACCGCTGGAACGTTACCAAAGGTATTTTGACTGGTGAAGTTGGTGAAGGTTTGAGGTTGCTGGGGAGCCTGTTGAGGTGCCGTATAGAAGGACGAGAAAACTGGCTGTTGCTGCTGGAGGTAACCGAGGTTGGGAGTGTTGCTGAAGTAGCAGTTTGATTGGAACTGCCCATTGAACGAATTTGTGTTGGGACATACAAAACTGTAGCTCTGGGAGTGGGCGATTGGTGCAGACCAAGTAGCACATGGCTGTTCTTCCAGTTCCATACCGGACTGCTAGCTTTGCCTATTGAAATACTGCTGTAGCTATACTGAGGGAATCGAACTAGCCGGAAAGTTAGGGTTCATAGGTGCGGGACGAAATAACCCGCTTCCCTGATCGCTAGGTTTTTGTGTGAAGGTTGGGTTGTATCCCTGAATCAAGGAAGCCAGGTTCATGACCTATCGAGGAGCTTCACTTTCCAGAAGAAATGGGTTTTTTATCTCTTTTGGGGTTTCATCTGCTGGCGCATCAGCAACAGACTCAGCAGTTTCCGAGGGGGTGCTCAATAATTTCTCTTTGAGAGCAGTACTATTCTCCGATTTAAGGTCGCGCTTCGTCGGGGTGCCATAATTGTCTTAACTCTGAGATTTTATGGGCTGATCAGGGGTATCCTCGTTATCGTCAGCCTCGGCTGCTGGAACCTTTTAGTCGGAAGGGGCGCATTTGTAAGTAGGTACTGAAGAAGGCTTCATTGAAGCAGAGTCCTTTCGGCTCACCTTTGAGTCTTTCAGCTCTCCTTCGGAATCTGTACTTTTCAACGCGAAAGTAAATGTAGATGTGGATGCTCGATTCAAATTAGCATCCTTTGGCAGTTGGGTGGGTTGGGCGCTGACTTTTTTACTAGAAAAAGGGCTATCTTGTTTATCGGCTATCTTCACCGCTTCATGTTTCTTGAAGATAATATCTTCCTTCGGTGAGTTTATGTTATCCACTGCTTTTAGCGCCTCATCGAGGAGCTGTGCCTTGTCTTCTTCGGTAGATTTGCTGTCAAGCTGCACTTATAATGCTGCAGCTTTCTCTTCTGCTTCCCGTTCTCTCCTCTCCTATTCTTCCTCTTCCTTCCTATACTTCTCCTATAATATATAATCCTCAGGACGCGCGAGCCCCCATTCCTTCCAAAACTCAAACCTAGTCACCATCTTTTGTTGTGCATGGCTATAATACATAGGCTGGTATCGCTTTGAAGGGCGAGTCTTCTTTTTTGTAGAAGGATCGGCTGATTCAACGTTCACTTTCACACGTTTGACTGCTGACTGTTCAGGCTTGTCAGAGGTATCGTTGGCGACCGGCAATCCGTTGATTCTCTGGACTTTTTTTATAACCCGTTCAAGGCGGGCGTCTGTTTGGCTATTGTCGAGGTTTGACTCTTAAAGCTTCTCGGTCGAGGCTGTAGAAGTAATTTTGTTTGCCGTGGTGACTTCCTGCCTGGGAGGGGCTTGAGCTCTAACAATTCCCTCAGCCTATAAGAGTTTCCGCATAATATATATTAACAATCCCGAAGCAATTATAATGGCGCTTTAACGTCCGACATCACGGCTTGATATGAACGTTTGACATCTTGGTTTGGGATACGAGCGGCGAAGGATTGTCCGCATGCTACCGGTAACTCTAAACGTACCTTCTGCAGAATATACACATAGTGATAGTAGTCCTTGTTCCTTTCCTTGTCCTTATCGTCAAACTCCACGTCAGCCTGTGAGATGTTGGGCTTGAACACTTTGTACGGGCTTGGCGGCAAAATTGACCATTCGTATTCGGGGTGTTCGAAGTAAGTCCGACGAATATCGATATCGCCGTAGCTGATACAGATGTAGTAGCCCTTGGTCTTGAGGACTCTCGACACCTCTCTGAACATTTTGCGGCAGTTCTGACTGGAATAGGTTCCACACTGAATTAAGTTCATTCTCGTACCAAAATCGAATCGAGGGTGCCCTTGTCGATAACAATATCAAAGGTTTCGTTATCGAAGTCCTTTTTCATGTCACGCACATCGCAGCAACGGTCTAATCTCTCACCAGAGGTACATTCGAAGCTTTCGTCATAGTTGAGGTTGCGGTACTTAAGCTGCATGTCTTCCACAACGATCGTTGAGAAGTCAATATTGGTAATGTTAGTGTAGCCTTCCTTGTACATGTCTTCGCTCAATACTGTGGTTATGGGGATGTCTACGGGAGTTGCCGCACCCGACATTTAGAATTTCGCTTTCATGATTAGCGTATTGACTGACGATGTCGCGTAGTGTCAGCCAGGACTGGTACCAATCGAAGGCATGAGGGTTCCTACCTTCCAATAACGATGTACTCAGCGTAGCGCTTTTCCCAGAACTCGATCTTGCCGTAGTGGCTGTTCTTCTCGTAGTACATTTAAATATCAAGGTGGTTTCACAATCCAACAATCCCATATCTATTTCTTATCACAGATTTGCCTTGTTGTCGAGGGTGGTGATGAGGGCTCCAGCAAGACCCCACAATACTGAGATCCAAAGGCACACACAGCTTTTCAATCCGTTCGATCCTTGCACGGTGGTGTTCATGACGGTAGCACCGATGGCCATCAGCGGTACCAATACCCAGAAGATTATAGTAAACTCCTTTTGGGTGAAGCTCATCGTGTATACCAGGACGATTCCCATGTTGATGATGGTAGCTGCGATTGTCCATCCCAAGTAGAAAGCAATGATGTTCCTGGAGCTATAGTAGAAATAGCTATCATTCTTTGGATCGTAGAGCGAGACCCACAGAGACAGTAGCCCGATGGGCACAAGCAGTATGATGAAGCTACAGGCGATGATACTTACATCAGTGCCGATGGACCAGACTCCGACCCATACGGCGTTTGCGATGTTGACGACATTAATAGGTAGGTATGAGCGAAGCGGCCATGGATTTTTCCAGGTCACATAGACCATCAGAATAGTCATGAACAGGTAGATGGCAGCCCAGATGAGGAAGGTGAAGGATGGTGGTGTGACATACAGCTTATACTTATCGCTGACCTCCTTTGCATTGTGGGGCCCCCACTCACCGATGACTCCATTCACTGCAAGGCAGCCGAGGTAAATCATCATGGTAAGGAAGCGAAGCCCACCACTCGCACCGAAACCAGTTGGTTTAGTGGGGTTGTCCTCGATACGTTCACTTGTCAGCAGCTCTTCCCTCATTGAATATCCAAGCAAGGTAATTATAAATTTCTAAGGGACTGTAGGATTTACAATGGAAGGCAGTTGATGTGCTTCATCTGGAGTGCTCGAGAATCGAGATAGTTAAGCTATAACGATTTTTGTGTGATCAACACGTGGTCCAATGCCAAGAGATCTTTGGTTGACCATCCTTCGGTGAGTAGGGGTACACGTAGACTCCCTTGTCCGTAAACTTGTAGTTGGCGTTACCGTTGTTGTTTAGGAAATCCAGGTGGCCGGCATCGTAGAAGTCGCAGTTCGAAGGATCGCAGAAATCGATGACTCGACACTTCTCACTCTGCCCGTTCGTGTTAATGACATTGATGCAGTGATCGCAGAACTTATTGTTATCCATGCCGCAAATGCCGTTGAGAGCGACGAAGCAGTCGGGCAGTGACTTAGCCTTACCGTTCCAGCGAGAGCAGGCATACTGGTTGTCACTGAAATAAGTGCCGAAGCCGCCAGTGGTGCCAGTGGAGCTTGGATTGCATGCGATGGTGGGATTGCCGAAGTGTGTTTCTGCTGGGTGAGCAACACTCTCGATGATCTCCAGACTGGCCGAAAGCACGACCAGTGCAAACAAAAGACTCACAGTTTTCATAATAATTATGCTCGGAAGTGTACTGGGATGGGATTTTATAACATGATCGGCTCGGAAGACCACATAAATAACTCACGGCAACGAATCCATTATCAAGACATACTCGATTATTTGAAGATTGCTGATTCTTGGTGGAAGTAGTATTCAATCTCATCAATGCGAGTCGTCGACAGATATCAAAAGCATCATTTAGCGGTACTTTGGAAAGACACCGCTCACTCATCAATCTAAATCATACAATCCAAGGCCATCTAACAATAAATGAACCATACAATCAGTTGATCAGGCGCTCGAGTCCCCTCAGAACAAAGAAGAATATTAAGGAGGCGGTACCCCAAAGCCCGAGAAGAGCAAGAAAAGCTACTGGGAAGCTCACGGTCTTGAGCTTATTGAAGAACTTGATTGGCACATCCTTCCAAAGTTCCCAAGCCAAATTGACGTTCATATACACGTGTTTCCCCTAAATAAGCCGGTTCCTTACTGACTGAAGAATGATTTCCCTCGGTGCTAGCCACCGGCCGATGAGCCCGAGCAGCATGACAATCCACATAGACAGCAGGTAGCAAGTCCAATCCAAAGGCTCACATTCCTTGAGTAGGTAAAGGACAAGTGGAATGAACCATAGGTGATGTGTGCTTGTAGCTCTCCTCAGCCAAGTTGTTTCTGGCCAGATCATATATTTAGCGACACCTATTGGGAACTTTTTGAGAATGAGATAGCCGAGACAATCAAAGTACCTACATAACATTCCTTTAGTACCAAAGGACTTGATCAGTTGCGATAGTGATGAGAGCAGCACCGATGAGATACCTGTCTCGCCTGTAGATACCGTATGCGACCAGCAGCATGCATAGATTACATGCCCATAAGAATTCGTAAAGTGCAAGTGGACCGTTCTAGGTAAAGCGGGTGAATATCATGATGAACAGGTAGATGAGAAGCAGCACTGCTATACCATCGGATCCAGAAGCCAACGGATGAATCTTTCCGACATCATGGATAGCCAGTCGCATGATGTATTCCAACACAAGCACACCCACCGCAAAGAAGGCCGTCCCGAAGATAATGGCGAACGTCGGGTGACGCGCAGACTCGTACTTTGGACTACGGGAGGACCTGTGGTCAAAGGCCCAATACAGCTTGTCGGTCATACAGGTGATGTAATGTTGATCGTTTATTAATATGGCCGAGAGAGAATTGGTATTGCGGCGTCGTCACCTAAGTGGCAGTAGCTAGTGCTTCGGGGTTGTACCGCTTGGTGAGGCACCAACCAACACAATTCTGAAGCTTCGGGTGCACTGCTTCTCGATCGACCCGGTCATGACAGTGTGGATTTCTGGTGCATAAACCTACTACCCCAAGCTGGACATCGACTCTGTTATGCATTGCTTTGGACTGGCTACGGTTACTGAATCTAAGTCGGAGGACTATCAGCCAGGAGACCTTGTGTTTGGCAATACTGGCTGTTCCACACTTTCCTATGTCGATGAGAAACGAATGAAGTCCCTTTCGGTTATTCCTAAGGAGCTAATCGACGGGTTTAGTCCAGAAGAGTTTGTGTACCTCATGAATAATGGTCTGGCTGCTTATGGTGGAATAAGTGTGATGGGTAACCTAACTAAGGAAGATACCGTAGTAGTTTCCACTGCAGCAGGGGCTACTGGTCTCCTTGTTCTGCAGATTCTCAGGCACAGAGGAATCAATGCTGTGGGACTGACTTCTAGTAACAAGCTACAGTACGTGAGAGATCTCTGCGGAAAGGCTGTAGATTACAAGGATCACAAAGCATTGGTCGCTGCTCTGAAGACGACCAAGTTCAAGTACTACTTCGACAATGTTGGCGAGTGGCTGTTGGACGAGATCATCAGATTCATTCAGCCCAAAGGTGTCATTAGCCTCTGCGGCGCAACCTCCAATTACCTCAACGTACTTATTGATAATGACGCAGTATAGTCAAAGAACTGGCTTTAAGAACTACATGGCAGTGATTTCCAAGCAGTTGACCTTGAGAGGCTTCAACTTCGCCATGTTTCTCCCTGAAGTCTTCGAAAGTAATTGGGAATTAATATAGTATTCGAGTTATTCCGTCAAATGAAGAAAGTTAAGACACTGAACCTCCACATCTAGACCATCCCGTTGGAGAAGTTCGAATCCAGCTACCGCAAGTTGATGAGAGGCGACACTATTGGAAAAATTATCGTTAAGATGGATCAGCAGCCCTCAGCAAAACTTTGATGTATTGTTCATAAAGCTTGTGGACGTTGCGAGGAACGCTCTATCGATGCCTGGCGATGACTATGCAGTGATGACTGATCGCTGAGTTTTTCAGGTGGGAACTGCGGGGTCAACGCTTTTCCTTTGTCGAGATACTTTAAGCTCGAACGTTTGGTTGCAAATGCAGTAAACACTGTGGGCGTTATCCGTTCGAAGATCATGAAATCTTCGAGGAGGGAGATCGCCGAGCTGAAGGTAAGGGCACGATTTGCTCGGAGTGTTGCTGCAAAGTTTTCGGCGATACGCCCACCTTCGGATGCTCGTTCCACTAACTCAAGTATTTTGATTATCATCTGCCACTCGCTGTGTGAGAGATGCATCATATCTCGCTCGGTAACTGCTCGCTGCAAGAACTCATGTCTCACCTTAGGGTGGTTTGCTGACAGGTCTTCATTGACCCAAACTTTTAGCTCACCCTTCCAATTGAAGCAAATCAGCTTGGCTGATGGCTCGAGGTAGCCAATTCTCGCATACAGCTACTTGAAGAGGCGCAAGGCATGAGATAGAACATACATCGAGTCGTTCTGTGACAAGCCGAGGAAGTCGGATAGACGGTAAGGAATATGCTCCGTGAAGACCTTAATTGTTCGCTCGTAACTGAAACAGTGCGTAGTGCTGGTGTCCACTAACTCTGCTTGGTAGACCTACACGAAGCCAGTGTTAGCTTGCCGACGGACCTTATACATCTCCATTTCAATCTTGGCGTCGAGCTTTGGGGATAGTGCCAGTACATAGCAGTCAGCCATTAGACCGGTCTTCTCGCTTCTCATAATGGTATGGGCCTTCTCGTGTTCGAGGACCGTCCATTCGGTTGGCTTAAACCGGCTGTTGGCAGCAATGACTGCGTTGATATTTCCCATATAGCTTTTATTTCGAGGAAAGTAACAAGCAGAAATCACGATTTAAATAGTTATCAAGGTGGGCTATTCATATCTCCCTGTGAGGGGTGGTCTCGCCACGATAGAAAGTGGTAGATTCTTCCGAAGCTTGGCTGTGCTTCTCGAATAGCTTCACCTTCTTTGAAGGTTTACTCTATAGTGCGTAGCTTGCCTTGCGTTTCCTGACGAGGGGTGGCAGGTCACTGAACCTGTATGATTGGTCGATGCGATTGCCAAGTTGCAGCAGTGGTGCTACATTGAACTTGCCCTCGAACCGGAGATGCTCACTCTGGTTCCCGAATTGTTCCTGGTAGATATGCTCGCGACTCTGCACAAACCGAGTCCAGATCTGAGGATGCACAAATGCCTAGAAGAGACAGACCTTGCGTACAGCAACTAAGAGCTCATCGAGCTGCAGTTGTATTTTGTTGTAGACTATTGGACGGTAGGTACACACATAGATTATTAGTTGTATCTGCTGCATGAACGTTTCATTATCGTCTAGGTGTTGCCGTAGATTGATTTCCTCGCGGCGATTGATCGCAGGCTTAGTAGCTAGTTGTTGGCTTACGAAGTCCATAATCAGCCTGAGAAACTTCGCAGCAAGACTGTTCTTGACCTGCCGGCTGTGGACGAGGTAAGAAGCATAGTAGTGAATATTGTTGATGAATACGTACTTGGACAGCTCGGGGTGACGTAGGTTGTTCGTTAGTGCCTCCAGGAATTGAAGGCTGGTGATTTGAGTGCGCTAGCAAGCGAAGAACATCACGAACTGCACGGACTTGAGTCGGTCGGTTAGCAGGAGCTGGCGGTTGAAGACTGGCAACAGGTCTTTCACCAACTCTTCTGGCTCTTCTTCTTGCTCTATATGGTCCAGCAGGATGTTGAGAAGGCGATCCAGCTTGCTTGATGTGTCATCTTGTTGCTGACGGGTCTCCATCAGCACCTACTCGTCGGGGTATGGTTCCAAAAGCTGCTCATCGGCGCAGCGCATTTCACTATCCAGACTGGACAGCTTCTATAGAATAAGGGCAAGGATGCTTTGCCTTAGCTATGGCTGTCTCCTCACCAACTCCAGCAACGCCAGAAGGTAGTGTTCATGCACTTCAACAGACCGGCTCTTGAAAGGGTAGCTCTAACGGAGGCTTGCTAGGAGGACTGAGTGGTCTCGGTCGCTCTCAGCTAGCTGTGCTAATGACTAAGCAGCTAGTCGCCAGTTATCGCCGTGCATGCCTTCCGCTACGATGTTGTAGCAGACTGTGGCAATTTCGCGGCTGCACCCCCTGTGCCAACGGATAATCTTGTGTAGAATCGGCAGCAGCTGACAGTAAGGCTCTTCGAACCACTGCACTCGCGACAGGAGGAAGTTTGCAGCTGACGAACCCCCTCCCTCAAGGCTGGCCTTAAATACGCAACGCAGCCCAGCTTCGATCTCCCATAGGGGAGCCGTGCGAGTAAGCACCAGGCGGCAAACAGCAGTCAACGGAGTCTCTGGCGGAACAGCAACGGCCACAGCAGTCGATACGGTGCATAGTGCCAAGGTCATTGCTTGTTATTAAATTCATTATTATTGTGGCCTGCTCCTCCCACCTATATAGCCGTCGTCAGGCGCCCAAATACACCTAATTCCGATTTTTCCTCGCTGGTCATGAACTGTCCTGCGGCTGCTGTTAATAAAAGAGTTCCGGCATTTTAAATACTGCTGGGTCATGGGCAACTCTCATCGTAGCAGCACACCGAACATTCAGTTGCACATCCAGCTGGAATACCCCTACTACACAAGCGGGCAAATCATGCGAGGCGTTGTCTTTCTCAACACAGCTGAGAACCTTATGGATTGCGCTCTCTACCTAACAGTCGATGGTAGTCGACAGTTGTTTACGTAGGCGTCGAAAAGTGTCTCTGGAATGAAGGAAGCTCTCTGAATCGCCGCCGCTACTCAGGGCTCAACCACTTCTTTCGCGAAGAATTTGTGCTGAATAACTTCGATCAGAACAAGCTGGGACCCGGTGGGTATGCCTGGCCGTTCAGTCTCGAACTTTCGGCCAACCTGCCAGGTATCAATATAGAGTCATGAAGGAACCCATTAGTGCTATCTCAACGACGAGACATACTTACGATACTACGTGCGTGCAGAGTTGCTTCACTACAAAAATCCTGACTTGTCGATTTTCCAGGCCCTTCCAGTGTAGATCCGGGAACCCTTCAGAGCAAACATATCTTCACTTGAAGGTGATATGGAAGCAACCCCAAGAAGTTGGTTTTGCTGTGGACGTGGCCGCACAAAGATCCATGTTCACGTGTCCAGTAATTCTATGTCTAAGAGTTAGAAAATGTGGTGTATGTTGGCGAGACGCTAGACGTCGTTGTCACTGTTGACAACAGTCAGAATGGCGGTACCATCAAGGACGTTCTATTCGATTTGGTTCAGAATTTGTTCGTCACAGCCAACTGTGGAGCCACTCGCACCTTCAAACGAGTGAGGAAATCGATGAAAAGCGATGGTACGCAGGGTAACAGCAAAAACTCTTACACCCTGAGCTTTACAATTGAGCCAAGAGATATTGAGGCGCCAACGGCAATAGGTACAATAGTCGCCAATTTCTATACACTGGAGGTCACTGCAAGAGTTCCAGGGATAAGCCTGTGTAACTAAGACGAGCCTTATGTGAGCTCACCACTTTACGTAATGAACAAATCACAAGCTCCGCTGTACACGCTGCCTCACCCACCATTAGGCAATTTCACTTTCATGAAACTACAACAGTTCCACTCACCTCCTTTCATCTTTCGACAGAACAAGAAGCTAGGAGTTATGAACTACTAGCAAGGATCGGAGATACACCTCTGATGCTTGCCCATTTGCTTAGTATTCAATATTATTTGGGGAATGAACAACGACGGATGTGTCGAGATCAAGCAGGTGGAACGTATATTCAACTCGCCCGGAATTCTGTACGTTGATGCATACCAACGAAAGCGCTACGAACAGACCGAAGATGATAGACGCCGACCCCCACTTTTACGAGAACAGCAGACGGCAATGGATTAGATGCGACGAGACTTCACTAAACCTATCTGGTCGTGTAAGATGAAATTCGCACCTAATTTTGTGTGTGGTGTTCCAAGTTCAGACGATCCAGAGCCACTGCAGAAAATCAATGAGTTGCTGAGAAGATTTGCCGAGAGGCTGAAGAACGAGCAGTAAGATGAAAGCAGCCTAAGGATAAACCTGGATATTAAAGACAACGCAGAAAGCAAGAGCAAGATCAAGGAAAATGTGCAATGGCTCGTCCAAAAGCTGATATTGGTGGTGAGAAAATAGCGATTCAATGCAGAGAAGGAGAGAGACCAAAAGTAAGAACAAGAAAAGCTGGAGAGGGGAAGAAAACCGCAAACGCAAAAGGATATTGAAAGGGTAGAGATCTACCATAGGGAAACAGAGAAATTCGACAAGTATTTCATTGAATTGCTGACACGGATCAACATGGAGAGCTTAACGAGGTTTGTCTCACTGTTTGACTCGTATTTGTGCCGCACTTAGGACTCCGAAACCACGTCCACATTGTTCGCTGTAATGCCGAAGATCGGGTATCTAAGCTTGGCTGTGCACCCGATTCTCCTGGCTATCTACCTCAACCTAAAACAGCAGGTGCTAGCCGAAGAGGAACGAAGAAAAAGTAGCAATAAGGCCAACGTTCCACCTAACAAGCAGGAAAATAAATAAGACAACCGCTTCCCCTAGAATAAAATGCCGAGCAGTCGCATTCTCTTCATCAACCTCGACGGGTTCGAATCAGAATTCAATATTGATATCGCTCGAACCTTCAACAGCCGGCTCATGTATGTCAGTTTCCCACGAGATTGGAAATGTGACTAGAAAAGATAGGGAGAATAGGAAGTAGAGACGAGCGAAGAGGATTTCAGGAGGGAGGTATACTATCGGCGGATGCTCCGCAAATACTATATGGGTAACCCCGCAGATTCCGAGAAGCTGCTCACCAAGATCTACCAAGCCAACCCCAAGGATGTCAATAAAAATATCTTCGTGATGCCTGTGTATAGTGAGCGCATGAACCAGCACATCCAGTAGTAGTCAGAAACAACCGATAAATCTAAGGGTTCCATTCAACAATATGAGTCCAACTTTATCTACTACATCTTCAAGGAACTGCTTTGCAGTCAGATCAGCGATTTCAACCCGTCGTTAGTCGTGGTGAGTTATAGTGGCAAGCTGAACTTGGAAGACCGGCATTTCATCGAGATGATGAAGTAGCTTACGAAGCTTGGCAACTACAAAGTCATGTTCTTCCCCAATCTGATTAAGAGTTACATGTTTGAAGGAGACATGAGCGAAGACCAAGAGTTCTTCCAAAATATGTACATGCAGGCAGAGCAAAGTATCTGCCTTCACTTCCCCGACGATTCGATCAACCTCGACATGCTTGAGAAAATGTCGATATTCCTCAAGGTGAGCTCAGGGACGTATAATCTCTCCCAACTTTACGAGTAGGAGTCCTTCCTGGAGAAGTATCGCAACGGGAAGATACTCGGTTACGTCAGTGACTTAATGGACCAGCTGAAGAAGGAGTATGACACCATCAAGAAGGTGCACTTTCGGTCTGGAGAACTTGTTGCAATCGCAAAGGTCATAAATAAGAGCTTTGAGGAGCAAAAATATTCGGAACTGCTGAAGAGCACTGTTGGAAGTTACCACACCGACCTGCTTAACTCGGTGAGGGGGTTGCTGGAGGATGATTCCCCTGAAAGCCATTTCGAATAGCTAAGCTTTGTACACAAGACCTACCCACCCGGTTAGCTCGTCAACATTTGTGACAGCTTTGAGTTTGAGTATAAGCTGGAAGTTGCCATGCAGAAGTTTTACAAGCGCACTTACTTCACCCTGAGGAGGCCTGGCGAGGCTATTGGCGCCAAACAGCATCGCACACTTCCGACCCTCATGTCTCCGCAGTTCGAGATCATTGATGGTGAGCAGACCCACCAACTGGACGTAAGCCCGAGTAATCGACTGCTGTACGATCGGGAAAATCGGAATAATCTTGAGGAGCCACTTATTTACCTCACTAATGTGTTGTTTAAATTCAAGGGCAGGGAATCCGAAGAGTTCTGCAACTTTGTGGGGAAGATAAAGAAGAACGATAATCGCGTGCAGTTACGCCGGGTGACCCTCGAAAAAAGTGACGAATAGAAGTACGCAATTTTCACCAACTGGAATTATCATCAAACGCGCGACTTCATCTATTGGTACTGGCCACAACGCTTCGATATGAAGAGCTGGATGCTCATGAGCATCGCTGGTAGAAGCTACACACCCAAAATTGAGAACCTTGTCTTCAGGGCGTCAATAGATAAACCTGAGTATTTCTTCCCCTTGAAGGTTAGGCAGAATGCGGATAGGGCCACCTTGCCACGTTATGGATGTGCAAGCTATAGCATTGTGGTTGGTGGGCAGACCCATCTCTACATCTTCGGTGGGTTCTATCGCAACGAAGAGAACTATCTCCGATTCCAGAACAACGTCGATAGGTTTACAGTCGAAAACGGATCCGCGACAGATATCACAATAACCAACGTCTCCAAAGGCAAGAAGGTAGATGCTGTTCGACCCAGAACCTATTACGATATCATTGAACTCGAAAGTACCGACAGGGTACGCAATATTGCGCTGTTGGGCGGTTATGGCAAGAACTTCAGTCGGCCATACTGTGCGATGAGTAGTGTGTGGTATCGAGTTTCCCTGAATTTGACCAATCCAGATGATGTGCAGGTCGCCAGACAGTTGAGCAAGCAGTATCAAATCAACGTGCCTCGGCCAGTGCGCGCACGAGGTGTAACGAAGCTACAAGTCCTTGTTGATGACGAGACGCGTATGCTGAAGGAACAAAGTATTAACAGCGACGGCTACACCTTCTTTCACTATACTTACGAAATCAAGGGGGAGACAGTGGAAGCGAAAAGATAATTCGAGTTCGGTCTCATCTAACATTAAATCTACCGAGAAGAGGTCGATGAAATGCGAAAGTCTCCATAAGAGAACTCAGCCGAAGACACTCGGTTGCGCTTCCACCGAAACCCCCGGAGCTACAACAACATTATCACGCTTTTCATCGAAAACACCCCATATGTATTCGAACTTAAGCTCGAGCTGTCCCATGAAGTCAAGGCAAAGCACTCCTCGATTCAAGAAGCGGTGCATATCCCTAGCCACAGCATAATCTCCTTAAGCTCCTTCCAGACAGTTATTTATGCACTCCTGAGGGATCCAGTCTTCGTAAGTGTTAACCTCTAAATTAGACTCTCGACAAGTGCGTGTTAGCTGAGTTTAACGTAAGCACCATCAACAATGTGGTGATTTCGGAAAGCGACCAAGTAATCAAGATGCAGGAGATGCATCGGTTCAGAACCAACTTCAGAAATAACGCCTTGGTGGTTCTGAAATCCAAGCAAATAGCCGTGCTTCATGGACCGAAGCACAGTCTCAAGGGCAAGGCTCCTGCTTAGTTTATCTTAAAGAAGACTCGGACGGTACACATACTGTGAATTAGATCAACGAAACTCTCGTCAAGGAAAGCAGCTTCAGGTTATAACCAGTACCTATTCTTGGAACATTCAAACCGCTGCTCTCAGCAACTGCATTCCTAAAGATCGCGGATGCAGTGCATTGCTATAGTTTCGCTTCGAATGGTTCAACCTAGCTTCAATACATGCATCTGCAAATGAGCTTGGTCGAGAGGTAGTATCAATGGCAGCTGGTCTACCAAGGAGTCTACAAATTCCAGTTGGAACTTCCCAACAACTCGACCTTGGCAGAGTACCTAGTTGAATACAGACTTAACCACATCACGTTATTGGATGTTAAACTGGCAGAAAAGGTAGCTGATAAAGCAGAACAATCGCAGAAAAACTTTTCGCCGAGTTAGATAGTGGTAAAGATAGGGCTGAGGGGTCGTAAGTATGAAGTGAGACCATTGATGGAAAAGTAGCAGCCGCTGGAATTCAAACTTATCGGCAGCATGGAACTATAAGGCGAGCAACCTATGGAATAAATACAACCTCCCGCGGAAGGCGAGAAAGAACCTATCGTGTTGGATAAAACTTGGTAGTTCTGGGAGGAAGTTATGCCAGCAGGGTAGGAATTCATATGATTGGCTTGTTTGTTCTGAGATAGCAGTCATCTGATGTTAAGTTCTTGCTTGATCCTCCGATACTCGAGACACTACTGCGTCAGTGCAGCTATCTTCTTGCTTTCGGAGTCATCCGGGTAGTAGAATTCGTAGAGGTTGCGGATTTCCTGCTCCTCCACTGTAAAGGTTTTTTGAAGGGATATGCTTTTCAGTCTCTGTCGGCAGTTGTAATGGTCAAGAATCATGATGTGTAGAGTCATGACGGCTGCAGTAATGCACAAGCAGTACAGAACATTCCGATGAGCTTGTACGTGTAGCTCTTCGGTTTGAGGAGTGCAGCACCCATGCCAGCGAACACCAGCAGGTTTGACCATTTTTGCGTCTTTGCATGGTCCTGCAGATACTTGGAGTAGTTGCATTGGTCAAGCAGACGATAGACGTATCTGAGGCGCTAGTGATCGAGAAAGTATGCCTGGTACTTCTGCATTACAAGTGGGTTACTCCTTTGAGGGTGCTATTGTCAGCTGCAAACTGCTTCAGTTGTTCGGGGGTGAATAGGACTGTGGGTTATTCTTCGGCTGGCTGTCCCGTCGGTCCTTCCTTCATACTAAGTAAATTGCTATAGTTGATAGGCTGTACACAATTCGGACACTACATCACAGCTCCTCGAGGTTTATCTTGTTAAGCTCTTCAACCTTCTTCTGGCTGATTTCCTGCAGCTGCTGCAGCGCCTCCTTGAGCTGTTCAATTTTCTTTTCAGAGTCGTCGCTGTTATCCTCGTGGGCGGGGATCCAACTGATATCGTTGGGATCCTACGCGCATCTGCTGATCTCGTACTCCAGACCACTCTTGTCCATCTGGTCCTTTTGTTCCAGGCAGTATAAGTAGAAGATGTAGTTCCACAGGAAGTGGTCTTTGCGGGTGTGATTCGAAAACTTGATGTTGGACTTTTAAAGGGTCGCACGGTCGATACCGCAGATGTAACAGGTATTGTTCTTATCGGTATTGATGTCCTCTCTATTAGCACGTAGCTCGGCAAGTGAATCCGTCATGATACCACCGATGATGTTGCTGAACAGAATCCCGAAGAACACGCTGTAGGCCATATCATACAGGAATTTCAACGGCTCAAACTGCTCCATGCCGCCGCCGAGAGTCCCCGATACATAAAGGTTGATCACGCAATCGAGGATGGTATCGCATTAACTCTCCGGGTTTTCGTGCAGATTCTTCGCATAGGTTTCATAGCTTAGCATACAGAAGACGAAGAGGAAGACCACCCCCAGCAAGCTCACAGAAATGAGCTGCTGAGGATTCGACATGACTGCTTGAAACACGTTATCAAGTGCTTCAATCTTCGTGAAGATAAAGATCTGATGCAGAAGGAAGAAGTGGTGCGAGTAGAACAGTCCGAGCAACGATATAACGGCATAAGCCAGTGTCCCCCTGAAGGAAGTGTCGTACACCAGCAGCACTTTGAGATAGTAGAAGAACTTCTTAATGAACTCCGGAGTCACGTTGATCGCCAGTTGCAGCATCCATGAAAGCAACCCGATCAAACGGGTGAACACCAGAGAAAACAGAGACAGTATTCGCACCAAAACGGACGGTTTGGCCTCAATCATTTTGGGACCTGCGGCTTACCGCTTTTAGGGAACATCCTAAGACGACTCCTATTTCTTGCCTGCCATATTATCTTTTTCTGCTGCAATGGCACGGCATTTTGCAAGGACTGCCTTACTGTTCACGTAGGCCACAACATATAGAGCCGTCAGAACGACCTGCACAACTGCCAGCGCCGAGTTAAGCAGCCGAACAAAGCCTCCGAACTCGATTTCCTGGTACTCAATGATAACGTTGCTGAAGATAAGCCAAAGAACGTTGATGAGCATGCTGACTCGGAGGCTCCAGTCAAAGAGAGTTTGAGTTTCCTTAGTGCCCATCCTAAAGCCGAATATACGATCCTTCTTGCTGATGGTGAAGTTGTGTTTGATCTCATCGAAGATCTCTTCCTTAAATTCGAACAGACTCACGAGCTTTTCAGTGTGAGTTTCTCTGCGCACAGCCATCATGATACGGTCGCGTGTTTCATCAGACAGTTGGGTCAGGATCGGATGTTTGGGAAAGTATACCGTTTGCTTTTTGTTGTTAGACTTGATTTCTATCTTCAGGATGTAGCTGCCCAAAGCCAGATGGATCCGCTCCATCTGCCTGTTCTGCTTCAAATACAGCTCGTAGCTTTTGATTAGTTTGCACTCCTTCTCAAACTCCCCGATCTTCTTAATGATGATGAGCACATTCAGAGCATTGACAATAGACTGTTTCATGAGGAACTCGGTGTCATCGTTAATGATACGGTGCACTTCCTCATCGGAGCCCTCCTTTTCAACGTCAACACCCAGATCACCAAGGTTCTTCTTGATGATGTCCATTAAGAACTTGTTCTAGAGCTTCGTGGCAAGTTCACGGTAAATAGACTCGTCGTTCCCCTCGAGCACGCAAATGACGATGTTGATGCACTTGATATAAATCTCGCTGAGGGGTTCCACGAAGTACTGTACATTCATCCCCTAGATCTTGACGAAGCGGCGTTCCTTGAGATTCTCCTGGTCGCTGAGGTAGCTGGCCATATAGCAGAAGTCTTCGAAGAAGGTGGTCTTGCATAATGTCTTTTGGTTGTCTTCACAAGGAATTTGGTTGATCTCGTTGATGAAGTCCAACACTGACAGAGGCAGCGCCACAATGTCTTTCGACATGATCTTGAAGAGCTTGCGTATCTCGAAAGTGGACTGCTCAATCATGTTTATGGAGTTGAGTTTTCGCTATTCATTCTCGTCGACCTGCTCCAGGAAGTACTTCTTGTTGGCTTGATGATCGTTTTCGCAAAGCAGCTGCAGGAACCTGAAGACACGCTTGAAGACCATCGACGATAGTTCTTTGAGGCGAATTTCGTGTGGGCCAGGTGGTTAGATGGTATGCTTACGCTTGGCAACGCGTGATTCAGTGTGGAAGGAGTCATAATCGTCGATCAGTCGGAAGTTGAATGAGGAAGTGCTATGTCCGCCAACAGTTTTGATTTTGTTGAAGTTCTCAATGGTCTTGCCCAGTTCCACGATGAGTGCTTGGATGTTGAGGAACACGTGGTTCTACTTATCCTTTTTGAGCATCTTGAGGATGCTATCTTGGCAATCCTTATTTCCACCGAGGATAAACGCAATGCCGAACAGGATGATTTCATTGTCCAATTACAAATCCTCATGGTGGCTGAGCGACTCTATCAAAAGCTCAGGAATTCCGCTCTCATTGAGGAACTTTTGAGCTGACTCAAGCTTGGGACGATCGCCCTCCCAATCGTTGTTGTTCCACTCGTCAACACTCTTGAGCCCGTCGTGATTGGTATTGCGTTCTTCTATATAGCGACGCAGGATGCGGAAGAAGAAGATCTTCAGTTCGATAGACAGGGCGTCTCTCTTTTTCTTGACTATCCTGACGATGGTGAGTATGTACTGCTGCAGGGACACAAACGGTATCTTGAATTGGTAGGTTTCCATTGAGTTTTGGTCGATTCGGAACAGATCCGTGCAACCCTTATTAAACTCGCCTTCCAGGTACAGCTGGAACGATGGTTTTGTCAGCAACTTCTTCAACTTCGGCAGTTTGCCATTGTAGAAGACGGTGCGGCTTTAGTTCCCTGCCTGCCTCGGGGTGATGAGCCTACGCAGTTTGAGGGCAAGGCTAGTCCTTCGCTATTCATCGCTGACGGCCATGAAGTCAGTTTGGACAATGTGAGGGCTCGAAGGGTCTGTTTCAGGTAAGTGAAAGGTGAGTGGATAGTTCTGCTGCAGCTCCACGCGATGCTATTTGAAATATTTATCCAGCAAGCCCTGCTCCAGCTCATGCAGCAGCACTTCACTGCGAATCTTTAAGGCTGCAATACGCTTCTGCTCGTTCTAAGTACCCTTCTTACTCTTTCCCACTCTCTCATCACTCAGCGCATCCCTGGTGTGATTCCGGCTCTGTTCGTTTTTGTTGAAGATTTGGATTGCCGTGACTATGAACCTCTCAAGGTAGTCCGACCGGATTTTGTTTGTTACTGTGCGAATAAAGCTCTTGACAAACCGATTGTTGTATTTATTGCTGAGGTATCTCAGCCTTTCAAAGATACGCATGATTTCATAGTGGAGGTAGTAGTTGCCACGAGCGTAGTTCCTAGTAAGTTCCTCATCAAGCATGTCTTTGAACCTCTCTTTGTGAAGGATCTCGTGAAGGGTGACCAGCACTTCCTCGAAGTACAGGTAATAGTATGTTTCGAAGTACTGGAAGCGCACTGGATGGCTGAGTGAGTAGAGGTTCATGTTGGCTTATTCCAGGTACAGCCGAATGATGAGGTCGAGGTCGTCAATGATCAGTGGAATTTCGGTTTTGATGATGTGTTCGCTGAGGTTTTCGTAGTCATTGTCGGAGTAATAAAGACGGTTGATGTAGGCGCGAAGGTTCCTTCGGAGCGGATAGCAGCTTCTCGCCCGTGGCATTCCCAACAAATCCAACAGAAACTTGTAACTGTGCACCTGCTTACACTTTCCAATATTCACCTGGTTATCGCCCTCTATAAGCGAGGAGAAGGTGTTAAACATCGTGATGTAGTACATAAGCTGTGGAGGGAGGTCAACTTCAAAGAGTTGGTTCAACGAGGGGACGTCCCGAACGATAGTTGCCTTTCTCCTGAGTGCTGATCTCGGTTCAGGTGAGTATGTGCCCATGGATTGCCGCTTCTGCAATTGGTGGTTGGCTCCCCCTCGTAATTCGAAATCGCCGACCCATCGTTCGATGTTAGCCCGGTTAAGCCCACTGTCGGATGTATCATCGACTTTGAAGTAGATCTTTGTCTTTTTAGAATCCTGCAGTTTGGCAAGAATGGCTCCTTGGTTGCTCTTGATGACATCCTCGTTGTAGTAGATGAGGCAGTGGAAGAAGTGCATGAGTTTTGACTTGTAAATGTCCTCAACACGGTGGTTCTATATCAGTTGGCAGATCTCCTCAGTGAGCTATTCGACATCCTTCTCCTTGTAGAGGTTGTTCTTGTTATTGCTGTACAGTTCATAGAGCAGTTCCAATGCTCCAATATCCTTGCCAATTGAAGATCGGATCACGTCCATCGACGGGGCAATCTCGAACTTCATCTCTAAGTTGTGCTTTGTCAGCATCACAAGGAAGCAATAGGTTGAGCGGAGTAGGTTCTTGGCTAGCTGCTGGGTCTCCTTCCCATGGCACATGTTGATGAAACGCAATAATGTGTAGTGAATGTCCAAACACTTGATGAGCCGCTGGTGAATCGAGTGAACATCATCCCTTTCGGTGAAAACTTGGAACAGAGAAAAACCTGGACCTCTCCGGTTATTGGTGCTCTCAGGTTCCCGACGGTAGCCTTAAAGCTGAAAGTTAAGCTTACAGGCACGAGCCATCCAGGCCAGTTCGGCTACCAAACCGTTTTCGGTATCCTCTTCAGTCGTGGAGAGAAGATTCTCATCGTCGAGGATCGTCATCTTCTTACGAGTTTCGGCAACAGCATTAATAAGGGTTTCCGTCGCCTCATCTGCAAGTAGCCCCACCCCAGTGAAGTTGAGCATGATTTAGGTGAGGCGTTGATGGATTCGCTTTAGAATAGTCAGTGAACTGGCAATGAGTGCTGGGTCCTCATAGATACTCAGTTCCATCATGATCAGGTTCAGGTTCATATCGTCCGTCGTTACGTACTTCAGTTCATCACGCTCCTTCATAACTTCTGCCATTTCATGGTTCCAGATCCCAGGATTGTCTAAATCGTCTCCGGCTGATTTTTGCCTTCGACCATCCTCGAAACTGATGATCGACTCCGTGTCACTACCGATGGTCACATCGCGATCCTAATCTGTGGCATACTGGGCGAACTGTGCTGGCCTCTCCACGATGTTCTTGAAGATTAGGGTGCAATGGCTTACCCTTAAGTCTGTGCGGAAGTCCAATATGATCCTGATAAGATCACAGGCCAGCATCTTACACTTGATGATAAGCTGCACCTCGGGAGTTGGCTTTTTTGCTTCTGCCTTGTAGATATTGAAGCGATGGTCTTGGTCATCCTTCTCCTCGCGAGTAGGTTTGCGTGTTTTGTTCTTATCCTCCTCCACCTCTTCGCCATAAATTTCACCTCGTTAGTTCTTGAGAATCCTCAACAAGGACTTGAGCATGTCCAGCATTTCCTCGTACTTTTGCCAGTAGCCACTAATCAATGAGCTCTTCAGTAAATCAAGCACTGTCTCCAAGAAATGTTTCTCTTTGATGTCTGCCGACTGGAAAGAACGGAACTTTTCTATCTGACGTTGCAAGAATGTCATAACCTTCTACAGCAGCTTGTTGTCCTCAGTAATCGGCGTTCGGTTTATTTCAACACCATTCTCAATTGTGTTGTAGTTACGGAGTCGACTCAGTCGGACGATTGGGTTCTGTTTGACGGTATCCACAAAGGCATAGTTGATCAGTCGGAGGATAGCACGCAACGCATCCTTCGCGTTACTCTTAAGTTTATGGATGTCATCGTCTTCCAGGATGAGGCATAGGATGTACAGGCTCTGGTTAGCTCGATCGTTGACAGGGATACGTAAATCTTCGTCACGTGCCCACTTTTCCTTCATTTACATTGAGAGATCCTTGGTCAGAAGCTATTCCACAAAATTCTTCGCTTTTGAGTTTCTCCCGAAACAAATATCAGCCAAGAGATTGAGGAAGGCTAGGAAGTAGTTCCAAGTTTGCTGACAGTCCAGCTATTCAGACTTGGCGAACAACACATCAAGTGCCCTGTTCTCCTCCATACTTTTGCTTATACAGGACCGGATCTTGACTTTGTACTTATTATTGTTTGGTTCGGTGTCCATGAGAGGCGGGTTGATCAGAGTCCCGCGCATGTCAATGCTTTCGTTGAGTGACCGGTCTTCTGGGATGAACTTGAAGGTGATATTGTCTTCCAGCGTCTCAAAGAAATGCTTCAGCACGGTGTTCTGGTTCTTTACCATGGGTTTGCCATTGCAGATACACGAATTCCTGAGAATGTTTAAGAATTTTTCGTGGGGTGGTTTCAAGATAAACACCTCGAGGATCTGGCTCAGCAGCGAGTCCTTGAGGAACTCATCGACTACTGCATAGTTACTGCGAAGAATCTCGTTGAGAGCAACGTGGCTGTTATGCTCCTCAATCTGAATTGCGTTTCTGAGGATGATCTGCAGCCACCCCTCCGCCACATACAGCTTGGTCACAGGGTTGTTGCGAATCATTTGCAGGATCAGCGAGTAGCAGCGATTGAACACTGTCTTGAACAGCTCGTTCTCCTTCTTGTACTGCTTGTAGATTTCCTAGCGTATCTTGCAGCCCATCTTCTGCAAGATGTCGAAGATGATCTTGCTGATTTCGAGGTCCTTGAGAATCATCTGGTTCTTCTCCTTGGGCAGGATCTATTCGTCGATCTCCTCCAGGGAGCAGTTCTTAACGAAGGCAATGAGCTTGCAGAGTGTGGAGTCCACAAGTTCGAGCTTCTTAGCCTTAACTTCCTGTTCAATTTCCTGAATATACTTCTTCTCGAGGTGCTCGGCGAAGTCCTTGAGTACCTCGTAGGTGGACAGCACCAGTAGCACCTCTTTCTTGGTCTCGTCATCAATCTTGATCACTCGAAAACCGTGCTCAGTATCGTTACTCGATAGCTTGAGTTTGCGTGTAACGTACGGAAGCTTCTTCATGAAATTAAGCTCGTCAGCCATGTTGAATTCCTCGCCAACATCCAGCTCACGTGGCTGCTGCCTTTCTGCTTCAATTTCATAGATCTTCACGAGGTCCTTGTTCCGAAGACGGAACTCGGAAGTTGACCCCTTGGCGTTTACGATTCTCACTTCTGTGCTTCGATCTGAGTCTTCTGTCAGTTTCAGCTGTCGCGAGGTGAGAATATCTCGTAGACAATAAGTTTCATCACGACCACAGTCCTACTCCATCGGCGGTTTGATACGAGGTAGCGGCAGGAACTCAATCTACCAGATGCATGAGTAACAGTCGTACTCGTTGTCGTTTAGCTCCTTGAGGTAAGTGGTACTGTCGAGGCTGCTAGCAAGGTATCCGTCATGCTATGTGTGTCTCAAGTAGATCAGATCGTGAGTTCGTATGGTCTCCTTGTCCTATAAGGTCTCGTGGCCTTCATGAAGATGAATCAGCCAGGTTTCGCTCTGGCTGTAGGTTGTTACGATGTTGAAACGTTTTGTCTTTTTGCGCTTCTCTGTGGGCGATCGCTGCTCAGTGCTCTCACCGTACCTTAAGATTTGGCTAACATCGTAATCACGAGCGCCTGAATTCCTCGGCTCAATTGCGGTCATGTTCGATCGACTGGTCTCTTATTGGATTTCCTCTCGAGACAAATAGCATCTATTCTCGATGTTCTTAATGCGAATAGGCCCGAGCAGCTTGATGGGGTCCCCCTCTTTTTCATAGGATCGAAACGGAAGCAGCTTAAACACAAGAATGGATGATAGCGAATCTGAGAGCTCGACCTTGAATGAACCCAGCCCTCCTTCTGAGCATCTCACTGAACCTGAGAGGTAAGCCCCCGAATCAACATGCTTGAAGATCACATCGTCGCCAAAGTTTATGAGTTCACTCGTCTTACTGAAAATAGCATAGGAGGATACGTGCTGATTATCTGCTCGTATTGCTCCTTCTCGCCTTCCAAACGCTGGTTGAGAGCGATCTGCTCGGCGTCTTCATCCTCTCGCTGGAGCTCCTTTGGCTTGCCCAGTCCTCCTTCCATGACTCCGTCTGAATCTTTCTTCTTCTTCCTAAGTTCAGAGACAACCGGTACTCTTGCATCGAACGTTGCACTTCATCATGAATTTCGAACACTCCCCTCGGAAGCACTTGGAAGAGTCCCTGTCGATAGAACTCAATATTGCGGAATTGCTCGAATGGAATGTACCTCGCATCCAGTTAGGTGAAGCCCTTGACGGCTATCAACCCACGCTTATCTCCGGTCTCGTTACCATGAATGCGGATGATCTGTCCGTAGCGCAAGTATTCCTCCTCCTTGCTCATAAGTATTGATATTTGAATTTAACCAATGCAGCCGACGCCAATAGGCCAGCCCAACTTGGCTTCCTGCAGCAAGGTGGTCTGTACGCACAACTGGGACCAACCACAACCACTGCAGACCTACTCCCCGCACCGGGGTATCATCAACTGCGTGGTCTGGAACCACACAAGTATACTGTGATTGAATATGAAGATAAAGCACTGGCTAGCTGCAGCATTGACGGCAAAATCGTGCTGGTATCCCCTGAAAAACCTGACCAAGCGGTGTTTGAAGTGTCTTTTGACCAGCAGAAGCCTGTGTCAGTTAATAGCTGCGCATTTTCTTCGAATTCAAGGTATATTGCCGCTGGTGGCACCGATAGCCTCGTGAAAATCTGGGACATGCGTAGTAGCAACAAAGAGGTTCCGACAGTGTTACGCTCACACTTTGGCTCAGTGACCTCCGTTGCTTGGAGCAAACTTGACGATGTCGTGGCCAGCTCATCAATGATCGGCGACATCTTTCTAAATTCGGCTCGCAATGGCAACGTCATTGAGAACTTCGCTTCAAAGAGCCAGGAATCCATCAACATGATTCGATTTTCACAGGGGGATACCCATAATCGGCTGGGAGCCTGTACCAGCTCAGGAAGCGTACTGTAACTTGATAGGTTAGCCGTAGGGTATGGGACATCACCGCAAGATCACCGATGTGTACCTTCCTCAATGCCCACAAATCGGCAGCCAGTGCTCTTTCCTTTAGCAACTACAATCCTGTGCTGTTGGTTTCTTGTAGTCTCGACCAAAATCTCAATTTTTACGATATCAACGAGAAAAAGCAAGTGAAGACCATCACTGCAGAGCAATCACTCAATAGCGTTAGCTTTCATTCTGACGGGCACACCTTGGTAGCTGGTGGTATGTACGGAGGGTTGTACGTATATGACTTGAGGAAGCCCAATGCTCCACGCTAAAAGCTATTGGGACACGAATCGACTGTCAGGTACGTTGATTTCCTAAAGGACCGGGATCCAGTACAGACGAATCCCGTGCCCCCAAGCAAATACACTTCTATCTTACCGGTTGGAAAGAGTAGTGTCGCCAGTAATAGCGAGCCACCAAACAGAAAGTAACAGATTTCCACTATCCCAATTCTGATCGACAAGCCTCAAGCAGTGGTTCCTACCATTTCGGTTGATAAACACCGGTCAATGAGCAAGGCAGAGTCCACCTCCAATCCGATAGCTCAACAACCAACTCGGCAACCCTTGTAACCCTCAAACACTGTAATTAAGCATAGCTTATCAAGCAATTCCTTTGAGCAGCCATCCCAATCCTCTCAACCATCCCAACACGTCAACAACTTTATCCGGCAAGGCCCCGAAGAGCGTCCAGTGGCACCTTCGGGCGACACAGTTCGACTCTCACATCTATAGGAAATGGAAAAACGGTTACGGAACGACATTAGCTAACGGTTTGATAACGTGCACCTGTAAATCGTACGGCAGTTTCAAATCCAACAGAAGGAGCTGTAGATGATGCTGCTAGCAGTGATGCAAGAGAAGCGCAACCTCGAGGAGTAAAATAGGCAGTTGAGAGCAGAGAACGAGAAGCTAAAAAAGACATCCTATTGAGCAGCGAGCAGTAGATTCTCTTCGTGATACTTTGAGTTTGAAATGCCGAATTAGGACTCGTGCTATGCCTTAGTAGGAAGGTTGTCTCCATATCTGATTAAAATTACTTAAATTGATGCTAAGGTGGTTAATTGGAGCACTGATTGTGTTGACAATCTTTGCTTCCGAACAGCCTCCGTCCAAGGAGCTGAAGCTTACGAAGGAAGCTGATCTTGTGGAGAAGGGGCACCTCTCGGCCTATACTTCAAGATCATATGATCTTAAACTGCCTGGTGGCATGGCAAAAGGGAGCTGGCTGTTTTTGGTGGTCGAAGGGGGTGACGGTAACCCGCTTGAAGCACCAGTTTTAGAGGTGAGTGATAAGAAGAGCCTGAAGTGGGATTGTAGCAGAGCAGATGCGAGCGTGTTATGCTCAATCAGTGAGATTGACCTTCAGGAGACCTCAAGCCTCGTACTCGACGTTACCTGCGTATCTTTATGCGACTATACCATGACTATCTACATCAGCAGTGAAATGATGCTAGAGCTTGGCCGCCCTCAGATTATTAGCTTCGACGACATGCCTAAGGGATTGGAGGTAGTGCTCAAGATTCCATCGAACAAGACATTCGAAGAGTTTGCTGTGATGGCGACCATCGATGATCCCGAGCTGCTCGCGTAAAGCATCTAGCTGTTCATGAATGTTGGTGAGGCTAATGTATCTGCACCGACTAGAACCAATTTTCAGCACTCTGGCTTACCTGCATGGAACGATGGTAAGGGTATCATTCTCCACTACCCAGATGTTAAGGAAGGTAATACGGTTCGGCTACTAATTTTCACCAAAGGACAGGTAAATTTGCTCTTGGAGTCATACATCAGTACGAACGGCCTTCGAAGCGTCAGTATGTACACCCCCGTGAGAGACACTCTGCCTCGTTTCGGCACACATATCTATAGACTTAATCTTGCGGAATTCAAAAGTTACATAAAAAACTACAGCCTTACGCTGAAGCTAATCAAATTCACCGGTCTGCCACGCATGCAGTTGTCTGCATCAGGAGAATTCTAGACCGGGAAGACTATCTTGGCAGTTGGGACACTTTCTAACCAAAAGTTTTTGCTGACTCCGGAAAGGAGGAAGGATCTCAATATCACTGGAGAACTCTTCATTAGGATTTAGTCTCAGGAGGAATCGGTGTTTTAGTTCGTCATCAGTCTGAAGCACAAAAACTTCCTGCCCCTGGAGGAAGGCGAACCAGAATATTCAACAATCGAAAATGACATTGTTGATAACATCATCTACACCTACAGCCAATCCTTCGAAGCAGAGGATAAACCTAAGCCTACTCTGCGGTTCGATATCTATGTCCGCCACGATGATTATATCGACTTCCATGTCAGGAGATGCGAGTCGCTTGAAACCAACATGTCTTACGCCTGCTTCTTGAAAAACCGAAGCGACTGGAACAAGTCTATCAGTTCGGATGAGATCTTCGGTTATTTCCAGAACAGCTTTGGGGAGAGCTACTTCACTTTCGACTACGAATCAGATAAGTGCAACATCAGCAGGGTGGGTAATACCACCAAGTACGTGTGCGTATTCCAAGTCGTTATGATGAGATCGCCGACAAGCAAGCCTGTTGTCGAGTATGAGGTGGAGATGCGGCAGCGATTAGAGGCAGTGAGACTACGTGAGAGTTTCCCGTTTCG